>Ga0247611_10001692_pt1 | contig 38633 bp, 27 predicted proteins | sample 177DNAGHGhighgp2_FD_192422 | JGI IMG/M metagenome (GOLD analysis project Ga0247611, IMG submission 192422) | Sheep rumen microbial communities from Palmerston North, Manawatu-Wanganui, New Zealand - 1770 DNA GHGhigh gp2 | ecosystem: Host-associated > Mammals > Digestive system > Stomach > Rumen... | reverse complement strand
TATGGATAAGGTAGTTCTTTTTATACTCACTAACCAAAAGTTCTTTGATATCAACTTCCAAAAGCTCTGCCATCTTCAACAGGTTGCTAATATCAGGTTGGGAGGAGTTTGTACACCATTTCGAAACTGTTGATGGTGTGACCCCAAGTTGCTCAGAAAGTCACTTGCTGGTTCGTTTCTTTTCCACGAGCACCAATTTGATTCGGTTAATATCTTCCATATTCTAGGTTTTAATGCTACAAATATAGTGAAATTGTTTCACTTTCTCGCAATTTTGAACAAAACTTTGCAGTAAATCAACTTGGTTTATGTTTTTTAGGGATTTGCCATCCGTAGAGATTCAAAAGCGACAAATTATCGATGGGGGGGGGCAAAAATAACACCTTCCATCTTGATGTTGTGAGCAAAAAAAACACCGCTTATATTCCCCGACCTGTATTCTTCTTTGTTCCATCCCAGTTGGAAAGTTCACCGTTAGAACCGTCCCCACCTGTACTGATACCGCCTCTACCACCAGCAGCAAGGAGTAAACTTGACATCAAATCTTTGGGAACAGTCATTGCATCACAGAGTTGTCGGGTACGGGAAGCTGTAAGATCAATTATGAATTCTGACGAGATATCAGCCCATGACACCCTCTCTAACAGATAGCCGGTAGCCATCATACGTTGCTTCTCGTCCGTTGGGTCAAGGCCATACTTGAATGCTTCAGCAATGATGCCCCAAGCAACAGCGTTGCCAGCCTCTGGTCGGAAGTCGTTGTCTTTGCCATCTCCTATCTATCAGTATTTAAGTGAGTGCCTATGAGCATCTTTAACTGTCATACTTGGGTAGAGTATGAAAATCATACTCAGAAAAACATCCAAAGGTGTAAATATAGCATAATCCTATACTTATTCGACTAGGTTTGTAACGGATCAAAAGTGTTGTTATACATTGTTTATTACTGATACTTTTATCAGCAAAAATATATACTGACTTCATTTGCCTTTATGTGGCTTACATAATAAAGAAAGAAAAAGCAGACTGTAAATTTGGATTTTTCAATTATAATTTGTACCTTTGCAATCGGAAATCGCTCCAGTTTCTGCTCCATACTCGAGTCTTGAACCAATGTTAGTAGCTTGATAACGCGGTGCTCGGAGAGCCGCATATTATTAACATAAAATTTGGTTCAAATGAAAGAAATCTGTTTTTTCTGTAAAAGCCAAATGGTCGAGACCAATAGACGATATGAAATCGTAGAAGGTCGACCAGAGTTGCAGGTCGAATTGACATGCACAAATCCTGAGTGTGGCAATGTTTGGATTCGTAGATTTCCAACAGAGTAGTCGCTAACCCAGCAAGTAGTCTTGCAAAAATAAGACGAGGGTGTGTCATATAGGCACATCCTCTTATCTATTTTGTTGTACAACAAAAAATGTGAAAACACTTATTCCGTCTATTTTTCCGGGTTTTTGTCAACTTGTTCCGTTTTTAATCTATCCAGTCGGGTAACTATAAGTTCCTCATACGTTTGTTTCTGCTCATCGCTGAGGAAGGATTCTTTTATGAGCTGTTGCCATTTTGGAAACACCTTATGAAGCCCTGCAACGAGACGCTGTACAACATTTTCTTCCAGTCCCATTGTCTTTGCAGCATTAAGAAAGTCTGCCAAACGAAGTTTTGTTTTCTTTCCCGCAAGAGTAAGTGCCAATTCTTCCTTGTCCTTCGGATTGGCAATGGCAACATTGAGAAGGTCATAAGCTGGCGTCAGTTGATAGTCCTCAGCAGGTCGGTAAAGCGAGAAGTTCTTCAGGTGCATATCATTGTTGCCTGTGACAAAACAGAAGAGCAGCAACTGCATGTAGTTTGTGAGATCGAGTTTTGGTGTGTTGCTGTACTGCAAGATTGTCTTGGCAATCTGTTCGTGCGATCCTTTGTATTTGTATTCTGTAGGGTGCAGCGTGAGTTGGCACATATCCTCCATGTCTATCTTCTCGCCATTCTCGGTGCGGTCAATACGCTTTGTGATGTACCCCAGTTTTCCATCGGCCAAACGAATAAGACTATGAGGCACCACGCTAATCTTTGCGGCTTCCGCAAGATGCATCGTCAAATCCTCGTTTTCGGGCAACTGCTCGTAATTCTCCGTTTGTGGCTTGAAGATATAATCTCCCCAAAGTCCTACGATAGTCAGTCGGCTACAGCCATCGTGCTTGTCGAGGTTCAGAGACAATTTGGGTTGGACGCCTGTCAGAGATGTTTGAGCACGAATTACCTGCTCGGCTAATTGGTCGAGTTCTTCATGTTTGTACTCCAGCAAGGGCACATCCTTTGTTCCAAAGAATTTTCGGGCACAACTTGGATGAAAGTCTTTCTGACCTTCTTTCAATTCCTTATAACAGTATAGACATTTACACATTGTCGCCTCCTTCCTTATTTATAGGCACAACACTGACAGAACCGATACATTCCTTACAGCATAACAATAATAGCGACATACGGTCAAGAATACTGATGTCGGTATTGCGTAGTGCCACATCAAGCAGCCACCCTTCAGGTATCAACCCGTCAAAGAACGGAAATAGTATAGGACTTACGAATGTCTCCGCTTGTAATGGGAGTGTCAGACTTACAGGTTGCGCATCTCCACGTTTGAGGTACGCCTCATCATAACAGAAACGGTATTCGCCACCATCTTCTGTCAAGATGCCAGCAAGGACATCCTTTCGATAAATCTCAGCTTGTCTCATTGCTTTTTGGTTGCTGTAAGTTCGTAGTTAAACAAATCAAGTAGCTGGTTGACCTTATCCATTCTTAGCGTCGGCTTTCCCTGTTCCAGATTGCGTACAAAGCACAAGCCTACTCCAGACTTCATTGCAAGGTCTTCTTGCGTAAGACCATATTCCTTGCGCAAATCCTTAACCACCTTCGATAACTTTGTCTTTTCCATATAAATTATATTCTTTCGAATGCAATATTACAATATTATTTGCAAATTACATGCGTTCTGATATAAAAAGTATGGTATTTAACATTTTTATATGCTTTCTACTATAGTTTTGCGTTTTTTTCGGTGATTTGTGGCAATTTTATTCGGTTATTTGTCGAATGGATAATAGCGCTTGATGAGGGTATTTTACTTAAAATTTGCATAAAACGCAAACAATAATGTTATATTTGCATTGTTTTTTGCCCCACATGAATACTTCCTGAGATTTATTTGTTACCTTTGTACATACAATCAATAATAGACGCAGTAATGGCAAGAGACATCAATCGTATCAAGGTAGTTTTGGCAGAGAAGAAGCGGACTAATAAATGGCTGGCTGAGACATTAGGAAAAGATCCTGCCACAGTTTCTAAGTGGTGCACAAACTCAGCCCAGCCTGGACTTGAGACCTTGCTTCAAATAGCAGATTGTTTGGAGGTGGATGTAAAAGAGCTCATCAACTCCAGCAAAAGTGATGTGATGTATATTCAAGTAACCAAGTAAGGAGTATCTATATTTATGCCAGTAAATAAGAATGCACAATTCAGATACCAAATTCTAGATAGGTGTTTTAGTGACTTCCGTCATAAGTATGACTTTGATACGCTTTTGGAGAAGGTTAACGACTATTTGGAAGATGTTCAAGGAGGTGACTCTATGATTGGTATAAGGCAATTAAGAGGTGATATAAATGCCATCCGCAAATTGCTTCCTGACGGAATATATCTTGAAGCAAAGCCCTATTATGACAAGAAATGTTATTACAGGTATTCTGAACGAGATTTTTCCATATTCCAGAATGAGCTTTCTCCGGATGAGGTTCAAAAACTGCGTTCCACCATTGAGATGCTTAGTCGATATCGTGGTGTCCCTAATAATGCCTGGTTGGAAGAAGTAATTTCCAATCTTGAATATCGTTTTGGTATTAAGCCGAACAGCCAAAATGTGGTGGCTTTTGAACAGAATGAGCAACTGAAGGGGCTAGAGTATCTTTCAGAGGTAATAGATGCTGCCGTAAATCATACCCCTCTTATTATTTTTTATAGGACGTATAAGGGTAAGGAAATTACATCAACCCTCCATCCCTATCATGTCAAGCAATATAATAACCGTTGGTTCTTGTTTGGCTATGAGGAAGAAACAGGAAAGATAGCAAATAAGGCTCTTGACCGTATTCAGCAAATCTCTTTAGCAAATATTCCATTCAAGCCGAATACAACAATCGACTTTACTCATTTTTTTGATGATGTAGTAGGTGTCTCTATACCATATGACGATGTAGAGAAAGAAACAATCATTCTGCGTTTCACACAGAAAAGATTTCCTTATGTAACATCAAAGCCCATTCACAAATCACAAACCACAGTCAACGAAAAAGAGTGTACAATATCTTTAAGCGTTAAACCGACTCGTGAGTTGGAACAACAAATCTTATCATATGGTTCTGACGTAGAAGTACTCTCTCCTGAGTCATTTAGACTACAAATTGCAGAAAAAATAGCAGATAATTATAAAAAATATTTTCCTGTGCAGAATGAGTGCATAGATGGTGTTTAACTTTGCACTCGCTATTTGATTGTTTCATCGTTTAACTCGATTTTAGAAAATAAAGAAATAATATATCAGCGCAAATAGACTGCACAATAGCATTCTAACTTTGCATCCATAATTGAAAATAAATAATATCAGCATATGAATAAGCAACAGCTTGCAAACAGAATCTGGGCTTCAGCCAACAACATGCGTAATAAGATTGATGCCAACGAATATAAGGATTATATCCTTGGTCTTATCTTCTATAAGTTTCTCTCTGATACAGAGGTGAAATATTTCACAGAGGTATGCGAGTGGGAAGAGGATGAATTACCAGAACTTGTAGAGAACTACGAGGATATTAATATGAAGAATGCCATTAAGGAGTGCCAGGAACATATTGGTTTCTTCATCGAGTATAAATATCTGTTTTCTACATGGATCAACGATAAAAAATCCAGTTTCAGTGTACAGACTCTTAGCGATGCACTCAGAAATTTTGAGCGTCTGATGAGCGAGAATTATGCATCGGTCTATGATGGCATCTTCAAGACGCTTCGTGAAGGTCTCAGTAAGTTGGGCGATAACCCAAGTTCACAGACAAAGGCATTGAAAGGACTTATCAAGTTGATAAAGGATATTCCTACCGATGGTTCTCAGGACTACGATGTATTGGGCTATGTGTATGAGTTCCTTATCAGCAACTTCGCTGCTAATGCCGGAAAGAAAGCTGGTGAGTTTTATACTCCGCATGAGGTAGCAATGATTATGTCTGAGATTGTGGCAGAGCACCATAAGAATAAGGAAAGCCTTGAAATCTATGACCCGACTTCTGGTTCTGGTTCGTTGCTTATTACAATCGGTAAAGCTGTCAGCAAACATATACAGGGCAAGAACAAGGTGACATACTATGCGCAGGAGTTGAAGGAGAATACCTACAACCTTACTCGTATGAATCTCGTCATGCGTGGTATTATTCCGCAGAACATTGTTACTCGTTGTGCCGATACACTCGAAGAAGACTGGCCTATGCACGAGGAAGGTTCTGAGATTGACAAACCTCTGGCAGTGGATGCCGTAGTCAGCAATCCTCCATACTCTCAACATTGGGATCCAAAGGACAAGGAGTATGACCCACGTTTCAAGAACTATGGCATAGCTCCGAAGACTAAGGCTGACTATGCTTTCTTGCTACATGAATTGCACCACCTGAAGGGCGATGGCATTATGACCATCGTCATGCCTCATGGTGTATTGTTCCGCGGTAAGGCTCCCAAGATTTACGACAAGGACGGCAATGTGCTCCCCTTGGAACTGCAAGAAGAAGGACAGGCAGAAGGCAAGATTCGTGCCAACCTTATCGAGAAGAACAACATAGATGCTATCATCGGCCTGCCAGCCAATATTTTCTTTGGTACTGGTATTCCAACACTTATCATGGTGCTGAAGAAGAACCGTGGAAACGAAGGAGTTCTTATCATCGATGCCAGCAAGGGTTTCGTTAAGGATGGTAAGCAGAACAGACTCCGTGATTGTGATGTTAAGAAGATTGCTGATACATACCGTGAGCGTAAGGAAATTCCAGGTTTCTCTCGTGTCGTGACACGCGATGAGATTCGTCGAAATGAGTATAACCTCAATATTCCTCGCTATGTAGATAGTAGTGAAGCACCTGTGAAGTATGATATTTACTCTACCATGTTCGGAGGTATTCCGAATAGTGAGATTGCTGACCTGAGCAAGTATTGGGAAGCATTCCCTTCGCTTCAACAAGATTTGTTCACTCCAGAGCATGACCGTCCATACTCAACTGTCAAAGTTGAGAACATCGTTGGTGCAATTCAGCAGAACAAGGATGTGATAGACTTCAAGTCTCGCTTCTCTTCTGCTTTTGCAGACTTCAAAGACATGCTCCATCAGCGTCTTATAGACCATGTGGAGGATGTGAAGGAAGTTGTAGAAAGTGATATCATCTCTGCCGACATCTTCCGTCGTTGCGAAGGTATTCCCCTTGTAGATAAATATACCGCCTATCAGATACTTGCCGATAACTGGCAGGGCATCATAGGTGATGTGGAAATCATCCAAACAGAGGGCTTCGGTGCTTGCAATGTGGTGGAGGCAAAGACCAAGATGGTAAAGGACAAGAACGGTGTTGAACAGGAAGTGGAAGACGGATTGAAGGGTCGCATCATTCCTTTCGATCTTGTCCAGACAGCACTGCTGACTGACGAGTTGGTAGCTCTGAATCGGTTGAATCAGGCGAAGGAGGAACAGGATAATATGCTCTCTGAGTTGCTTGGCAACTTGGATATAGAAGAGCAAGACCTTTTGCTGAACGATGACAATACTGCCTATGATAAGAAGAAAGTAAACGCTACGTGGAAACAGATTCTGAAAGAGATTTCCATGCCGGAAACAGAACTATTGGAAGCCTACCTTGAATTATCAAAGAAATCAGATAAATTAACGTATATAGAGAATAATCCTAGTGACTTATGGGGCGAGATGGAAAAAGCAAAAGATGGTACTTTTGCAAAGAAGACAGTTACTGCCACTATTTCTCAATTAAAGTCAGCGTATGAGTTTGAGGAGGATTCCACCGAAGCTAAAGTGAATAGTATTGTTCTCGCACTAGAAAAATCATCACAACTCGGAAAGGAAATTAAGGAGACAGAAGGTTTGTTAGAACAGCATACAGTTGAGACCATTCAAACTCTGGATATGAAGCAAATTGCCCAGTTGCTTGAATTGAAATGGATTAAGCCCATCACTTCAGCTATCGAGGCTCTTCCTAACGCTATTATCCAGGCTCTATCTGATGAAATTATCATGCTCAGCGAGAAGTATGCCGTAACATATGACGAAATTGAATCAAGTATAGCTGAATCAGAGAAGAATCTTGCTTATCTTATTGACCAACTCACAGGTGATGAGTTTGCAATCAGTGGCTTGTCAAATCTTATTAAGAAGTAATATGGAACCAAAAATAAGATTAAAAGGATTTTCAGGGGCGTGGAAAGAAAAACCATTGTTGGATGTTGTAACATTGTACAATGGTCTCACCTACACTCCTAATGATATCAGAGATCGTGGAACGTTAGTATTACGTTCCTCAAATGTTCAAGAAGGAGAAATTTCATTACTTGACAATGTGTATGTAAGATCAGAAGCAGCTACTTCTCCAAATGTTGAGAAAGGAGATATCATTGTTGTTGTAAGAAATGGTTCCCGAGCTTTAATTGGTAAACATGCCCAGATTAAAACTGACATGCCAAACACTGTTATAGGAGCATTTATGGCAGGTATGCATACAGATGAGCCAGAATTTATGAATGCTCTACTATGCACAAGTAGATTTGACAATGAAGTTACTATAAATCTTGGTGCAACTATTAACCAGATAACAAATGGTACATTTCGTTCAATGAATTTCTTATTTCCTGACAAAAAGGAACAAAAAGCTTTGGGTGCATACTTCCAGCACCTCGACTCCCTTATTCAATCGTCTACAAAGAAGATTGAATCTTTGAAACAGGTGAAGGCTGCAAGTTTGCAGTCGATGTTTCCACAGGAAGGAGAAACCACTCCTCGCGTCAGATTCAAAGGATTTGATGGTGAGTGGGAAATAGACACTCTTGAGAATATTGCTAGAATCATCAAAGGAGAACAAATAAACAAAAATGAATTGTTTGATCATGGAACTTATTATGTTCTCAACGGAGGTGTTGAACCTTCAGGATATACAGAGAATTATAATACCAAATCGGACACTATTTCTATAAGTGAAGGTGGTAATTCTTGTGGATATGTGTATTATAATACTTCAAATTTTTGGAGTGGAGGTCACAACTATACCCTTCAAAATGTTAGCATTAATAATTGTTTTTTATATGCTTATTTGAAAAGTAAAGAACACGAAATAATGAGTAAACGTGTTGGTTCAGGATTACCAAATATTCAAAAAAAATCTCTGCAAGAGTTTTCTGTTCGCTTTCCTATCAATAGTGCAGAACAACAACTTTTAGGTTCGTTCTTCTTTTCTCTTGACTCTCAAATCACCCTCCATACGCAGCGTTTAGAGAAATTAAAGCGGATAAAATTTGCATGTTTAGACAATATGTTCGTTTAATCTAAAAACAATTATAACTATGCCAGTAGATGTATTAATTCGTCCGTTCCTGAAGGAACTTGATTTCGAGAAAGCCCTTGCAGACTTTCTGCCCCAGCATGGTTGGGAGCCAAATGTGATCATGAACCCAACAGAGGAAACTCTTATTAAGAATTGGGCTGCCATCATTTATAACAACAACCGCGACATGAACCGTCTCGGGGATTTCCCTTTGACTGATACAGAGATGCAGCAGATTATGACTCAGGTGGATGCGCTGAAGAACCCTTACGAGGTGAATAAGTTTATCAACGGAGGTCAAGTGGTTATTAAGCGTGACAACCCTGACGACAAAGTTAACTATGGAAAAGAGGTATATTTGACCATCTTCAATGCCCGTGAGATACGTGCAGGACAGAGTGTTTACCAAATAGTCCGTCAGCCACGATTCCAAACAAAACATCCTCTTGGCACAACTCGACGTGGTGATGTAATGCTGCTCATCAATGGTATGCCTGTCGTTCATATTGAGCTGAAGCGAAGTGGTGTTGATGTCACTCAGGCGGTGAATCAGATTAAGAAGTATGCTCATGAAGGAATATTCTCACATGGCATATTCTCCTTGATACAGATATTTGTGGCCATGACGCCAGAGAAGACGCTCTACTTTGCTAACCCGGGGGCTTCGGAGAATTTCTCTCCAAGTTTCTATTTTCACTGGGCCGACTTCAACAACGAAGAAATTCACGACTGGAAGCGCATCGCAGCAAACCTGCTGTCAATCCCGATGGCACACCAGATGGTGGGTTACTACACTATCGCTGATGATAAGGACGAGACACTGAAAGTGCTCCGAAGCTATCAGTATTTTGCGACAACCAAAATTTGGGAGCGCGTGCGTGAAACCAATTGGGATGACCATTATCATAAGGGAGGTTACATTTGGCATACTACAGGTTCGGGTAAGACGATGACATCCTTCAAAGCCGCCCAACTCATTGCCAAGGCTAATGATGCCGACAAAGTGGTATTCCTGCTCGACCGCATTGAACTCAGTACTCAGTCGGCAGACGAATATCGTGGCTTTGCCAATGCTGATGATAATGTGCTCGATACTGAGGACACAAGAAACCTTATTCGTGTATTGGAAAGCGACAGCAAGGATGAGTGTCTTATTGTGACTTCTATCCAGAAGATGAGTCGCATCAATGACGCCAATAATATTCCAAAGTCAACTATTGACAAAATCAACAAAAAACGTGTTGTATTTATTGTTGATGAATGCCATAGAAGCGTAACTGGGTCTGGAAAGGACAGCGGTAGTGGTATGCTTTTGACAATTAAGAATACTTTCCCACGTGCTATACTCTTTGGATTTACGGGTACACCTATATTCCCAGAGAATGCTCATGGTGAAATGACCACAGAGGTTATCTTTGGAGATATGCTCCATAAATATACCCTTGCAAGTGGTATTCCAGACAATAATGTTCTTGGATTTGACCTCTATCGTGAAGATACATTCCAGGAACAGGATATTCGTGAGAAAGTAGCATTGAGACAGGCAGACCCTGAAGCAGAGACTGTTGACGACATTGCAAAGGACAAGGAGAAGATGGACATCTATAACAAATGGATGAACGATACCGATATGCTGAAGGTGGAAGATGAAGCGAAATCACTCTATACATCCGATGCTCATCACATGGCTGTTGTTCAGAAGATTGTAGAGGAACGTCCAATGCTCAGCCATAACGGTAAATTCCATGCTATTCTGGCCACAAAGAATATTCCAGAAGCTATCGAATACTATCATCTGTTCAAGGAGCATTATCCAGAGTACAATGTTACTGCCATCTTTGACGACTCTATCGACAACAATGGCGGTGGTGAATACAAGGAAGAAGCAATCCTTGAAATACTTGATGACTATAACAAGAAGTTCGACACAACATTCCAGCAGTCAACCTATGCCAAATATAAGAAGGATGTAGCAAAGCGACTGGCTCACAAAACACCTTATCAGCGTTTGGAGAAAGACAAGCAACTGGACATGCTCATCGTAGTGACCCAGATGCTGACCGGCTATGACTCGAAATGGGTGAATACTCTTTATGTTGACAAGTTATTGCAGTATGTGGATGTCATTCAGGCATTCTCTCGTACCAACCGCCTGTTTGGTCCAGATAAACCATTTGGCATTATCAAGTATTTCACACGTCCGAACCGAATGGCAAAGAACATAGAAGATGCCTTGGCTCTTTATGTTGACCAGCCATTGCTTGTGTTTACAGACAAGTTGGAAGCAAACTTGGAAAAGATTAACCAATCTTTCCGTGTCATTGACCAATTATTTAAGGCCGAGGGTATAGAATATTATGCTACCCTACCTCAGGCAGAAGCTTCAAAAAAGAAGTTCGCTAAAGAATTCTGCGATATGACCAAACGACTGGAAGCTGCCAAAATGCAAGGTTTCCAGTGGGAGAAATTAGAATACGAGTTCCAACATACTAACGGATGGGTTAAGGTTAAGATGGAACTTGATGAGCAGACCTATAAAATTTTGTTGGCTCGTTATCGTGAGCTGTTCCAGAAAGGAACTGGTGGCGGTGGTGACGATGATGTCTATCAGCTGGAAGCATATATCACCGAGACTGGAGCCGGCACTATTGATGCAGAATATATCAACTCTAAATTCATCAAGTTTGTTAAAAAACTCTATACTTCAGGTCCTGGTAGTGATCATGTGAAGGCGGCACAAGCTGAACTTCATAATGCTTTTGCATCACTCAATCAGCGTGACCAACGTACTGCCCAACGTATTTTGCATGATATAGAAAGTGGCGATTTACGTCTGAGTCCTGGTAAGACTATCTATGATTATATTCTTGATTATCAAAAGAGAGAATGCGATCTTCAGGTTTATACTCTCTCTGAAGCAACAGGTTTGAACATCAACAAACTACAGGAGCTTATCAGTAAGGACACAACAGAACAGAATATCAATGAGCATGGCCGTTTTGATGCACTGGTGCAGACGCTCGACAAGGTGAAGACCGTTGATTTTTTGAAGAAAGTAACAGGGCAGGATGTGCCAAAGAGATTTGTTATAACCAACATATCGAGCATTCTTCGTCGTTTTATCCTTGATCCAGCTGACAGGGCAAAGATTATCTATGCATATCAAAATGAAGATTTCTTCCTGGATGTAAATATCCCAGAGGAAGTGCCAGAAGATGAAATGCCGCAAGAGACTCAAGAGCAGAAGGAACAGCGTGAGGAAAGCAATAAGCTATCCTTTGAAGACATGAGTGAGAATGTACGTGAGTTGGTCAAAAAGGATTTAAGGAAGTGTGCAGGTATGCCACTGACACAGAATGTTGTGAAAGCGTTCTTTAAGATTCTTACAACTCAAACAATACCTAATGTTGACGGTGTCGGTTTGGATGTATATAAGGCTATGGATGAACTTTTCGGCAGAAAGAAAGTAAACATCATTGATAAACATGTGCATTCGGGTAATCTGTCAGTCAAGTTTGAGGTTTATCTGAAGAAGTTATATTACATGCTTCATGGCAGTGAAATCCAGCCTACAAAAGAAGGAAAGAAAGTTACTCTGGCTAACTGTATCTTTGCATTCCCATGTCTGAAAAGATTGAGATGGAGTACAAAAGAGACCGAGCAGAAGCTCTCTGGCTATCTTGACATTATCCGAAACAACCGCAATACTTCGGACGGAAACGGTGCTCATTCTTCATACCTGCTGACAGAGAAACAGCTTGATGAGAATATCAAAGCATTCGTCACACTGTATGTTTATGTGACAGGTATGTGTCTAAATGAATTAAAAGAGAAATACGACATTTAGCCTCATTAACAAAAGATTTTGAGGTTAATCCATAGCCATTCTATAAAAGAATGCAAAAGATTATCATTTTATAGGGCAAAACTAAAAATTTTGCCCTATAATCATGTAATTTTGGTAGCTGTGCAGAGATTGCACAGATTGGCATTATCTTTGCGTCACGATTTATAAAAAGAATAAGAAACAGATACAGGGCTGCCTGGTGCGAGATGCTGTAAGATTAGCCTTTGAGTCAGTAATGCCTGTCCATGACACCTTCTCTAACAAGTAGGCAGTAGCCATCCTACGTTGCTTTTCGTCAGCTGGGTCAAGGCCATATCTGAATGCCTCGGCAATGATACCCCATGCAACAGCATTGCCCTGCTCTGCTTGGAAGTCATTGTCTTTGCCATCTGCATAATCCCTGATAGCAGCAACGTCATCTTTAATCCATTTGTCAATCTGCTTCTTGAAGGCTTCCTGCTTATAAACAAGAACAAAACTTCAACAATTTGCATTTTTCCAATGTAAAATACCATGTTATATTACACTTTTCCAATGTAAAATCAGAACTGTATTTACATTTTTCCAAGTTTTCTTGATTAGCAGATTTATCTTTTATAGAAGACAAAACCAGTTATTTTTGTGGTTTTGTCTTGTATAATTCACATCATGGGTTCCAGTATTCTCGATTTAACCATTGTCTCCTCTTTTCTTATTTATAGGCACAACACTGACAGAACCGATACACTCCTTACAGCATAACAATAATAAATAGTATAGGATTTACGATTTTGAATTCGTCGAACTCACGTTATTTTAGTTTTTATAGAAAAACATGGCTAACCTTTCATGATTTTTAAAAAAATATTATACCTTTGTGAATGTTTTATAAATCGTAATCAATATAAACCTAAAAAAATCGAAGAAATATGAATATTTTTAAGAAATTGTTTGGTAAAAATGAAGAAAATGATTCACAACCTAAAAATGTAAATCCCAAAGTAACCTCTAACGTTCATGAGAATGCTCCTGCTCAAGAAAATCAGGCAGAAGAAACTAAAGTTGAAGAAACTAAAGCGGAAGAAAAGATAGAACAGCCTGTTGCAGCAACAGTGGAAACAAAGCCTTTAGAAAATGCTACTGCTGAAGCCAAACCTCAACCTCAGCCACAGCAACCTCAGTTCCATATGCCAGAAGACTTTATTAAAATGGAAGATGTAGCCGATATAGATATCGACACGATGGACCATAAATTTACGATGGTTATCTTAAAAACCCTTCCGCTTCAGGATGATGAGGTAGAAGTTAATGGTAATGTACATGGCAAGATAGAAATCAATGACGAGGTATATATCTGTTGTCCTAGTGGTGTCATGAAGGCGAAAGTGGTTCATATTGAGGATAATAGTCAGATTTCTGCTCAGCACTTAGAGGATAAAGCTGCGAGAATCGTGATCAAGGGTATCAAGAATAAGCAGTTGGTAGCTCCACTTATGGTCGTTACTAATGTTCCACCAATGAAGATTATCAAGAGTCCAAACGATGTAGAAAATCCATTCCTGAAGGGTTTGATTCGTGATGTACCTTTCCTCAATCAGGATCCTAACTACATGAATATCGTTTCGTTCATGTTATGCCATAATATCTATGTTGCTCCTGTTATCGTAAGAGACGAAGAGGGTAAAGTATTGACCCAGGAGATCGTTAACGAGGCGCATGGTATTAAGGGGGGATGGACTCTCGATGTGAAATGGCTGATTTCTGATGATGCGATGATGTTCCCACTTTTTACCGATCATCGCTCTTACAATACGTATATCGAAAAGATGAAAGAAAGTGCCGGTGCAAATACTGAGATAGAAGCAAACGTCATGTTGCCTATGAGTTTCCAGGATGCTTTGGCGATGACACAGCATATTCAGACTAATATTGCACAGGAGACTGAAAACAAGATTCCTGAGGAATATAAGCAGAAGATTCAAAATGCGGGTATGGTTATCAATGCTTATGATAATCCTAACCTGAATCTCGATAAGAATTTCATCAATAACTTGATTACATCAGAAGGTTATCAGCAGGAATTCAATCAGAAAAAATAATTCTGCAGAGATAAAATGTCGAACCGTCAGTAGACATTCTGCATAAAAGATGAATAATCGCTTGCACAGGTAAAATATAGTTTGTACCTTTGCAGGCGATTATTTTTTGGCTGTGAAGCTAGGAAATAATATAGTTAATCTCAGATATTGAATGTTTATCCCCCTCCGTTTATTCGAAGGAGGATTTTTTTGTAGGTATAATATCAAAAATTAAAGTTAAAGATTTTTGATATTTTTTATTTTTGCACGTATAATGTGATGATGAGATAAAACGATGAAAAACTATTTGCATAAATTTATTCTTGGATGCCTGTTGTCTGCTTCTGCTGTTTGTGCTGAGGCTCAAAACCTACACGATTTTATCAATCCTCCTGCTGGTAAGTGTAACCATGTTATCTTGGGTTGGGATGGAGAAATCAATCAACAGGTAATCCATAAGGATCTGGACGAAATTCAAGCCAAAGGATTTCGTAACGTGATTATTGAACCGGGGTATCACATGGGCATCGAATATCTTAGCAAACAATGGTTTGCTAATGTCAAGATGATGGCTGAGGCTTGTAAGGCTAGAAATATGAAAATGTGGATTATCGATGAGGGAAAATATCCTAGTGGTATGGCTGGTGGTAAATTTTCTAAATTGCGTCCTGATCTGTGTATGCAAGCCTTGGTGAAAGATGGCGACAGTGTGAAGGCGGTGCGACGTTCTTCGAATACGCGCTGCGTCAATAATCCTACGGGTGGAAAGGATGAAAAGAATTCGCTCTGTGATTATCTCGATCCAAAAGCGGTTGACCAGTTTATCGCGTGGACACACGAAGAGTACAAACGCACATTGGGTCCGCTATTGGGTACCACTGTATTAGGATTCAGAGGCGATGAACCAGCCTTTCAAAGGGTGCCATGGACCACAGATATCATCGATATATTTCGGGCAAAAAAGGGATATGACCCTACCCCTTATCTTAGCTATATCATTCAAAACGAAAGACAGTCTATTGCTTTTCCTTACCTAAGAAGTAAATTAAAAGAGAATCGTCAACTGTCTGAGAATGAGATTATTAAGATTAAAGCTGCTAAAGCGGATTATTGGGATATATGGAGTGAACTATTTGCGAATAACTTCTTTGCTAAGCCTGCGGAATGGTGTAAGCAGCATGGCGTAAAATCGATTACCCATCTGGATAAAGATGATGATCTGCCGTGGTGTATCAAGTTATCGGGTGAACCATTCAGACTATTAAATAAGGTACAAATACCGGGTATCGATGTCATCTGGACGCAAATATGGCCTGGTAATCCTGACACTGAATTTCCTCGTCTGGCTTCGTCTACGGCACACCTATATAATAAGGAGCGGGCTTTCAGCGAAAGTTTTGCAGCTTGGAGAGCTCCTCTGGATACCCGAACAGCGAAGTATGTAGTAGACTATCAGATAGCACGAGGTATTAACTTCTTTGAATTTATGTTCTGGATGAGCAAGTCGGGTGCGCATGGATATATGGCAGAACCGGGTATGAAAGCTCTCAACGATTATGTTAATCGTGCTACCTATATGATGCAGCTGGGTAAGGCGAATGCCCAGGTGGCTCTTTATGTCCCTATCCCTACCCTGTGGATGGGTAACAATAAGGCATACGACCAGATGAAAGCAATCGGCCATCTGCTGACAACTCACCAGTATGACTTCGACTTCGTTACCGACGATGCGCTGGATGAGGCGATTACTCCTGTCAATGGGAAACTGATCAACAAGAGTGGACAGCAGTATCACACGCTTATCATACCGACGGCTGATGTTATCACCGCTAAAGCATGGCGACAAATCAAGGAATTTGCAGCGCGTGGCGGAAAGGTGGTCTATTGGGGGGATATCCCTACTCAAATGTCGACTCGCAACTTTCAGGAACTTACAGCTATTCAACCGATACAGACTGCTCTTCAATTGAAGGATACGGTTTGGACGGATCAACTGCGTAATTATTTGCCAGCAGCACAGTTACAGATTATCGGCGAAGCCAACGACAGTATCGTGTATACATCGAGAAAAGTAGGTAAAAATCATATCTTCTTTGTCATGAATCAGCGACAAAAAGATGAAAACCTGATGCTCGAACTCAACTGTATGGGTGATGTAGAACTTTGGGATGCTATAACGGGTAAAACGACAGCATTATCGGCTACTGTAGTTGGCAATAAGATGCGTATCAACCTCCCTATTGAAGGTTGGGGCAGTAAAATCATTGTGGTCAAAAGACGTTCCCAGGAATATAACCTCAAGAAATATGCTACTATTCAGCAAGCTATCGACCAGGCACATACTGATGGTGGTGGTGTCGTCGTTGTGTCTAAGGGAAAATATCAAAGCGGTGCCATCTTTCTGACCAGAGGGGTTGACCTGAAACTCGAGAAAGGTGCTGTGCTGACGAGTATCGTAGACACGACTCTTTATCCGATTATCGAAACCCGATGGGAAGGTAGAATGAAAAAAGCCAGAGCGGCTTTCATCAATGTAGATGACAACGAAGATTGTAGGGTGTATGGACCGGGACTCATCGATGCCCAGGGATTAAAATGGAAGAAAATAGGTTGGTCGGTATACGGCAGACCTAAAGTGATCTGTTTTAACCGTTGCGATGGCGGTGAGCTACGTGATGTTGCTTTCAGGAATCAATCATTTTGGTGCTTACATATCTTATATACGCATGGCTTTACAGTACACGGTATCCGTATTGATGCCGAAGATTATATACCAAGTAGCGATGGAATTGATATCGACTCTTCTACTGGTATCTCGATAACCGATAGTCATATTAAAGCCTACGACGACTGTATTTCTATCAAAAGCGGTAAAGGTGTGGATGGCAGACGAATCAACCAATATGCCGGTCAGATAAAAATCGAAAATTGCCACTTTGACTATGGCCACGGCGGTGTAGCCATCGGTAGTGAGGTAAGCGGAGATATTAAAGATGTACTCGTAGCCAATTGCGACATGAAAGGTGAAAACTGGAATCCTATCCGCTTCAAGAGTCAACCTTCCAGAGGTGGTGTTATCGAAAATATTACCTTCGACAACATTGCTATCGCTAAAGCACAGAATATGATCAGTGTACAGATGGCGTGGCGAATGAAGGGTGAAGATGAACCGGCATACTCACCACTCACCCAATTGAAAAATATCGTCATCAGGAATATTACGGGTACAGCAGATAACGCCGGAGTGATAGAAGGATACCCTGATGCTCCCATCAAGCGAGATGCCATACGATTTGAAAATTGCCTTATCAAAGTCAAAAAACCATTAATGATCAAAAACGCAGATGTCGACTTGAGTGGATTTACCTGCAAACTGTACAAAAAGTAAAAAAAATGGTATTTACGACAAAATAAGTTTCTCTCATATATCGTATCTTTGCCCAAGAATAACTAAAACCATATTATCTAAACCTATTAAAATGAAGAGAATGCTTATTTTCCCACTGCTTGCTGGCAGTGTACTGAGTGTACAGGCTCAGAATCCTATCATTCAAACTAAATATACGGCAGACCCTGCTCCTTATGTGCATGGCGATACCATCTATCTGTATACCACGCACGATGAAGATGATGCTGAAGGATTTAAAATGTACGACTGGCTGCTTTATACTTCTACCGATATGGTAAACTGGCAGGATCATGGTGCGGTGGCATCGCTGAAAGATTTTGCCTGGAATGATAAGGAGAATGGCGCTTGGGCGGAATGTGTCGTTGAACGTAACGGTAAGTGGTATATGTACTGTCCGATACACGGTCATGGTATCGGTGTACTCGTCAGCGACAGTCCTTATGGTCCATTTAAAGACCCTATCGGCAAACCGCTGGTATGGCAGAAAGAGCACTGGAATGATATCGACCCATCGGTGTTTATCGATGATGATGGACAGGCTTATATGTACTGGGGCAATCCTAATGTATACTGTGTCTTGCTGAATGAAGACATGATCAGCTGCAAGAGTGATGTGATGAAACTACACGATGTGCCGGAACATTATCAGGAAGGTCCTTGGTTTTATAAGCGCGATGGCCATTATTATCTGGCTTACGCCTCTACCTGCTGTCCTGAAGGTATCGGTTATGCGTTGAGTGATAACGCACTCGGTCCTTGGAAATTCAAGGGTTACGTTATGGCTCCTACTGATCGTACCCGTGGTAACCACCCAGGTATCATCGACTTCAGAGGTAAGAGTTATGGATTTGGATTAAATTATGATCTGAAAAACATCAGTATTAAAGAACATAAAGAACGTCGCTCTGTCGGTGCTTTCCCACTCCACTATCGTGAAGATGGCACAATCGTAGAATCTCCTTATTTCAAGGATGTGGTTGTCGCACCTGCCAATACCTATAATCCGTATCAAAAGGTTCAGGCTGAAACTATGGCTTGGGGATATGGACTGAAAACTATCAAGAGAGGGGTTGAAGATATCGTCGTTACCGATGTGAATGCCAATGAATATATCCAGCTCAAGGCGGTTGACTTTGGTAGAAAGGCTGCTCATACCATGAAGATGAATGCCGCTGCTGTGCTCGGTGGACAGATCGAGGTGAGAATCGACGACAAAAAAGGAACCTTGCTGGGTACTCTCAATATCAAGTCTACCGGTAGTGAAGAAACCTATCGCACGTTCGAAACCCGACTGAAGGCTGTAGAAGGTGTACACGATTTATATTTGGTATTCAAAGGTAAGGCGGGTAAGAGTCTGATGAATCTTGACTGGTGGCAGATGGATAACGAACCCGTAGGTCACGTGACCTATTCGCGTATAGTAGAAAATGGTGGTACCGGTAAGTATCCGGCTATCATGAGCGAAGTCAAAGGGTTAGAAGCTCATACCGTGTTTATGCCACAAGACTTGTCTGCCTTCAATGAGAATAATCCGTTGCCTGTGTTGGTGTGGGGAAATGGAGCCTGCTCTAACTCACCATGGGAACATTATAAGTTTCTGAATGAAATCGCATCACAGGGGTACTTAGTGATTGCAACCGGCTATCTTCCTAAGAACGATGAGGTTTATCATGGCGATATGTCTACCGCACAACAGCAGATAGAATCGATAGACTGGGCTTTGGCACAAAATAAAGACAAGAAGAGTCCTTTGTATCACAAAATCAATACGAAGGCAATCTGTGCATCGGGGATGTCATGCGGTGGATTACAGACGCTATACAATGGTGCCGATTCTCGCATTTCTGCTTATCTGATCTGTAACAGTGGACTGTTTACCGACGCTTCTTTGGCAATTCCTAATATGCCTATGCCAAGTAAGGATCAACTGAAAAAGATACATGCACCTATATTATATATGTTAGGTGGAAAAGAAGATATCGCTTATAACAATGGTATGGACGATTACCATCGTATCAATCATGTTCAGGCGATTGCCATCAACTACCCTGTAGGTCATGGTGGCACTTATCGCCAAGCGCATGGTGGCGAATTCAGATTTCCTGCTATCGCATGGCTTAACTGGCAGTTGAAGGGCGACCAGGAAGCAGCGAAATGGTTTACTGGTAACTCACCATTACTATTACAAAGAAAAGGATGGACAATGGAAAAGAATTTTTAAAGCTTTTCCATTTTAGTTCTGTTCTTTTTTAGCATTTAAAATTTTTCGATATTCATTAGGAGCGATACCATATCGCTCCGTGAATATTCGATAGAATGTTTGGATCGATCCCATACCACTTTCCATGGCGATGGCATCTATCGTATAGTCCTCATGTTCACGCATCATCTCTATCGCATGCTTTAAGCGAAGATCGTTTACATATTGGGGAAATGACTTATTCGTAAATTTCCTGATTATCGGACTGAATTGGGCTTTCTGGATATGCGTTTTATTTAATAGCATGGCTCTGGAAAGAGAGGGATTAAGATACAGTTTTTCGCCCTCTATCAGCTCTTGAAGCATTTTGAATATCTTGACATCTTTCTCTTCTTGACTTAAAATCAACTGTTGGCGGGCTTCAAGTATTTGTTCTTGAGTTAATTCATTAGAGTCATATTCCTTTTCTTCCTGTTTCATAGTGGGCATAACAGTAGGAGAATCATTGGGCTCCGCGACCTGTTTCTGCTGAATTGTGACCTGCCCATCTCTATCTTGTTGATTCGGATAAATGGCTTTCGATGCATACGGATCACTTAAACCTGATGAAAAAAAATGATTCTGTTTATCCTTATGAAGTGTGTGCTTTTTTACATGAATGGTTCCAATATAGGCCACTAATAAAAGTATACAAGCCACAAGACCTATAATGAGCCAATGTTGCCAGCCCATGAGTTGTTTTGCAGGTTTCATATGAATCGTCATGGTACTCAAATAACTTGCACTAATATTATTACAATTTGAAAGTAATACAAAATATAAAGTCATTCTAATATTCCGTTTGAATATAATATATGTTTAATATTACAAATATATAAAAAAAAGTATTAAGTTCCAAATTTTTTTTGGGGTTACAACACTAAACGATGTTTTCTGTCGGTTTGCGAGAAAAAAAAACTTTGCTTAAACTCAACACCTCACGCCGTTTGTTATTTGGTGGCAATTTTTATTGTTAATATCAGGAATTAGAAAAATAAGTGCTGAACAGGATGGCTTCATCGAAAAAGCGTGATCATAAAACCATTTTGTTCAGTACTATTGGGGATGCTATAACTGATTCAAAATTATAAATCAGTCTTGCGGTTATCGTAAAATCATGAGGCTATACCATGCTTTGCCAACGCCTTTTCGATCGCCTGAGCCAGTTGGTCTGGGCAAGAAGTGCTTTTCGCACCACAATGAATACCACGAAGTCGCTTCATCACCTCGTCGGCTTTTAAGCCCTCTACCATTCGCGATACACCAACGGTATTACCAGGACAACCACCTATAAACTGTACATTGTGGATACAGAGTTCATCGTCTAGTTCGAACTGAATAGCCTTTGCGCATGTTCCGCAAGTTTCAAATGTTACTTGTTCCATCTTTCTTGTTCCTTTTTTGTGTTTAAATGTTTTTGTCTCTTAATCTTATGTATCTTTTGTCGTAAAAGATATATTTTGTTTTTGCGACTGCAAAGATATAATTTTTTTAGTGAATCTAATCATAAACAAGACAAAAAGAGACCTTTTTCATTGTAACATAAACCAATATAGAATGTTAAGATTACATGATTTCTGCTAAATTCTTTTCACATGTCAATATATTTTTATAGTTTTGCTTTGAAAAATAGGCTGGAGCTATATATATTTTAAAAAACATGAATTAAAAGCATGAAAAAAGTAAAGCAAATCGCTCTTCTGCTCGTTTGCATCATTTTAGTGATGGGTGCAGCTTATCAACGTGACGGGAGAATATTCGGCAAAGAGCAAACAACAACAACACAAGATACTATCCAGGCGGCAGAACCTATGCGCACGCTGGATGATGGCACTCGAGTGATCAATACCTCTACGTTAGGCAAAGATATCACAGGATATGCCGGTAGAGTGCCATTGGAAATATATCTCAGTCAAGAGGGAAAAATCGTTCAGGTAAAGGCACTAAAGAATACAGAAACACCTGAATTCTTTAATGAAGCAAAAGCTCTACTGACAAAATGGAATGGCAAGACTCCTGAAGAGGCTTTGGCCTTAAAGGTAGACGCTGTGAGTGGTGCTACTTTTTCTTCTCGAGCTATTATCGGGAACATGAAAGTGGGATTGGCTTATGCAGCAAAAAATGCCAAAGAACCATCTATCTGGGAAAAGTTTGATCTGAGTATAAAGACGATAGCAGGACTCATCGTTGTCTTGATGGCTGCTATTATACCTTTATATTATAAGAGCAAAAAGTATCGTACGATACAACAAATACTCAATACAATCGTACTCGGCTTTTGGAGCGGTAGTTTCTTAAGTTATACCCTCTTCTTGAGTTATGCGTCGAATGGTATCAACTGGTACGTATCCATAATACCGGTCATCATGCTGATTACGGCTTTCATATATCCACTTTTCGGCAAAAAGAATTATTATTGCAACTATATCTGCCCATGTGGATCTTTGCAAGAACTGGTAGGAAAGACCTCTAAGAAGAAGTGGAAGATCAAATCCAAGTATATCGTGATGCTTAATCGATTCAGAAAAATATTATGGGCTACGCTAACCGTATTGATGTTGTGCGGTATCGGATTTGAATGGATGGATTATGAAATCTTCAGCGCATTTATCTTTACCTCTGCATCAGTAGTCGTCTTGATATTAGCAGCTATTTTCATCCTATTATCCTATTTCGTGCCGAGACCTTACTGTCGATTTGTATGTCCTACGGGCACGTTCATTAAAATGGCTTAACAGAAAACTGCTCTAATAGTTCGCAAAGTACAATAATTTTTTTTCATTTACCCTTGGTGATATTCTATCATCAAGGGGTTTTTATTTCCATATCTTAACCTTATACACCTAAGAAAAAGCGCTTATACACTCGTAAATCGTGCCTTTATAGTAGTTTTATGCAATATAATACGTTTTGCAAAGTAAATGATACGTTTTGCAAAGTGCTTTTTTGTTCTATTCCATATATTTGCCCGCAAGTTAACAAAATAATCTAATTATATAAACCTTAATAACATGTCTAAAAGCTTTAGCAAAACAACTTTAATTGTTGGATTAGGTGCCACATTGGGACTTGCTAATCCACTCGGAGTGTACGCTGAGACAGGTGTTAATATGTCGCAATCCGTACAACAAGCTAAAAAGATTACAGGTACTATCAATGATTCACAAGGTCCACTGATTGGTGCCACAGTTTTAGAAAAAGGCACTCATAACGGTACTGTAACCGATTTAGATGGTAACTTTACGCTCAATGTCAAATCAGGAGCTACACTTGTCATCTCTTATATCGGCTATGTAACCAAAGAAGTACAAGTAGGCGGCAAAAATTCGGTTCAAGTTAACTTGGAAGAAGAAGGTCGCAGCTTGAATGATGTCATCGTTATTGGTTATGGTACCCAGCGAAGAGAAGCGGTAACCGGTTCTGTAGCCAATGTAAATGGTGAAAAGTTAAATCAGATTGCTGCAACCAATGCTGCACAGGCTTTGCAAGGTAGAGTTGCCGGTGTGCTGATGACACAGACCTCTACCAAACCAGGTGCTGAAATGCAAATCAGAATTCGTGGTCAGCGCTCATTGACCGCAAGTAACGACCCTCTGATCGTACTCGACGGTATACCTTTCATGGGAACCATGAGTGATATCAACCCAGCAGACATCAAGAGTATCGATATCTTGAAAGATGCATCTGCAACAGCCATCTATGGTTCTCGTGGTGCCAACGGTGTTATTATGATTACCACCACCAAGGGTTACGAGGGTGCTCCAGCCAAAATTACCTATAATGCTTACGTCGGTTTCAAGAATACTTTCAAAAAGTATCCAATGATGGATGGAAAGAAATTTGCTGCGATGCGTAAGTATGCCGGTAAATATCAGAATACTATTGAGGAAGACGATAATACGAACACTGACTGGCAAGATCTGTTGCTCCGCACAGGTGTCACTACAAGTCATGACTTGGGCGTAAGTGGTGGTACAAAGGGTGGTAGCTATTCTATCGGTGCTGGTTATTATCACGATGAGTCTGTTCTCCCTACCCAGGGCTACGACCGTTATTCCGTACGTGCTAACTTCGATCAGAATGTAGGTAAATACTTCCATGTCGGTTTGACGACCAACAATAATTATAATATCACGAACGGCTCACAGGTAGGTATGTACAATGCTTTGAGTATGAGCCCATTGGCATCACCTTACGATGAAAATGGTAATCCAAAGCGTGTCGTTAATATGCCTATCGACCATACCTATATTTTCAGCCGTGATGTCGTAGAACATCTCGATGAACTTTATGTCAACGAGACACGAGCTTTCGGTAGCTACAACACGATGTTTGCCGAAGTGAAATGCCCTTGGGTAGATGGTTTAAGCTATCGCGTAAATGTCGGTTTAAACTACAAACAGTCTAAAAATGGTGCATTTACCGGTACTGGTATAGGCAGCGATAATGAAACCAGTCCAAATAACGCTTCTACACTCAATAATATTACGAAGAACTGGGCTATCGAGCACTTGATTACTTACGATCATACCTTTGCGAAAGATCATAAACTGAATCTCGTAGGTATGTATTCAGCTGAACAGACCCGTTTCGAACAGACCAACATGTCTGGTCAGCAGATTCCAGCAGAATACTTCCAGTATTATAATATTGGTGCAGCAGCTGGTGAAATAACCGTAAATCCGGGTAATCAGCGCTATTGGCAGAGTGGTCTGGTATCATGGATGGGCCGTGCGATGTATTCTTATGCCGACAAATATATGTTGAGTGTCGCTTTCCGTGCAGATGCTTCTTCCCGTTTGGCTAAAGGACATCAGTGGCATACCTATCCAGCTATCTCTGCAGGTTGGAATATTGCGAAAGAAAACTTCATGAAAGATTTGAAGTGGATTGATGCTCTGAAGCTCCGTGTAGGTTATGGTGAAACCTCTAACCAGAGTATTAATCCTTATTCTACCTTAGGTGCTTTGAGTACACGTGCATATAACTTCGGTCCTACTACCTACAAAACTGGATATTATGTATCTACACTACCTAATACGGAGTTAGGTTGGGAGTACTCTTCTACCTGGAACTTTGGTCTCGACTTCACCCTCTTCGGTGGCCGCTTATCAGGTTCCTTCGAGTATTACACCCAGAAGACCAACGACTTGTTGCTTTCTGTATCTCTCCCTTCTACATCGGGTGTAGACAGTTATACGGGTAATATCGGTAAGACACAAAATAAAGGTTGGGAATTATCATTGAACGGAACCATCATCGATAATAAGAATGGTTGGAACTGGGATATGGGTATCAACCTCTATCAGAACAGAAACAAACTGGTAGCTTTGGCTTCAGGTGCTGATCGCGATGAAGGCAACAACTGGTTCGTTGGTCATCCTATCGACTGTATCTACGACTATAATAAGATTGGTCTGTGGCAAGAGGGTGATCCTTATCTGAATATCCTCGAACCTAATGGTAACGTCGGTATGATTAAGGTGGCTTACCATGGTGAATATAATGAAGACGGCACTCCTACCCGCGCCATCAACGATAACGACCGCGAAATCATCAGCATGGAACCAGACTTGATGGGTGGTTTCAATACAACTGTAGGTTATAAGAACTTTGACCTCACGGTTATCGGTGCATTCCAGATTGGTGGTAAGGTTATCTCTACCATACACAGTGGTAATGGTTATCTCAATATGTTGTCAGGTCGTCGCAATAACCTCGACGTAGACTACTGGACAGAAGAGAATACTGGTGCTAAATACCCTAAACCAGGTGGTATAACAAGTGGTGATAACCCTAAGTATGCCAGCACATTAGGCTATTTCGGTGCAGGTTATCTTAAAGTACGTGCCATCACTTTGGGTTACAACTTTGATAAGCTAAGAGCCGTAAGAGATTTCGGTATCAGCCGTCTCCGCCTCTATGCTACTATCCAAAACCCATTCGTACTCTTCTCTCCTTATACCAACGAGTGTGGTCTTGACCCAGAAACCAACACCTTCGCTAACGATGGTAGTACATCAGCCGTTACCTCATGGACAGGAGCACATAAGATGCCTGTAATCGGTTATAACACACCATCTACACGTAACATCCTGTTCGGTATTAACTTAACCTTCTAAACGATTAACAAACATGAAAAATAAATATTTCAAAATATCAACTGTCAGCACGGTTCTCATGGGACTTGCGGTATTAAGCTCATGTAGCGATGTGCTCAATGAACAGCCAAGAAGTGACTATGACCCTGGTTTCTTCGAAACGACTACTGGTGTTGAGGGTGGACTTACTGCCTTGTATTCTTCGCTTCGCGATCTCTATGGTAATGCGTATTATTTTAACTATTGCGAAACAGGTACTGACGAATATACCTATGCACAGAGTGCAGACGGTAACTTTAAGGATGCCGACCTGACGAGCAAGGGGAGTATCCAGGCTGGTACAAGCCGTTCTGACGCCTTGTGGGGCACAGCTTTCCGATATATCAATAGTGCCAGTGGTGTTATTGAGAACGGTGAAAAGACCAATACGGATGTCGCTCTAATCAGCGAGGCTTATTTCTTCCGCGCATACTATTACTTCCAGCTGGTACAGGTCTTCGGTGGTGTACCATTGGATCTGGGTGCAGGCGAATTGAAATTTAATACCACTACAGCTCGTACTTCTGTTCGTAACACCGTACCTGAGGTGTACACCCGTGCCGTCTTCCCTGATTTGGAGAAGGCTGTGGCGAATCTTCCTGAGACACCTCGCCTCACCGGTACCGCTACCAAGAATGTCGCTAAATTAGTTTTGGCTCAGGCATACCTTACTTATGCGTGGTGGCTCGAAAATCCGAATAATATCGCTACCTATCCTGAGTGTTCACGTACCGACCCTGATGGACACGATGCGAAATATTATTTCCAAAAGGCTTACGATACGGCTCTTGAAGGTATTAAGAATCCTGGTATCTATGGCCTGATGGATACTTACTACGAGACAACTTCGGGTGAATATGATCGCAACAAGGAGATGATGTTGTATGCTGACCATACCGAGACCAGCGAACAGTATAATCAGGGTAGTCTCACGTATGGTAGCGGTGGTGCTCCTGATAACTTCGTATCATGGATGGGCTGCTGGAACTATACCGTTATGGTATGTAAGAAGAAAGATGGCAGTAACATGAACCCTGTTCAGCGTGAAGCTGTTCAGGCATTGGGTCGCCCATGGACTCGTATGGCTACTCCTATCGATATCTTCCAAAACGAGTTTAAGGATAAAGTACACGATTCTCGTTTTGATGGCACCTTCACCACTCGCTTCCATGGCAACTGGAATAAAGGTGGTATAGCAGATGCTGAGGTGGTTAATGCGAACGGCATGACTGTGAAGCCTGGTGATGTTATTTTGAGCTTCATCGATGAGCCACAAGGCGAAACCATCAACTATCCTGCCATTTCTACGGATGCTCAGAAGAAGGATGGTAATCCTGGAGAAGATGGTATCGGCGCAGGTACTCTCCCTGGTCGTGCAGACTATGTTATCGGTACTGAGGGTATTAGCCGTCTGTGCTACCCTATGTTGTACAAACAGGGTCCTTTCCGTACAGACAACGGTAACACCTTAGGTCAGCCAAATGCTGGTAGTACTCGTCCTTTCAACATTCTGAAGTTCTCTGAGTTCTATCTCGTCGCTGCAGAAGCTGCTGTGAAGGGGGCTACTACAGAAGCCAACTATTCTGCACGCGACTTGGTGAATACACTTCGTGCTCGTGCTGGTAAATGGGTATATAACGTAAACGATAACAAACCAGTAAGTGCCGACTATAGTAAAGAGATGGTTGACGCTACTCCTCAGGTCATCACCATCGATTATATATTGGATGAGCGTATGCGCGAATACTTTGGTGAAGGCAAGCGTCGTTTCGACTTGATTCGTACCCAGACTTGGGAGGATAAAGCTAAGACGTATCGTATTTGCGGTGACAAGCCAGGTTTCCATACTCCTGAAACTCACACACGCTTTATCGAGAAGCACTTGTACCTCGCTCCTATCCCACAGGGTACACTAAATGCTCTCCAGATGACTCCTGAAGAGAAAGCTGCATATCAAAATCCAGGATATGACTTTAAATAAATATAGTTCAATAGATTAAGAGATGGAGTTCTGGCCGATGGGATATCGGTCAGAATTTTTTTTTACTGGAAAAAAATATAAGAATTTATTGTTTTTTAAATATAAATCTGTATCTTTGTACTAAATATACTGCAATAAGGTACATTGAGACCATTTTTTTTAGAAACGTGATAATAATATATATAAAAATAGCATCATCATAGAACGATAGTTGAATTATTGTAAAAGGAGTTAAGCCATGAAATATATGAAACTCATATGGGGATTTGTCCTCTTTATTGCCACGCTCAACATGCAATATGGTTATTACCAATTCATTCGTTTTGCGTCAGCGGTATTTTTTGTCTATTATGCATTCTTCTATTTTAAAGATAATAAGAATGTTCTGGGAACACTCTTTACGGGACTGGCTATCCTTTTTCAGCCTTTTTTCAAGTTTAAATTTGATAGACCGATTTGGAATACTATCGATATTGTTCTCGGAAGTTTCCTGATTATACTTTATTGTATAGAGAATGATTTGATTAAGAAAAAAAAGAAGTAGTCTTTATCCGTTTCATAAAAACTACTTCTTTTTTCATATACCTCGTGGATAGGACTTATTCCTTTTTATGGGATTGTCTTTTTGACGAAACTATCCATGTTTATTTGAGGCCTTTCTTTTCCTCGACAATCCTCTTTTCCTCGGCATATTAATTACTTGACCAGCATCTTTTTCCTATTTTTTACGTATACACCGGCACGTGTAGGTTGCTGAACACGTACACCCTGAACAGTATACCAAAGATCATCAGAGTTTGCCGTCGTAGTATCTGCGATAGAAGTGATTCCCGTATTCACATGGTCTAAAGCTATCGAAAGTTCCCGATCGTTAGTTACATTTACACGGTCGGTAAGATATGGAGACTGGTCGGTAAGCATACTCGCTATCATATCTTCACCATACACAAAAAGTGGGAACATCGCAGCTGATTCACCTAACAAATTCTTAATGGCACCAAGGGTCGAGGTCAAATCGGTAATCACCGCTTCAGAACGTTCATTTAAATTTTCATTCCCTTCAGCCTGAAGGGTAGCTCCTTCTATCAGTCTGTTATAGATCGTTTCTAAATTTGAAGCCATCAACTGTTTCATGGATGCTGAAAGCGGATTCTGAGCTTCGAAAATCTTTCGTACACTCGACTGGAAACGTCCTTTGGCATAGTTTGAGAAATCAGATTCAGAAGCCAATCCTGTTACCATGCGAGTTTGAATGGTTAAAGTGCTCAAATCATCACTGAGTACCATATCCCTAAAGTCGCAAGGGTAAGAAATCAAACTGCCGGTTGAGATATCGTAGATTGAATTCTTTTCGCTGTCTACATAGTCTTTAGCAATATCAGAGGTGTGGAAATGACCTGTGAATACGGCATGTACACCTGCACTGAGTAGTGAATCCTTTATCGTTTCGTGATCTTCTGCCAAAGCCGTACTATTGAAAAAGTCTTCCTTGTAGAAATGTTCGATGAGTCCATGGTGCATCATGGCGATGACCTTCTCACCCGCTTTACGCGCAGCAACAGCCTGCTGATAAGCCCAAAGCAGAGTGCCGTCAGCTAATTTACCCTGACGTGAATCTATACAGAGCAACGTGAGCCCTTGAAATGGCTTAACGATATAACTGAGTGAATGGTCGTCGCGTGCTGTAGCCTGCTGATACCCCATCGTAGCATATGTCTGTTCAAAAAATGAATCATCAGCCACCTCTACAGGAGTAACCACATCACCATCATAAGCTACCGCATTGCTATTCGTACCACGATCGTGGTTGCCTGGAACGACATACACTTGAATACCGGCATCCACCAGTTTCTGCAAGCCTGTAGCCACATAAGCATGACTCTGCTTTTCACCATCTTTCGTCAAATCGCCAGCAACCAGCAACATATCAGGCTTTTCAGCCAAAGCGAAATCAACCATCCCATCGAAAATCTCCCAACTCTTGTCGACCATCTTTCGATCGGATGCCAGATAATTCTGCCATGCATTACCGGCATTGACCAGCAAAGCAGGATTCATGACATGCAAGTCGGTCCATAACATAATCTTTTTACCTGATGAAATAGATGAAACTGAACTAACTGTAAAGCCATTAGAGGCTGAAATAGAAATAGTTGCCAAAACTGCAACTAACATAGAAAGAAACTTCTTCATACATAAATACGCTTATATTGATCTACCCTAAAAAAAACAATAGCAAAGATACAATAAAAATTGAAATCGCAACATGATTTTTAATTTTTCGAATCGTATTTTTAATTTTTAAAGCTAAAACGACTGTGTGCCATCCTTTTAAGCCACATTTTTTCGGTAATATAAGAGCGATTTTCTTGTTTTATCAATTTTAAATCGTATATTTGCAATACAAGTTATTTTTTATATTACGCATTAAAAACACTATATTATGGCAAAAGTTTTATTGGTAACCGGTCACTCGTATCAAGACTATTCAGTAGCAAACAAGGAAATCGTTAAGCAACTTACAGAAGCTATTCCAGGTGTAGAAGTGGATAATCTCGCAGAACTTTATCCTGACTTCAAAATTGATATTCAGGCTGAACAGCAGAAACTGCTGCAAGCTGATATTGTCATCGTACAGTCACCTTTATTCTGGTATTCGATGTCAGCACTTACGATGCGCTGGTGGGAAGAAACCTTCGCTCACGGGTGGGCTTATGGCAGCACGGGAACAGCACTCAAGGGTAAGAAGATTATATTCGGCATTACTGCTGGCGCTCCTACAGAAATCTATCAGGGTGGTAACTTGGGTATAACCGATCAGGATATCCTGAATCGCTTTAAGGTGAGCGCAGTCTTCTGTAATATGGAATATTTAGGTGGCGTCTTTACTGGAGGTTTACTCAATGCAGGTTCGGGGCATTTGTCTGAAGCTGCAACCCGCGCTGTGCAAGAGCATGTCGATAAGATTGTAAAGCTCATCCGATAGAATAATCGTCATTTCAGTAAAATCTACCATCATTACATCATTTATTTCAAGCAAACATATTTGTTTTCCAAATAATATTCGTATTTTCGCATGAGAAAACGGAAGATATGATGAAATTATTACGGTGTACCTTTTTTTTATTTCTATATACATTGCATACTTGGGGCCATGGCACACAATCATTCAACTACTTCGAATCGTTGATTGGCAAACCGATTGTAATTCCTACCTACGAGAATGGCAATCGTAACTTGAAATATGTCTATGTTTCTGATGCATGGAATGATGGTACTTTTACTCCTGATGAGCAGGTCTCCACTGATATTCTGGGCAGAAAGGTCGTAGTGCAAGAATATCGTTATATTTTCACAGGTAAGGTGGAGACTTCTTCGATCAATCTTCGTATTCGGGTGGATGATGAACTGGAGGATGTCATTTTGCATCTGCCCCTCTATTTGCATCGAAAGGATGGCGATGCTGCCAAGATTCTTGAAGATTTGTTTTACCAGAAACCGTATGATACCGATAAATCGCTCAAGGGAGAGATTATCGCCAACTATTATACACCTTTTGCTATTCGGCTGCACGAGGTGCCCTTTGGACTTTTCGAAAAAGCCAAATCCTATTACCATCATCTGTACTTTATCAATGTGCACCAATGGTTAGCTCGCACACCTCATATCATGCGCGACATCACCTTCCGCGGTTTTTCGTATCTTGATAAATATGCCAGTTTTACAGACTATGAGAAAGACCCTCATATCGTCTACCATATTCAGCCATACAAGGCGATTAATCGCGACCGTCTCGTAGCTGAGTTTATTTCGATGGATGATTATCGTATCAAACGCTATCTGGAAATCGAAAACGAGAGTACTTTCGACCATATCACCACACCAAGTGATTATGCCCGACAGTGCCTCCAAGCGTATGCTGGCGACAGTTTGTATCGTCATATCAACCAGCTCAAGGGGAAGACGTTTTATATTCGCCAATTGCCACGGCAGAAGTATATGCCGGTTATCGCGAGAAATCAGCAGTTGGCAGGAATGAACGATTACGTAGGTGGACAAATCTCTAATCGCTATTATAAAGTAGTAGGCATTCGCCCGGTTCTTCGTCCCGGCGAAGGGAGCAATTACTATTATATACCCTACCTCGTTCTTCAAGACAATGATGTGTTTAAGCCTTACAAAGGCATCGCCTTGACGAGCGACTCGTTGGCGTATTACCTGAAACCCGCTGACGGACATCCGCTTTCGGGTGTATCGGATAAAAACGAAAAGCAGCATTATTTCGACATCCTTGCCGACAAATATGGCGACAAAAATGCGAAATTGATTGTACAGGGTATGGTAAAACCAGACTTTACCAAACCGATGTGCGAGGCAGCGTGGGGTATGCCGAGAGACAAGACGAGCACCGTAACCGATAATGGCTGGTGGGAACTGTTTATCTATGGTACGGGTAATTATCTATATTTTAAGAATGGCAAACTGGCTGTCATTCAGTATTAAATAATTGGTTTTAGATTATGAAATTACACACAAACAATCATTATCAAACATTTCGCACGAAATGGCTTTTTCTACGAACCAAATATACTTGCATATTGTTGCTCTTATTTTTTTCGGGCACCACGATGCGTGCTGATAATAATGCAGAAGAAGCCCGGAAACTCTTTAACAGTGTATACCATATGGTATTCGGTCCTGAAGGTTCCACACTGAGCTATGATGTCAATATCATCGGTTTATATAAGACGAAAGGCACCATCTGGTATAAGGGGAAGAAGAGTCGCTATGCCGAAGCCCGATATATGTCGTGGAATAATGGTGTAACGGCTTATCAGGTAGATAAGAAAAAGAAGACTGTAGGTATTTATCGGGCTGACGACGACAGCAAAGATAAATATTTGTCTAAGTTTAAATATGATCTCAACGATTACATCTATAGCTGGTCTTATTGCAAGGATGGCATTCAGATCTGTCTGAAACCGAAATCGAGTAAAATCTTTGGTATCCGTCAGGCAATTGGGGTAATCGATAAGAAAACTCACTACCCGCTTTACTTGCGTATCAAAGTGGCCTTCTTCTGGACGACAGTGAAGATTTTCGATTTCAAAGCTGGCAATATTCACGATTCTATCTTCCACTACCCTGCTGCTAACTTTAAGGGGTACACGATAGAAGACCATCGTAAAAAGTAAGCGTATTTCCTATATAACCAGATCTGATCATTGTATATGAAATGATCAAATGTGGGCGACATCATGTTCTACAGAAACAGAACAGATGCCGCCCTTTATTGGTATTCATTCTTCTAAATGATGCAACCTGCATCCTTATATACTTACAAAATACGCTATGCCTGGTTAGGGATCACTCGCTTTCGTGCTACTCCGATAGCCGAACGGGTACATACCAGTCGACAGAGGTGGCATCCCACACATTTGCTACCAATCAGTTTAGGTCTCCGTGTCTTGGTGTCGAAGGCGATAGCCTGATGTCCACCGTCCATACAAGCCACATAGCAGCGCCCACAACCGATACACTGTTCGTGATTAAAGTGCGGATAGAGTATGGTATCGCGCTCTACCTGGGTATGACTGACCACCGTTTTCCGTGCTACACCGCTCAGTTTCTTCAACTGATCCATGTGGATGGCTTTCAGATAAAACTGTAAACCACTGATCATATCTTCTACTATACGATAACCATACTGCATAACTGAAGTCGTTACCTGTAGACTGTTAGCTCCTAAGGCGAGAAAATCTACGGCATCTATCCAACTCTCTATACCGCCCATACCACTAATATGCATATCGGCAAGTTCATCGCTGTGGCCCAAATCGCTGATAAAGCGCAGTGCTATCGGCTTCACGGCTTGTCCGGAATAGCCGCCTACCATTGAGTAGCCGTTTACTTCAGGTTTGGCCACCAGACTCTCTAAGTCTACCCCTGTGATACTATTAATCGTGTTGATGGCCGCAATACCATCGGCACCGCCACGTTTAGCCGCAATGGCCATCGGTACCATGTCGGTGACATTCGGCGTCATCTTGGCAAGAATCGGCAAATTCGTACCTAAGCGTGTAGCACGGGTAAAGCGTTCTATCAGTGTAGCATCCTGTCCAATCGTGATACCCAACTTATCGTTTTCCATATTCGGACAACTAAAGTTACACTCGATGACATCTGCGCCAGCTTCCTCGCATTTTCGAGCGAGTGTGGTCCACTCTTCCTCATTTTGTCCCATAATAGAGGCCACAATCACCTTATTTGGAAATTCTGCCTTGAGCTGACGGAACACTTCCATATTCTCGTCTACACTATGATCGCTCAACTGCTCGATATTCTTAAATCCACAGAAGGCATTGGCATGGTTACTGATTGTACTGAATCGTGGAGAAGCCTCATGCTGAGGGAAATTGCAAATCGTCTTAAACGATACACCTGCCCATCCTGCCCGAAAAGCATTGGCTATCATCTCGTAATTGCTCGCTACCACAGAGGAACTGAGCATGAATGGATTTTCTAATTTTACACCACAGATATCGGTAGAGATATCGGGCATGTCAGCGGTTGAGGTCAACGCCTCATATTGCGAAAGCGACCCTTCTGTCAGATGATTCAGAATAGACTTGATCGGCACCGGATAGGTGTGCTGATTCAAGACACAGGCCTGCTCACAAGGGGCTTCACAGGTAGCACAGGTCTTGCCATCCATCCTGTTTATCGCACCCATACCATTCGAGAAATATATCGAACGAAGGATATCGCCTACTGGCATCTGCTTGCAGCAAGAAGTCGTGCAAGGTGCATCATGACAAAGTAAACATCTGTTCACTTCAGAGATATCAATGAAGGGATAATTATCAAAATGAATCATAGTCAATAGGTGTTTTAAAGTTAACAATGCGAAAAAAGTACACGCGATGGCTCAATATATTACTTCAAGCTCCAAATGATTTACTTCGTATACAAATATACTAAAAATACAGGTATAAACCAACGATTTAAGGCTCTATTTTAACAGGAATCGATAAAATTATTGTATATTTGCATCGTATATAGATAATCCTATAACAGATTTTGTATATATAGAAATTCAGGGTATTAGAGAAGATATTATTTTTCCAAAGAAAAGATTTAGTTAGTTAAAGATAAAATGACACAAAACAGAATGAAGTCGATAATCTTATCTATGGTATGTCTGATGGCATTACCACTATCGACGTTTGCTCAAACGCAAATTTTTTACGAGAGTTTTAATGAGAATTCGGGTACTGGTGGCAATGATGACGCCTGGAAGGGGTCTATTGCTAATAATAACAGCGTAAAGACCGATAACGAAGGATGGGAGTTGACAAAGGCTTATGGTGCATCTCAGTGTCTCAAGTTCGGAGCATCTTCTTCTTTGGGCTCTGCAGTTACACCTGCTATTAATGGTGTCAAGGACACGACCTGGGTATCCTTCAGAGCTGGTGCTTGGGCTAATGATAGCAAGACGTTGAAAATCAGTGCCAGTAGTGGTACGCTCGAACAGACTTCTGTGGAGCTGGGCGATGCAACGTGGACAACTTATACCATCAAACTTATTGGTGCGAGCAATGGGGTTAAGATTACTTTCGCTGCTGCTCAGAAGAGTAAAAACCGCTTTTTCCTCGATGATGTAACGCTCACCGTTGATGGTGAGGCTGCCGGATCTACAGATCCGTCAACAGATAATCCGACAACAGGCGATCAGACCGATGAGGCTATTACGGCTTCGGTAAAGAGTATCAGTGAGTGGAATGAGTTGGCTGATGGAACTATCGCTCAACTCTATATCGCCGATAGCGAGAATGCACGTGTCATCGCTGTAGAAGACGATCAGGCTACCCTCAAAAATGACAAGGGCGACGTCCTCATCATGCGTGGTTTCACCAAGAATCCTACGATGAAGGTTCAGCAGCATGTTGCGGGCTACATCATTGGCAAGAAGAATTTTCAGGATGGTCTGTCTGTTCTCGATGGTATCAAGAAGACCAGCACATATCTGCTGCTCATCGCTGACCCTGTAACGGAATCGAATGTGGAAACGGCTATCCTGCAGATAGAAGCTGTATCTCGCAGCCATCAGGGATATTTCTTCGATTTTAACGGTGTCAACCGTGGTACCAATCAAGCGCTATTGCCTGCAGGAGTGTATATTCTCAATGGTAACAAAATAACGATTAAATAAAGGAGGTAAGCATCATGAAAAAATTTTTATCTTTAAGCCTCTGCCTCCTGTCTGCTTGGGTGGCTATGGCTCAGACGACAACTGAGAAACTCGCTCATTCTATATATCTTAAGAATGGGGTTACGGTTTCTTTTGACTATAATCAGCTCGACTCTACCCGTATCATCTATACGCCAGAAGGCGACTCTCTGGGTATCAAGGTGTATGTCCGTGGCAAAGAGTCTGCCGACTACTTGTACTCACAGATTAAGTATGTCGTATTCTGGGGCGATGGCGAAGCTGCTGGTGAAAACTTAAACCGTAATAACGAAGCTGACTTGGCAAAGAATAAGGAGGGATGGCGATTGGAATTCCCTCGTTTCTATCAGGGCTCTAATCGTACTTTCGAAATCAGTCACTATTCTGATGTCGCTGGCGTAAACTACTCGCTCGAATGGGACGGCGATAAGAGAGCCAACCGATGGACTTGCTATGAAATGTACGATAAGGTTCTCCAAAAGGCCGTTGGTCGAAGCGACAATTTCCGCGAAGATTCGCTTATCGATGCCGATTGTCGCACTACGCTCAACGATTACAAGAATACCGGTTACTCACGAGGCCACCTCTGCCCTTCTTACGATCGTCTTTGCTCAAGAGAGTCTAACGATCAGACCTTCTATCTGAGCAATATGCAACCTCAAAATCAGGATCACAATGGCGGTGTCTGGGCTAATCTGGAAACGAAAGTACACGATGTATGGTCATCTATCTGCGATACCCTTTACGTTGTTAAGGCTGCCACAATCGATAACGAAGACCAAATCCTCGGATATACATCCAAGAGCAATGGTGAAGACTCTGATTCATACTTCCACATGATTATTCCGAAATATTTCTACATGGCTCTGCTGGCTTATAACAAAGAGTTGAATAGCTACGATGCGCTTGGAATCTGGTCGCCACATCAGAGCAATTCTACAACTGAATATATTACCATCGATGAGTTGGAACGTCGTACGGGTATCGATTTCTTCTGTAATCTTCCTGATGCTATCGAACGACAAGTCGAAGCTACGGTCGATGAAGATTACTGGAGTGTCAAGGTCTCTCAATAAAGCGATTGAAAATCGTATATACCAAAAATGATCGAGGGTGTGTTCAAACGATTGAGCACACCCTCGACTGTATTATCATCTTTCAAACATATGGATCTGCACATGACAGATTTACTGCTTGCCCTTCTCCATATAGATCTTATAGGTTTCTTTAGCGCCATTCTCTGCTGTACCAACAAAGACAAGTACAGGTTCCTTCAACCCTTTCAGGTTGACTTCCACTTTCTTCTCACCCTTCAGTGTGAGCTGGCGTACAGCATGACCTGAGAAACTGACTACTTCGAGCGACTTCAGTGGCTGGTCTGATGTAACTATCGCCTTATTCCCTTTCAGCGTAGCCGTAAGCTTAAAGGATGCTCCTTCAGACTTCGCCGTAGCAATGGAAGCAGCAGAAGCATCTACCTGATAGCCCTCCAGACTTAACATTTTCAGCGCATAACGCTTGCCCAGTTCCTCATAGCCCTCATGGGCAAAATGTAGATTATCCGGACCAACCTGACATCCATATGATGAAATGACATGGGCAGTAGGGATAACCTCCTGAATGCGGTCGATCATTTTATTTGCTCCGGCACATACACCATGCTGATCGTTGCCCACAACCTCACCTACCAGTAAAGGTACCTGCTTAGCATCCAGATGCAGTTCACTTAAGATATCCTGATAGATAAATTTCATTTTATCTAACCATCCCTCATTCCACGCATCCGTCTCGCCTTGATGATAAAGAATACCTTTAATCACACCCTCTTTCTGAGCCTGTCGAGCCATATCGAGCAGACGCTGACGCGGATTACCGTTATAATATTCGATTTCCTTCTTCATCCAGTCGGCTGTAACATTCTTCACATAGTCTTGATAAAGATTCTTGTGAAAGAGATCACTGGCACATCCGTTTACTGCCACGTGTACGACACCCACACGAACTTTTTCTGGTAATACCTTCACCATCTGTCGGCCGAAGAAATCCGTTGGACCGATACCTGCATAACGGCGACAGAGTGTGGGCGCTGCC
>Ga0247611_10001691_pt1 | contig 38656 bp, 29 predicted proteins | sample 177DNAGHGhighgp2_FD_192422 | JGI IMG/M metagenome (GOLD analysis project Ga0247611, IMG submission 192422) | Sheep rumen microbial communities from Palmerston North, Manawatu-Wanganui, New Zealand - 1770 DNA GHGhigh gp2 | ecosystem: Host-associated > Mammals > Digestive system > Stomach > Rumen... | reverse complement strand
CTACTTTCAGCGCTTGCTTCGGCCAGGCATTCCTGGAGCTGCATCCCACGAAGTATGCCGAGGAGCTCGTGAAGAAGATGGAGAAGAGCGGTGCCAAGGCTTATCTGGTCAACACCGGCTGGAACGGCACTGGCAAGCGCATCAGCATCCCCGACACACGTGGTATCATCGACGCTATCCTCGATGGCAGCATCCTGAAGGCTCCCACCAAGAAGATTCCTTTCTTCGACTTCGAGGTGCCCACCGAGCTGCCCAACGTGAATCCCGCCATCCTCGATCCTCGCGACACTTACGCTGAGGCCAGCATCTGGGAGGAGAAGGCTAAGGATCTCGCCGCACGCTTCATCAAGAACTTCGGCAAGTACACCACCAACGAGGCTGGTAAGGCCCTCGTGGCAGCTGGTCCCCAACTGTAATAGTTGACAAGTTGACAAGTTGACGAGTTGACAAGTTGACGAGTTGACAAGTTGACAAGTTGACAAACAATTTACCACACGAAAGGAGGTGCCGTAAGGCATCTCCTTTTTTTGCATTTTTGTATAAAGACATTTAATTTTGAGCGCGTAGGCGCTGAAAAATAGGTTTTTGTGCAAGTAATTGCAAACTTATTTATAATTTTGCAGCCGAAAAACGTTGTTCGAACATGAAAAATGAATCCTTTATCTTCGTGGAACGCCTTGTGACGATTGCAGGGCTCCTGCTGTTAGCCCTTCCTCTGTATGCCCAGGAAACCGATGTGGACAGTCAGGAGACTTGGATTCGCATTCATCAGAACCGATTGTCTCACCACTGGATCATTCCCGTCCACGGCGACAGCCTCGACCGTTTCGATGTGTCGTCCGACGGCCGTACCCTCGCGACGTATCTCCGTGACGGCTTCGTGATACCCTTCGCCACGTCCACGACCGACAGCCTGGACTTCGCCGCACCCCTTAGCGAGGAGCAGGAAGAGAAGGATCACTATCGCGTGTTCCAGATGTACGTATTCACGCAGGACGGACTCCCCATAGCCTCCAAGACCGACTACGTGCCCTGCTACATCGCCCTGAACGGCGACGGAAGCTATGCCGACCGCCTGCTGCCCGGCAAGATCCGCGGGCGAGGTAACTCCACGTGGGAGTGGTATGACAAGAAACCCTATCGCATCAAACTCGACAAGAAGCATAAGCTCCTGGGACTGGCCAAGGCCAAGTCCTGGGTGCTCCTCGCCAACTACCGCGACGTGACGGATCTGATGAACACCTTCGTCTTCGAACTCGGTCGCTGGATGGGTCTGCCTTACACCAACCATACGCGCTACGTGGAGCTGTTTGTCAACGACGAGTACGTCGGCCTCTACCAGCTCACCGAACAGATTCAGCAGGGCGAAAGCCGCGTGGCCGTCAGCGACGAACGCGGTATCCTCCTGTCCTTGGACACCGACGACGGCCCTGAGCTCAGTCCCGGCGAGAGCAACAACTTCTGGACGAAAGTCTTCGGAATGCCTGCCGCCGTGAAATATCCCGAGGACGAGCAGCTCACAGCGGCACGCCGCGACAGCATTCGCAATGTGTTTGCCACCCTCGAGGAAGCCATCAACCATCAGGACTACGCCACAGCAGCGACCCTCATGGACATGGAAAGCTTCGTGCGTTACCTCATCATCCAACAGCTCATCTACAATGTCGAGCTGTCCTCGCCACGCAGCATCTATATCCACAAGGACGGCGACGGGCCGTGGACGATGGGGCCGCTGTGGGATTTCGATGCCGGCTACGACTTCGACTGGAGCAATATGTACTCCGGCCACACGTTCTTCAGCGACTACCGCGAGACCCTCTTAGGCTCGAACCCCGTCAATCGCAACGGCACCTACAAATGCTCCAAGTTCTTCACCCAGCTGTTTGGCTGCAAGGAGTTTGTCAAGCTCTACAAGGACACGTGGAACCAGTATGCCGGCTCGCTCATGGAGCACACGTGGGGCGAGATGGAACGCTACCTCGACGCCATGCGCCAGGGAGCCATGCAGCGCGAGATGCAGCAATGGCCCATCGCCGGCAAGACGTTCGAGGCGGAGGTGGCCAAGATGAAGGCGTGGCTCAACAACCGCGTGGCTTACGTCGGACAGCTCATCAACAATATCCCGGAACCGGGCGACGTGACGCCTATCACCGAAGAACGCCTCTGCGGCACCGTCGATGTGAACACAACCATGGAGTGGAGCAACGGCTACCAACAGACCAACAAAGTCGTTGTCGATCGCGCGAAAGTGCTCAGCCTGCTGGGCGTCGAGAGCGCGGCCTTCAAGGAAGCACTCGTCACCATCGTGCCGCTCAAGACCGATGGCACCGTGGGCTCGAACGGCACCAACGGCACCTTCGGAGGATGGTTCAACGCACAGGGCAACCCGGGTGCCTACGCCCAGGGACATGTCTATATCGAAGTCTTCGACGACCTCTTCAACTGGAACTGCGGGCTGTATAAGGAGAACTGCAGCGACGACACCCACACCGTGACCATGCAATACCAATACCCCGTCGGCTCTTGCCTCTGCAAGGTCAACGTGCGGGTCAAGTTCACCATTAACAATGCCGGCGGAGGACATTGGTGGTGGTAGCAGGGTTACTAATCAGTTCTTATGACATAAAGAGCAAAACAAGACATCATATTTTTACTAACAAAACAAAGCATTATGAAACTGAGAAAGATTCTTTTCATGGCTGTCCTCACGCTGAGCGCCTTTGCTGCTCAAGCCCAGGACATGAGCCAAATGATGCAGCCGCTTCCTGTTGACCAGAAAGTGCGCGTAGGCCACCTCGACAACGGCTTGACCTATTACATTCGTCACAACGAGGAGCCCAAGAACCAAGCCTTCTTCTACATCGCCCAGAAGGTCGGCTCCATCCAGGAAGAGGAGAGCCAGCGCGGACTCGCACACTTCCTCGAGCACATGTGTTTCAACGGTACGACCCACTTCCCCGACAGCTCGCTCATCGAGTACCTCGAAAGCATTGGCGTGAAATTCGGTGCACAGCTCAATGCCTACACCAGCGTCGAGGAGACGGTGTATAATATTGATAATGTACCCGCGCGCGAGGGAGCCATCGACTCCTGCCTCTTGATCCTCCACGACTGGAGCCACGACCTGACGCTCGACGGCAAGGAGATCGACAAGGAGCGCGGCGTCATCCATGGCGAATGGCGTATGCGCAACACGGGCTTCACACGCATCCTCGTCAAGCACCTCGAAGAGCTGATGTCCGACAGCCGCTATGGCCGCCGCTTCCCCATCGGCCTGATGAGCGTCGTCGACGAGTGCCCCTACGACACCCTGCGCGCCTACTACCACAAGTGGTACCGTCCCGACCTGCAGGGCATTATCGTCGTCGGTGACATTGATGTCGATCAGGTCGAAGGCAAGATCAAGAACCTCTTCGGCCCCATCACCGTCCAGCAGCCCGTGGCCAAGCGCGAGTTCTATAGTGTGCCCGACAACGAGGAGGCCGTCGTCGTCAGCGACAGCGACCCCGAAGTCACCTCGCAGGTCGTCATGATCTCCATGAAGCACGAGGCCATCCCCGACAGCCTGCGCAACACGCTGCCCATCTATCTGGCTGAGAACATGACAGGCCTCGCCACGAGCATCGTCAACCAACGCCTCCACGAATTGTCGCTCAAGGCCGACTGCCCCTTCCAGGGCGCCGACGTCAGCGATGGTGCCTTCCTCCTCTCGTCCAAGGTCACGGGGGCTTTCAACATCGAAATCGTGCCGAAGGAAGGTCGTGTTGAGGAAGCCGTCAAGGCCGTCATGGAAGAGGTCTATCGTGCACGTCAGTTCGGACTCACCAAGGGTGAGGTCGATCGTGCCGTGCTCAACAAGCTTAGCGGTATGGAGCAGCTCTTCAACAACCGCGACAAGCAGCGCAGCATCAACTACGCTCACGAGTACTACCGCGCGTTCCTCAACAACGAAGCCATCCCCGGCATCGAGTTCGAGTACCAGACCATGAAGCAGATCCTGCCGCAGATTCCCGCCGAGGCGCTCGGACAGATCCTCCAACAGTATATCACGCTCACCGACAAGAACCTCGTAGTCCTCTCGCTCAACCCCGAGAAGGAAGGCCTCGCCATACCCACCAAGGAGCAGCTCCTCGGTGCCATTCACGCCGCACAGCAGACCCAGCTCACCGCATGGGTGGACAATGTCAAGACGGGGCCGCTGATTGAGAAGCTGCCGAAGCCCGGCAAGGTGAAGAAGGAGAAGGCCGGTCCCTGCGACTCCAAGGTGCTGACGCTCAGTAACGGCGTCACCGTGATCATGAAGCAGACCGATTTCAAGGACGACGAGATCCGCATGATGGCTTGGAGCGAGGGTGGCAACGGACGCTATCCCGACAGCGAGCGCATCAACCTGCAGGCCTTCGACGGCGTGGCTGGCCACTCCAAGATCGGCGGCTTCACCAGTGTCGAGTTGCAAAAAGCCCTTGCCGGAAAGAATGTCAGCAGCGGCGCCGATGTCGATGTACGCGAGGAAAGCTTCTCCGGCTTCTCCTCCAAGAAGGATATCCAGACGCTCTTCGAGCTCATCTACATGACCTTCCAGCCCCGTGAGAAGGACGAGGAAGCCGTGGCTTCCTATCTCGACGGACTGCGTGAGAACCTCCGCAACAAGGCCCTTAACCCCATGTCCAGCCTCAGCGACTCCATCCAGGCTACGCTCTACGGCCACAACCCGCGCATCACGCCCATGACCGAAGCCGAGGTCGATCAGGTCAACTACGACCGCATCCTCGAGATGTGGAACGACCGCTTCGCCGATGCCAGCGACTTCACCTTCGTCTTCCTTGGCAACATCGATGAGCAGCAGATCCGCGAGCTCTCCGCTCAGTACCTCGCCACACTGCCTAAGGTCAAGCGCAACGACAAAGCCGTTGACCCGGGTCTCAACTTCGTCACCGGCGATATCACCAACCGCTACCAGAAGAAGATGGAGACACCGCAGAGCTTCATCGTATGCGCTTGGACGGGCGACATCGAGATGACGGTGCGCAACCAGGCACTCATGACCATCCTCGGCAACTGCGTCAGCGAGATCTATCTCAAGAAAATTCGTGAGGAGCTCGGCGCGGCCTACAGCACCAGCGCTCAGGGCATGATCACACGTGGCACCGACGATCGTCCACGCTACGTCCTCCAGACAGCCTTCCCGCTGAAGCCCGAGATGACCGACACCTGCCTCCAGATCGTGCAGGATGTCTTCCAGGACGTCGCTGAGAACGGCGTCAGCGAGGAGAGCCTCACCAAGGCCAAGGAATACCTCCTCAAGACCTTCAAGCAGAACCAGCGCGAGAACGGATTCTGGATGAACCGCATCGCCAGCATCGCACGACGCAACTACGACCCTGCTGAGGATTACGAAGCCATCGTATCCGGCATCACCGCTTCCAACGTCAAGCAGATGGCCACCACCATCTTGGCCGAGGGCAACCGCGTGCGCGTCATCATGGAGCCCGAACCCGAGCCCATCATCCATGTAGATCCTCCCCGCGCTACAGAGTAAACAATTCAAGTTTCGCATATGCTCAACTTATGAGGTTATGAGGTTATGAGGTTATAAGGTTATGAGGTTGTGAGGTTGTGAGGTGAAATATATTTCTGATAGCTGTTCTCACCTAAAAACCTATAAGCGAAGCGACCTAATAACCTGAAAACCTAACGAAACTGAGCCCAGCGAAAGTTGAGTAAACGATATTCATCATGAATACAAACCGAATTCTTCAAGCCATGGCCGTCATCTCCTTGACGACCATGGCTTTTACGACTTCTTCTGCCGCCACGCGCAAGTCTCTGCAGAATGAGACCATAGCCATTCGCTGCTCCTTCGCCGAGAGCGGGCATTCCACTAATAGCCTCAACGATGGCCTTTCGGCCAACACCTCGCCCTATTGGAGCGGTTATCGCGGTCGCGATGCTTTCGGACAGCTCGAATATGTCGAATATGCCTGGACAACGAAATGCCAGGTCACTCGCTCCACCATCAGTTGGAAAGCCAGCGGCGACAGCATCGCTTATCCCACTGAGGCCTATTTCATGGCGTGGAACGGCCACGAATGGCTGCGCGCCGATGACGTGGCCACGCCCAATGGTGCCGGCGTGTCCACGTGCAGCAGCCTCGCCATCGAGACCAATCGTCTGCGCCTGTATATGCGCAGCGACGTCGCCTGCGGCATTCGCGAATTCTCCGTCCAGGGTTTCGAGGGCGAAGGTTGCCCGCCGGCCACCCTGACGCCCTCCGCCAACGAATACGTCATTCAGGAAGGCGAGAGCACCACGCTTGCCGCCGAACTCTCATTGCCGGGAGGCGAGAGCGAGGAACCCAACTGGTACTGGCTCGATGAGCACGGTGACGTCATATCCAACGAACCCTCGATCACCGTCAATGCCAGCGACCGCTATACACTCTGCTACGAGCGTCCCTGCGGCACCGTCACGCAGGTGCGATTCTCTGTCTATGTCGATGGCGTCTATAATCCGCAGCTCGGCTACCGCTGGCCCTCCTACGTCCCTACGCTCGACTACGACTTCCGCAGCGAATATCCCAACCTGCCGCCCCCTTCAAAGGGACCATTGCCCGAAAATGTCAACGTCGCCAAGCGCGTCAATGGCGAGTGGTGGAGCGTCGCCGTGGGACCCAATGCCAACCCCCTCATCACCGAGGAATCCATGCGCCTGTTGGCCAAGAAGATGGACGAGGACTTCGCCTATTTCCGCGACGAGATGGGCTGGCCTCCCGACAAGAGGGCGCGCAACGGCTACTACAGCCAGGTCTATGGCTACGGCAGCGGCCTCAGCTTCGACGCCGCCACGCCCAACACCGCAACGGGTGGGTGGCAGAGCGCCACGAACTACCAGGGCTCGTCGTGGCCCATGGTGTTCCTCAGCTATTATCCCATCTACTGCTTCGAACCGTCCTGCACCTACAGCGATCGCACCTTCCAGCAGAACGCGTGCGTCCACGAAGGCATTCATGCCACCTTCGCCGACCTCGACGGTTGCAAGGGTTCGGCATGGTTCCACGAGGCAGGCAACACCTGGCTGCAAGCCGAGGCCGAGGTGCGCAAGAGTGGCCGCGAGCCGGAGTCCATGGGATACCTCAGTGCCGGAAACATGATAGCTCCTTTCCTCCCCATCGAGTGCTACTCGGGATGGCTGCAGGACGATAGCTTCGGAGGTCCCGCCGCCGAGGGCGTCAATATGTACAACGGAGGTCAGCAGATCTGCACCTGGCGCAATCTCCTTGGAGGCGTACAGTACGGCGAACTCTTTCCCCACGTGCTCAATGCCATCCTCGGCAAAGGCGCTGTGCCTTGGATTTGGCGCTACTGCAAGAGCCGCGTGCTCGAAGGCATGGCCAACGGCACCACGGAAAACGGCGTCCGCATACCAGGCCTCGGCGCCAAGCAGATGCGCCACCTCATCACCGAGTATCGCGCCCGGCAGGCCATGATCGACGTCGGCATGTGGTCGAAGGCTTGCGAACAGCTCCTCGATGCCAACTGGCAAGTCACCGTTCGCGAGGAATGGGAGCCGTATTGGATCAAGGTCAATCCTTGGAAAGCCACGCCATACGCCAAGATGACCGCCATCGCCGACCCCGACAGCACCAAATGGTACCGCCCCGAATGGCGTACCACACCCGGATGGAGCGGTGCCAACCAAGTCGTGCTGCACACCAGCGGACGACCCGGCGACCGCATCAGCGTCACTTTCAAGGCCTTGAGCACTAACATGGTGTGTCAGCTCTGCTACCGTACCGCCGACGGACGTATCATCTATGGCGAGCCCGTCAATGGCAAGCGCAACAGTGATGTCGAGGTGGCCATGATCATGCCCGAGCCTCCCGCCAATGGCGTGGTCATCGCCGTCATCACCAACACGGATTATATCTATCAGGGCGAAGCGACGCGCAAGGCACACCACAACTACCACCTGCGCATGGGCGACAACGTGTGGCAACCCGCCTCGCCCAACTACAAATGGTACAAGTGGTCGCAGACCATCCGTGACAACACCTTCGACTACACCGGCATCCGTGAGATGGCCGCTGCTGCCAGCGAGGAAATCACCGCCTTCACCATCCATATCGCCAAGCCTGTAGTCCGTGCCGGCGAACACGTACGCGTCACCATGACAGGCGTCGATCGCTGGGAAGTGCCCGTGCAAATCTGCGCCGCCAGCGGAGCCGTGGTGCATACACAGGGCTTCCTGCGCGACGGAGAACTCCAAGTGCCCGCATCATTAACGCCGGGCTTATATGTCGTGAGGGCTTTCTGTGGAGGAAAACAGTCAGCGGTAAAAGTAGTGGTCAAGTGACTTTTTGATAGGATTTAGCCCGAAAATAATAGGAAATCATCATAAAAAGTGTTTTTTTTGAGCAAAATTCTTTCTTTATGATATTTTTTATCTATTTTTGCACCCGCAAATCTAACATAATGTTATCCACTCTAAAATTGTATTAGATTATGAGAGTCATCATTGAACAAAACTACGATCAGATGTCCCGCTGGGCAGCTGAGTACATCATCGGCAAGATCAACGCTGCTCAGCCCACGGCTGAGAAGCCTTTTGTGCTGGGCCTGCCCACGGGCAGCAGCCCTATCGGCACCTACCAAGCCCTCGTGAAGGCCAACAAGGAAGGCCGCGTGAGCTTCAAGCATGTGCTGACGTTCAACATGGACGAATATGTGGGTCTTCCCGAGAGCCATCCCGAGAGCTACCACAGCTTCATGGCCACGAATTTCTTCGATCACATCGATATCCCTAAGGAGAACATCCATATCCTCAACGGCAACGCCAAGGACCTGGTGGCCGAGTGCGCGCACTACGAGCAGATGATCAAGGATGCCGGCGGCATCGACCTGTTCATGGGCGGTATCGGCCCCGACGGACACATCGCCTTCAACGAACCGGGCTCGAGCCTCACCAGCCGCACACGCCAGAAGACGCTGACGACCGACACGCGCGTCGCCAACAGCCGTTTCTTCGGCGGGCGTCCTGAGGACGTTCCTGCCACGGCGCTCACCGTAGGCGTAGGCACCGTGATGGATGCTCGCGAGGTGCTCATCCTCTGCAACGGCCACAACAAAGCCCGCGCCCTGCAGGCGGCCATCGAAGGCCCCGTCACGCAGTGGTGGACCATCAGCGCCCTGCAGCTACACCCCCACGGCATCATCGTCTGCGACGAGGCTGCCACCGAGGAAATCAAGCATGGCACCTACAAGTACTTCAAGGATATCGAGAAGGATAACCTCTAAGCGCCACTTCCCCCTATCTGATAATAACGTAAAGCCCCGCCAATCGGCGGGGCTTTTACTTTAGCAATAATATAGCACTTGGCACATTTTTTCTTTTTTCGACAACGAATTATACGAATTATACGAATTTGCGACGTTGTCTTATAAAACATCTTCTGTGCAAACTGATTATTATTGCTATAGGTGTGTTTTACTTATTCAGCGTCCAAGTGGAGCCGTCCTTGCCGTCCTTGATCTCGAAGCCGAGGGCATTGAGCTCGTTGCGGATGCGGTCGCTCGTGGCCCAGTCCTTGTTGGCTTTGGCGATGGCGCGCTGTTCCAGGAGCATATCCACGACGTGGCCGAAGGCTTCCTCGCGGGCACTGGCCCCTCTCCCCGCTCCCCCCGTGGTGGGGAGAGCCGTGGGGGGGAGAAGCCCGAGGATGTCCTCGGCGAAGAGGTGCATGGTCGAAGAGAGTTCTTCGAAGTCCTCGGCAGAAATACTCGGGGCAACGGAGCCCTCCCCCCCACGGGGGGAGCGGGGAGAGGGGCTGCTGATGAGTTTATTAATTGTCGAGCACGCTTCAAACAGGTGGCTGATGACGGTGGGTGATGCCAGGTCGTCGTTCATGGCGTCGTAGCATTTCTGGCGCAGCTCGCTGACGACTTTGTGCGTCTCGGCATCGCTCTCCTTGGCGGGGCTGATGCGCTTGAGGTCGGCGATGGCCGTCATCAGGCGCTGCAAGCCCTTCTCTGCGGCTTGCAAAGCTTCGTTGGAGAAATCGACGGTGGAGCGGTAGTGAGCCTGCAGGATGAAGAAACGAATGGTCATGGGCGAGTAGGCTTGCGTGAGCTTCTCGTGCTGACCGGTGAAGAACTCGTTCAGCGTGATGAAGTTGCCCAAGGACTTACCCATCTTCTGACCGCCGATGGTCACCATATTGCAGTGCATCCAGTACTTCACCATATCGTCGCCCTGACTGGCCACGGCCTGAGCTATCTCGCACTCGTGGTGCGGGAACACGAGGTCCATGCCGCCGCCGTGGATGTCGAAATGGTTGCCCAGGTACTTGCGTCCCATGGCGGTGCACTCGCAGTGCCAGCCGGGGAAGCCGTCGCTCCAGGGTGACGGCCAGCGCATGATATGCTCAGGCTGTGCGCATTTCCACAGGGCGAAATCGACTTGGTTGTGCTTCTCGCTCTGGCCGTCCAGCTCGCGTGAGTTGTTGATGACGTCGGTCAGGTTGCGGCCGCTGAGCTTACCATAGTGGTGTGTCTCGTTGTATTTCTCCACGTCGAAATAGACCGAGCCCTGGCTCTCGTAGGCGTAGCCGTTGGCAAGGATTTCCTTGACCAGCTGAATCTGTTCGATGATATGTCCCGTGGCGTGGGGCTCGATGCTGGGCGGCAGGCAGTTGAGCGCCCGCATGGCATCGTGGAAGCGGTTGGTGTAGTACTGTGCCACTTCCATGGGCTCCAGCTGCTCCAAGCGTGCCTTCTTGGCAATCTTGTCCTCGCCCTCGTCGGCATCGTGTTCCAGATGTCCCACATCCGTGATGTTCCTCACGTAGCGCACCTTGTAACCGATGTGCTGCAGGTAGCGGAACAGAAGGTCGAAGGTGATGGCGGGACGCGCGTGTCCCAGATGAGCATCGCCATAAACTGTGGGACCGCAAACGTACATGCCTACGCGACCCTCTACTACAGGGGTAAATAAAACCTTACTGCGACTTAATGTATTATATATCAACAATGGTTGGTTCATTATAGGAAAGAGTTTTTATTGTGAATATAGTGTATTGATGTAATCGTGGAGTGGACTGACTATCAACATCGTCCGTCGGCATGAATGAGTTCTAACAATTTGTTAACAGCGGATTCCTCCTCTATATTCATTTCCACACATTCTTTGCCGCGATAGAGGCTGACTTTGCCGCGGGCGGCGCCGACGTAGCCGTAGTCGGCATCGGCCATCTCGCCAGGGCCGTTGACGATGCATCCCATGATGGCAATCTTCAGCCCTGCCAGCCGCTCGGCAAGTTGTTTGTTCGTCTTGCCGGCCTGCTCAAAGGCTGCCTTGACGCGCTGGATGGTGGCGGGCAGGTCGTAGAGCGTGCGGCCGCAGCCCGGACATGAGATGAACTCGGTCTTTGTGGTGCGTAGGCGTGCTGCTTGCAGCAGACTGTAGGCTACGGGGATCTCGTTCTCGGGCGGTTCGCTGAGCGAGACGCGGATCGTGTCGCCGATGCCGTCGATGAGCAGGGCACCGATGCCTACGGCGCTTCGCAGTCGGCCGTCCTCGCCCTCGCCGGCTTCCGTCACACCAAGATGTAACGGGAACGTCATGCCTTCGGCGTCCATGGCCTTGACGAGCAGACGCACGCTCTCCACCATGACCACCGTGTTCGAGGCCTTGATGGAGACGACGACATTCATAAAATGTTCGCGCATGCACACGCGCAGGAATTCCATGCACGACTCCACGATGCCGGCGGGCGTGTCGCCGTAGCGCGACATGATGCGGTCGCTGAGGCTGCCGTGGTTCACGCCGATGCGCACGGCTGTGCCATGCTCGCGGCAGATCTTGAGGAAAGGCACGAGGCGGTCCTCAATCTTCTGCAGCTCGGCGGCATATTCCTCGTCGGTGTATTCGAGCTGTTTGAACTTACGTGCTGCATCGACGTAGTTGCCCGGGTTGATGCGCACTTTCTCGCAGTAGAGCGCAGCCACGTCAGCCACGGCGGGGTTGAAATGCACGTCGGCCACGAGCGGCACCGTGCAGCCAGCGGCCCGCACGCGTTCGCGGATCACCTTCATGTTCTCCGCCTCGCGTACGCCTTGCGTGGTCAGACGCACCAGTTCGCCGCCCGCCGCGGCGATGGCCAGGATCTGACGCACACAGCCGTCGGTGTCCATCGTCGATGTCGTGCACATCGACTGCACCCGCACAGGATTATTGCCTCCAATGCCGATATTGCCGACCCGCACTTCATGCGTCACGCGACGGCGTTGTCCATTATGGTTAGAAGATGTCATCACGCGCTATCAAGCTTTTTATCGTTTTCGGCCACAAAGATACGCATTATTTATGACAACGGTGTCTTGAATGCAAGAAAAATGCCTTTTCGAGGTATAAAATTACGGACTTACCGTTTCAATCTTGAAGAGCTTGTCGCTGGGGCGTATCTTGGCCTCGACGCGGAAGGAGACGTTAGATCCTTGGTGCGCCACCTGCACGGCGGCGTTCGTGTCGTCGTGCATCTCCTCGATGGTGCCGTAGAGGGCTCCTGTGGTGGGGCCGGTGACGAGGAAGCGGTCGCCGACGTGGAGCTCGGCAGCCTCGATGCGGAACTCACCGAGTCCCAGCCGCGAGTAGAACTTGCGTCCACGCCCGACATAGACCTTGCGCTCGGTGGCCTCGGAGCCGTAGGTCTGCGACCATTCGCCCATGCGCTGACCCAGGTAGTAGCCGTCCCAGAAGCCGCGGTTGAAGACGGTGGCGAGGCGGGCGTCCCATTCGTCAAGATGCGAGGTGAAGCAGGGGAGAGGCGAGCCCTCGGGTAGGGTAGTCCTGTCCTCCAGAATCGTTGCCACGGCCTCGCTGTAGCACTCCACGACGGTGCGGACGTATTCGGGTCCCCTGGCACGCCCCTCGATCTTGAACACGCGCACGCCAGCATCGATGAGCTTGTCGAGGAAACGTATGGTCTTCAGGTCTTTGGGCGACATGATGTATTTGTTGTCCACTTCGAGCTCGATGTCCGTCTCGCGGTCCTTGACGATGTAACCGCGCCGGCATATCTGCATGCACTCGCCACGGTTGGCCGAGCGCCCTGTGTTCTGCAGCGAGAGGTAGCACTTGCCCGAGACTGCCATGCACAGCGCGCCGTGGCAGAACATCTCGATGCGAATCAGCTGCCCCGAAGGTCCGCAGATGTGATCGCGCAGGATGGCGTCGTAGATCGCGCGAACCTGTTGGATGTTGAGCTCACGAGCGAGCACCACGACATCGGCGAACTGGGCATAGAAGCGCAGGGCTTCGACGTTAGAGATGTTGAGCTGTGTGGAGAGGTGCACCTCGACGCCGATCTGCCGCGCATAGGTCATCACGGCGATGTCTGACGCGATGACGGCGCTGATGCCGGCCTCATGTGCTGCGTCGAGGATCTCGCGCATGAGGGGCAGATCCTCGCCGTAGATGATGGTGTTGACGGTGAGGTAGCTTCGCACGCCGTGGTGGCGGCAGGTGGCGGCGATCTCCTTGAGGTCGTCGATGGTGAAGGCCGACGACGAATGGGCGCGCATATTGAGCCGTCCGATGCCGAAATAGATGCTGTCGGCACCGGCCTGCAACGCAGCCGCCAGGCTCTCGCGCGAGCCCACGGGGGCCATAATCTCAAAATCTTCGCGTTTCATGGCTGCAAAGGTAGTGAAAAGTTGAAAGTTGAAAGTTGAAAGTTGAAAGTTTTTGCCTTTTTGTGCCTCATTTTTCACTTTTTGGGGTCATCAATGATCAATCATCAATATAAAATCTGTACTTTTTCAATCCTCAATCATCAATCCTCAATAAAAATCAGTATCTTTGCCATCGATATGAAGATAGGAAATATTGATTTGGGCGAAAGGCCCGTGCTGCTGGCGCCGATGGAAGACGTGACGGACATCGGTTTCCGTTTGCTGTGCCGTCGTCTCGGCGCCGCTATGGTGTACTCGGAATTCGTGTCGTGCGATGCCTTGGTGCGCATGGTGAACAAAAGCCTGAAGAAGCTGGAGGTGTGCGACGAGGAGCGCCCCGTGGCCATACAGATCTACGGCAAGGAGCCCGAACCCATGGCCGAAGCGGCGCGCATCGTCGTCGAGCAGGCCCATCCTGACGTGCTGGACATCAATTTCGGCTGTCCCGTCAAGAAAATCGCCGGCAAGGGAGCCGGAGCAGGCATGCTGCGCGACGTGCCCAAGCTGCTCGCGATCACGCGAGCCGTGGTTGATGCCGTGGGTAGCCAGGTGCCTGTGACTGTCAAGACTCGCCTCGGATGGGATAAGGAGAACATGATCATCGTCGAGCTGGCCGAACAGTTGCAGGACTGCGGAATCAGCGCACTGACCATTCACGGCCGCACACGTTCGCAGATGTACACCGACCAGGCCGACTGGACGCTCATCGGCGACGTCAAGCGCAATCCCCGCATGAAGATTCCCATCATCGGCAACGGTGACATCACCTCTGCGGAACGTGCCGTGGAGGCTTTCGAGCGCTATGGTGTTGATGCCGTCATGGTGGGCCGCGCCACTTTCGGACGCCCGTGGATTTTCAAGGAAATCGTGGAAAGGCTCCATCCCCAAGCCCCGGCATTGTCTTCCTCCGAAGCCACGCGGGAGGGCCTCGACTGGAAGCTCGACATCCTGAAGGAGCAGGTGCTGACCTCCGTAGAACGCCTCGGCGAGCTGAGCGGTGTGCGCCACGTGCGGCGTCATCTGGCCGCTTCGCCTCTCTTCAAGGGCATTCCCGATTTCCGGCAGACACGCATCAGCATGCTACGTGCCGAGACGGTCGATGATCTTTTCGAAATCATGGAACGCACGCGCGCATTGTTGCATCAGTTGCAAGCACAGAACGAAGATGAGGAATAGGTGTGTTGTCCTTGTTTGGGCTTGGGCGTTGGTGGTCAACGTCGCCGCTCAGGAAGTGGTTGACCGTGAAGCCACCTTCCCGACGGAGGCTGAAACGGAAGTGGACGCTTCCCCCAAGTTGTCCAAGGAGGTGGCGGCGGAGGTCAAGGTAGTACCGCTCGCAGCGTCGGCGGCGCTCATCACCGTGGGTGCCGTTGGCATTTCCAATGGTTGGATGTGTAAGGTGAAGACCAATGTGCGCGACGGCCTTCAAGGTTGGCGGGAAGATGGCCACCGTTATTTCCATGCCGACGACTACCTGCAATTTTTCCCCTTGGTCGTGAACGTCGGTTTGGGCTTCACGGGCATCAAGTCGAAGCACGACTTTCGCGAGCGTCTGGCTGTGAGCGCCACGGCTACGCTCTTTCATGTCGGGATGACACAGGGCATGAAATGGATGGTCGATGAGGAGCGTCCCAATGCGCGCAACTCACGCTCGTTCCCCTCTGGGCATACGTCGTGGGCGTTCATGGGCGCTGAACTCATTCGCGAAGAGTACGGATGGGCTTGGGGTACGGGAGCTTATGCCTTTGCCTCGACCATTGCCTTCCTGCGGTTGTATAATAATGAACATTGGCTCAACGATGTCCTGGCAGGAGCCGGCTTCGGCATCCTCTCGGCTCGGCTGGCTTACCTGTTGTTGCCTCTCGAGCGTCGTCTGTTTCGTTGGGACAAGACGTCGGCCACCACCGTCGTGGTGCCTACTTTCGGGCCCTATGGGCAGTCGGTGGGGCTGGCTTTGAACATCACGTATTGATGCTTATCGGCCAATCCAATGTTCCGGATTGAGCTTGGCGGTTTCCTTGCGCAGCTGGAAATGCAAGATGAAGTTGCCGTTCTCGTCGGGCGCTACAGTGCCAAGAATGTCTCGTGCCTTCACCTGCTGGCCGCGCTGTACAATGGTCGATGAGAGGTTGCAATAGACCGAGATGTAGGAGCCATGGCGCACGAGCACGTTCTTCATGGAACCCAGTTGGAACACTGCCGACACCTCGCCGTCGAAGATAGCGCGGGCGTGGGCGCCGGCTTGACCCATGTAGTTGACGCCCTTGTTGTCGAGGACGACGGTGGAGGTAATGTGTGTCAGTCCGAAGCGCCGTTCGATGCGATAAGGTCCCGTGATGGGCACGGGCAGGCGTCCTTTGTTCTGCTCGAGGTTGCCGTTGAGCTGACGGTCCTCGGCGGTGAGCCATTTCGAGGGTGCCTTGGCTGACGACTTGCTGTCGGAGGCGTTTGTTCCCTTTTTGCCTTTCTTGCTGCCGGACTTGCTGTCGGCGCCTTTCTTGGCATTCTGGGCAGCCTGAGCCCGTAGCTCCGCTTCGCGCTTGCGCCGTGCTTCTTCTTCGGCACGCTTTCGGGCTTTTTCCACCTCGATGGCCACGAGCTCGTCGATTTTCTTGGTCAATGCCGTCAGCTGTTTTTGCTGTTCCGCCACCTGCTTTTCGATTTCCTTCTGCCGCTTCTTGAGCTGTGCGACATTAGCTTGCACGACGGAGTGCTCGGCAGCGAGTTTCTTGCGCTCGCGAATGACTTGTTGCACGGTGCCGCTGAGCTGCTGCTTGGCGCCGAGCAGCTCGTTGCGCTTGTCGCGCGCCTCGTTTTGTTTGGCCATGAGCTGCAAGCCGAGGTTCTTCTGGAAGACGGCGAACTCGCGAGCGTAGCGCATTCGGCGATAGATCTGAGGGAAGGACTCGGCCGAGAGGATGAAGAGCAGGGGATTGCGCAGGTCCGAGGAGGTGCGCGCGTGACGCAGGCTGAGCACGTATTTGTGCTTCTTCTCGACGACCTGACTGTCGAGAAGCGCCAATTGGCGTTCGAGGAGATCGACGCGCTGTTCCAAGGTGTCAATCTCCGTCTCCAGCTGCGAGATGTAGTTGAGGCGGTTGCGCAGTTGATCCTCGAGGAAGTCGGCCGTCTGCTCCTTCTTCACCGTCTCATGCTTCGTCTGCTTGAGTTTCGTCTGAGACTGCTTGATGCCCTGCTCGATCTTCGAACGTTGCGACTTGAGGTCGTTGATCTTCTTGGTCTGAGCCGAGGCGCTGAGCGCTGTGAAAAGGGCGAGACAGCACACGAAGGCTGGCAGCACGAGCCTCCTCGCTATCGACTGATGATTCTTTGCAACCATATTCTACTGAACCTGAGTCCCAAAATCATTTCGTGAGCATTCTCATGATTTGTTCGAGCGTGACGCGCTTGTAGCCCGAGGGCACTCGTGAAGTCAGGTCGCCCATTTGCTCGTCGGCCTGAAGACTGGAATGGTCGAGGGTCAGCGAGTAGTTCTTGGAGCCTTCGCCTACGCTGAGGTACATCGACTTGGGAAAATGCTTGCCGTCGAGCTTGCCCCAGTCGGAGTAGGTACACAGGAAACTCATGTTGTAACGCCCGTCGGAGGGAGCGACGCGGGTCTGCTGAAGCTGTGCCGGCGATGTGCCGACGTGGAAGCTGGTGACCAGTTTCTTCGTGTTGGCTCTTGACGTTTTGGGCGTCACGACCAGGGTGGACGACTCCTTCGTGATGTCGAAATCGGTGACAGCCGGAGAGGTACTCATGCCCGGCACGAACAGCTCGTTCCAGAACAGTGCCTGGAACGTCGAGAAGTCGATGCCGGCTTCGGCCAATTCGGGCACGTCGCGCCAGCCTACTTGAATATACTGTTTGTTCACGCGATCAATCACCAGCAGCTGCGAGGGCGTCAGTTCCAGGCGTCCCACCTCCATGATGCCGAGCGCCATGACGGTCACTTGGATGATCTCGTCGCGTTTCATCTTCATCTGTCCGCTGGCCGAAGCTGACTTGCTGCCATAGCGCAGCTTGATGCCAACGCGGCTTCGCAACCCCTTGGCAGTCTGTTGCGTAGCGATGACGCTGGACAGGGCTCGTTCCTCTGCCGTCTGCCGTGTGCTCACCTGGCTGGTCGAGACTTCCGAAGTGACGTCGGTGTCCTTGGGTGCCTTCTTCGACGAACGGCAGCCCGCCAAGACCAGGATGAAGGCGATGAATAATGTATAACAAACAATGAATGAAGTCCTTTTCATATCTTAATCCTTGAATTAAATAATCCGAAAAATGTTAATCTCTTATGTACTTTTTCAACTTAATCTTCTTGGGCAGGACAGCCGTGAGTCCGCTGCCGCCGGCTTTCTGTGCCAGCGTCCAGAAGCGCAAGGCTTGTTCCATCTGTTGGTTGCAGGCGGCTATGTCTCCGGCATGTTCAAACACGACCCCCGAGATCGATTCATCGGCCAGCAGTACGGAGTCTGTGGAGTCAGGGGGACAGACGCGGTCGATGTAGCGCTGCGCTTCGCTGTAGCGTTGTTTCATGAAGAGGATCCATGCGTAGGTGTCCAGGAACGTCTTGTTGTCGGGCTCCAGACGAATACTACGGTAGCTCATCTCCTCGGCACGGTCGAGGTCGCGATCTTCCAGCGACAGGTAATAGGCGTAGTTGTTGAGGCAGCTCGCGTTGTCGCTTTGGTAGGTGAGGCAGGAGTCGTAGGCGGCGAAAGCATCAGCGTCGCGCCCCATCTCGTGGTACAAATCGCCGAGAATACTATACAAGTCGGCCACGATAGCCGGACGGCTCTCTTCGGTCTTCTGTACGATGCCGGCCTCGAACGCTTTCATCGCTTCGGGCTTCTTGTCCTGCTGATAGAGCGCTACGCCTAAATAGAAATGACACAGCAGCTCCTCGGGATGCGTCAATACGCCCCGGCGGCATAGATCCTCGAGGTGCTCGAACTCCTTATGTTCGCCGTAGTATTGAATGAGGTAGAAAAGAGCCTGTGTGTTGGCTGGCTCCAGTTCGTTCACACGATCCATCACGGCCACGAAATCCTTGTCGTTGTTCTTGTCGTAGGTGGCCAGATAGGCGGCCCGCAGCTGCAGGAGGTCGAGGCTGTTGGGTTGGATGATGTCGAGCGTGTCGAAAGCTGCGGTGATGCGCTTGGGGCCGAGACTGTCCGTGTGCATCTCATCGGCGATCAGATCGCGCAGTAGGGCTACGCGGACGTCCGTATCAGTTTTCGGGGCATAAAGCAGCGAGTCACGGAGATGGTAGAAGAGGAGGCTGTCTTCCGTGTGGCGGTAGTATTCCAGCATCGACAGCTGCAGAGCGGGATTATCCGGTTCGACCTTGCGCACCTGATCAAACACTTTCAGCGCTTCGCCGATGCGGTCGTCCTCCAACAGCTGGTTGCCGATGGACAGGCGATAGCTCATCTCGTGGGGGTACTCCTTGCAGAGGCTCTCCAGCTCGGCATAAGCCTCCTTGTCCTTACCCATCTGTTTGTAGAGGTTGAACTTCTGGTAGCTCACGCTCGCCATCTTGCCCTCAAGCACCTCGATGCGTTCCAGTGCGTGGATAGCATCTTCGGGGCGGTCGGCGGCGCGATAAATATTCACCAATTGTGCAAGGATATCACTTCGATGGGGGCGCAGAGCGACCAGGGATTCCAAATAGGGTAGGGCGAGCGAAGCTTGCTGGCGGTTCATGAAGTAGGTGGCCAATGCTTCTTTGTAGAACGTGTTGAGGGGATCGTTATCTGCTGCGTGGCGCAAATCCTTCAGACCTAAGGAATCCTGACGCAAGAAGAGACGGTAGATGGCCATCTGATACAGCACCTCTGGTGCTTCAGGCGAAATCTCCAGACAATGGCTCAGCAGGTCAAAGGCAGCAACGTGATTTCCCAGCATCTTTTGCTTGGAAGCCTCTTGGAAGAGATAATCCAGACGCAGGCGATCATTCGTGCCGAGGCTCGACTGCCACGATGGCATCGTCGTCACAGCTTCCGCTGCCACAACGCCCACGTCCTTCGGTGCCTTGCCCGAAGTGCCACAACCTGTCATGACCGCCGCAAGCGTCATGAAGGAAGTAAAGAATAGGATATAGATGCTATAATTCTTCATTCTTTCACTTTTCCACTCTCCGCTCTCCGCTCGGCGCTTGCGACGCTTCGCGCGAAGAACTCTCAATTTTCAACTTGTCAACTTGTCAACTTGTCAACTTGTCAACTCGTCAACTCGTCAACTTGTCAACTCGTCAACTTGTCAACTTTCAACTTTCATCTCCCCGTATGTCCGAATCCTCCTTCGCCGCGTTCCGTTTCGTCGAGTTTGTCGGTGGGTTGCCATTCGGCCTGTTCGTGGCGGGCAATGACGAGCTGTGCGATGCGCTCGCCGTCGTTAATCGTGAACGGTTCATTCGACACATTGACGAGAATCACACACACCTCACCGCGGTAGTCGGCATCGATCGTGCCAGGAGCGTTCAACACAGTCACTCCGTGCTTGATGGCCAAACCGCTTCGTGGCCGTACTTGCGCTTCCACGCCAGGAGGCAAGGCGATGAACAAGCCCGTGGGAACAAGCACACGAGCCAGGGGAGCCACAACGATCGGTTCATCCAGATTGGCACGCAAGTCCAAGCCGGCGGACAGAGGGGTCGCATAAGCCGGAAGAGCATGATGCGAGCGGTTGATGATGGGTATTTGCATATTATTCATTCTAATTTTGCCGCAAAGGTACAAAAAAAGTGAAAAATGAAAGAGTGAAAAGTGAAAAATGAAAGAGTTGAAAGTTGAAAGTTGAAAGTTTTTACCTTTTTTGTGTATCATTTTGCACTTTTTTGGATCATCATTCCTCATTCCTCAATATAAATTCAGTATCTTTGCCCTCGAAATCCTCATTCCTCATTCCTCATTCTTCATTCAAAAAATGAATTGGATTCAACTTTTAAGCAGCCAGCGTCTCGGCCTCGAAACAGAGCAGCAGCACCGGGACGACCGCACGGAATTTCAGCGCGATTACGACCGCCTCATCTTCTCCGCGCCCTTTCGCCGTCTGCAGAATAAAACCCAGGTGTTCCCTCTTCCAGGCAGTATCTTTGTGCATAATCGTCTCACTCATAGCCTCGAAGTTTCCAGCGTAGGACGATCACTCGGCAACGACAGCGCCCGACTACTGCTCGAACGCCATCCGGAGCTGCGCGACACCCATCTCAGCGAGATGGGAAGCATCGTCAGCGCGGCATGCCTCGCCCACGACCTCGGCAATCCTCCTTTCGGGCATTCTGGCGAGCGTGCCATTGCCACTTATTTCAGCGAGGGCGACGGTCGGTGGCTGCAGACGTATAGTGACCCCGAGACCGGCGATCGTCTCACGCCGACGCAATGGAACGACATCATTCATTTCGACGGTAATGCCAACACCTTCCGCTTGCTCACCCACCACTTCGAGGGGCGACGCCCAGGAGGATTTGTCATGACCTATAGCACGCTCGCCAGCATCGTCAAATATCCCTTCTGCAGTGATCTCGCCGGCGAACATCAGAAGTTCGGATTCTTCGATGCCGAACGCGAGGATTACCTGCGCATCGCCGATGAATTGGGCGTTTTTCGCCTGCCTTCGCCTCCCGGAACGCTTCGCTACGTACGCTTTCCGCTTACCTATCTCGTTGAGGCAGCCGACGACATCTGCTACGAAATCATGGACATCGAGGATGCTCACAAACTAAAGATCCTCACCACTGCCGACACACGCGAGCTGCTCATGGCATACTTCACGCCGGAGCGACGCGACGAAATCCATCGCAACCTCTCGCGTCTGGACGTCCACGACGTCAACGAGCAGATCGTCTATCTCCGCTCCTGCGTCATCAACGCCCTCGAAGGCGAATGCGTACGAGCTTTCGTCGCCGCAGAACAGGAAATCCTCGAAGGACGCTTCCAGGGATCGCTCATACAGCATATCTCGGACATTCCGCGGCGCGCCTATGAGCAATGCGTCAATGTCAGCTATCGCCATATTTACCACAGCAAGGATGTCGTCGATGTCGAGCTCGCCGGTTTCCGCGTCATGACCTCCCTCGTACACCAGATGGTGGAAGCTGCCATGAACCCCGACAGGGCCTACTCACAGCTGCTCCTCAACCGCGTCTCGCGTCAGTATCAGATCCGTGCCCCGCGTCTCTACGACCGCCTCATGGCCGTGCTCGACTACATCACCGGCATGACGGACGTCTATGCCCTCGATCTCTACCGAAAACTCAACGGCATGAGCTTCCCCATCATCTAAGCCAAGGATCCCAAGGACCCCTATCTCCGCCCCATCCTTGACCCTTCCCTGACCCTTCCTTTCCCCATCCCGTCAGGTGTATATCTACTGCCTTTAGCGACCTTTCCTTACAGCCTTAGCGAACATTCGTTATGTCCATAGCGGATGTTCGTTAGCGGCGTAACGAACATTCGTGAAACGTGAAGCGAGCAACCGTGGTCGCGCTAACGAATGGCGGCGTCAGGGGAAAGCAATGAACGTGAAATGATGAATGATGATTGATGATTCGGGAAAACAATGCGCAAGAATGCGCAAGAATGAAGTCCAGAAAAAATATCTATAAATAACAAGCTTGCCTCCACTAAACGGCGTTTTTCGCTTGTAATGCGCACATATAGTGATTGCTACGGAAGTGGAGGCACCCTCTGTAGCCTCCACTTTGCCTCCACTCCAGGCAAACAATGCCTCACTCTCTCACTTTAACCTCTTACTCGCTGCCAAACCAGCCAGACGACCATTGACCACGATGTCGGCCACGCCATTTCCTCCCAGGCGGTTGGCACCATGCAGTCCGCCAGTCACTTCGCCAGCGGCAAAGAGGCCATCGATAGGTGTGCCGTCGGCTCGTAACACTTGTGTCTCCGTATTCACGCTCAGACCGCCCATCGTGTGATGAATGGCAGGCTTCACGCGAACTGCATAGAAGGGTGCCGCCTCCAGGGCGACGGGCATTCCTGTGGCACTGCGTCCGAAGTCATCGTCGCGCCCCGCTTTCTGCCAGGCATTATATCGGCTCACGGCCTGTGCGAACTGAGCAGCTGGTTTTCAGCGTCGGCCCTCTTCCCTTCCGCTGCTTGCAGAGCAGCATTGATGGCATCAATTACCCCTGTTGATGTCAACGTGGCTCCAGAGATGCCATCCACCTCCACGCTCATCACTTCAGTCCTTCCGAGCGCTTTTGCCAAGAGGTTATTAATGGTCTCCTGTGCAAAGACTGATTCCGACTGGCTGACGACAGTCACCTGCTCTACTTGATGGTTCTTCACCACTACCTTGACAACGATGCTCCCGCTACGGCCCTCGCCAGTTCCCGTCCATTCACCGTCTTGCAAGACTTGCCTCTCAGGTTCCACAATACCACTGTCATCATTCGAACATGATGCCAACGTTGCCAGACCACTCAGTATAAGGATGATGGTCAGCATCCATAGGATTGTCTGTTTCATATGTTAAATTAGAATGGTAAATCATCTCTGTATCCCTTTTCTGCGGCTTTCTTAATCCAACTGACTGGACGTCCATGTACTCTGTATTCTTCACCCATGAAACCGTTGTTCCATTGTGTAGTAGCAACATTCCACGAAATGCAGTTCAGCGCACCACCTTTGCGAACAGATTCTAAAGCAGGCACCCCTATCACCTTGCAACGTGGCATAGCATCCATTATCTGCTGCAACGCTTGTTCATCTTCTGGTATTCCTAATTGTGGCACTAAAACCAGATTGCCTATCTGCAAGAAGTTGATGTATGCCCAACTGCGTTCATGCTTTCGTTTTACATTGTACATTAGCGGAATCACCTCCACATATTTCTCCAATAACTTTAGGATCTTATTAGCTTTCGCAGCATCAAAGTCAGCATAGTTAGTCATCAACACACGATTGTCGCCTACATAATGTACTATGCCATCACTATGTCCGAAAATCTCTTTTCTGTCCCATGGAAGGAATATAATATCACTTTCGAATGCTTCCTCTAATAGTCGGTTAACTTCGTTGCGCGACTTATCCTTGTTCTCATAGAACACTTTTTCCGTCATCACAATCTTGTCGCCACATCTTACCACATTACCTCCATCAATGACCAAATCTAAATCAAAAACCTTTCCATCTTGCCGTAAGCAATCGATATTCCAGATGCGACTCACATCCGTTATGGTTCGCTGATAGTATTTTGTTTGCAGATAGTCAGGATTATATTTGTAAAAGACGAAACGTTTCTCACTCGTCTGAATCGGCATATAATCACGGCACCAAATATCCTTTGTATGACTCAGCAACCGATGGTCGATATCATTTTCCTTCAAAATCTTATCAAGACTCTGATACATAATAGGACACCGCTTTGGCAACAGGTCAGAGAAGAATACAGTATCCGTTAGGCTATCAACTATATGATTGCCGTAATGGTTTCCGTAGAGGATATTCCAGTTAGTAGTTGTCATTATTTAAATCTGTATGAATAATATGATGGTCTAGCCTTATTCCAATCATTTGGACTTATTTTTTCATTATAAAAAGCAAGTTTATATTTACCATCTTTATTTTCTCCTTTAATAATATTTTTATAATCTTTATCTCCCAAAAAACGAAAAGTAGAACACACTTCCACATCTTGTACTCTCTTTCCTTCTATCTTATCAAGGAATGGAACTATTCCTCTGCCACAAGCATTCAACATGGTATTTACGCAATTAATTGGACCAGCCGTCACATTACCATACTTATCAACTATACTTCTAATCAAAATACCACCTCCTTCACCATCAATTTCTTTACCAGACTTGACTAGATGACTTTCGAAACAAATATCACAGCCACTTAAATGATAAAAGAAATCACCAGCTTTTGCTATACGTGGATAAGTAACGCCTTCCCATTGAGATTTGTTAATTCCTAGCATTTCCTTGTCTTTTGTCCGATAGTAATAAAACTCTAGCTCTGCAAAATAATATTCATTGTCTCCGCATTTAACACAATATTTCTTCATCAAATCATCTGCGATTGATTTAAATGTACTCTCAGGCTCTAAAGGATTAAAATCTTTTAGAGGTTCTTGCAATAAGTCATTGTATAATTGTTTCATAACTACTACACTTTTTGTTTGGTTTCAGCTGCAAAAGTAACAAGGATTATGTGTTTGACCAAAAATTTTATGTTAAACCGTTGTTAAGATTTCCGAAATAGTTATTTAATTATCTTTGAGTATTTTATATTTCTATTATTCCTAAAGACTTCAGATATTTATAAGTTCCATCATAGAACTCTGGCAGACGTGTGGGATCTTCAGGGAAGCCTTCTGGGGTGAGGCGGCTGTTGCCCCTTGGGATGCAGATGATGATACCTTGACGGGCACGTGTCAGAAGCACACGATAGGCATTGAGCATGTATTTTTGGTTCTCCTTATTATTCTCAGGATTCCACTTGTTCTTGCCATTGAATTTATAGAAGTTCCAATTGCCGTCTATGCAGCGCATATCAGCATCCCAAAGTACACAGGCATAATCGAGCTCCAGGCCTTGCACTTGTATCTCTGTGGCTGCATCTTCCAAGTAGTTCGATGAACGAATGTCTGTTTTGTCTTCAAGGAACCAATGTACGGCATTATCTTCATCCTGGGCAAGGATATGTACGGCCAAGGGTTTAAAACGTGCAGCCACTTTGGTCACAAGAATACCCGTCTGTTGTGTGCCTCGGGCCTGCTTCCTCAGCCAGGCTCTTGCTGTATCCATGTCACGAGTCAGTACTATTGGATAATTTCTGCTTGCTACGTCTTTATAAAGATTGGCTGCATCCAGACGGAAAGCTAGCATGGACTGTACGAATGCTGATAATGTTTCTGCCCTAAAAGAACGAAGGCTAACTGCTAAGTGCAAATCCTCAGCAAAGGTCACTTTATCGTTATCTTTTAGCAACTCGTTTACACGCCCTTCTGCATATTCCGCATCAGTCAGTTTATCAGATATATAGACATCCCAATTCCTGAACATGGCATTCAAGGCCTTTATCCACTCTGCGATACCAGCTTCGCCAGTATTGATTTCCTGACCTCCTCCTACAAGGCATACGATGACTGCCCAATCCTCACGCTGATCAAGAGACCAAATGAGGAACTCAGCTTCCGACAATGGGAAATTCGGTACTTTTAACTTATTACCATAAGTACCACCTCGCTTTAAATAGTCTGCTATACGCTTGTGGGTCCAACTACGCTGTGCCTCATCAAAGATTGCCACATGCTCCACCTCGCCATAGCCTGTATGCTCTAGATGAATGGCTTTCTCTGGGTCTATTTCCACAACACCATTTTCCACAGGGTTCTTTATTTTGGCCAGCATATTGTCGCGATAGCGGTGAATGATCTGAATGAACTCGCTCACCTCACGCCTTGAATCAGAGAGATTCTTCCGTTCACCTTTAGCGGCACATTTCTTCTGATTATCTCGTGCAAGTGCCTCAGTAAGGACAGCAACCAGCGGGCCGTTACCAGACAAATAAACCGCACCGTTCTCCTTATCCATTTCCCCATCCCTGTAGGTCTGCTTGATGGCTACGTCAAGTCCCACCAACGTTTTTCCTGCACCAGGCACACCTGTTACGAAACAGATGCTCTTTCTTTTCTCTGCCTTACTCCGTTCAATAACCTGAAGGATATAGTTGATAGTCCTGTCTGTAGAGACCTTATCAGCCTCATGACGTGTGATGTCTTCTACTGAATGATTTTCATAAAGTGCCCGAGCCGCTTCAATGATTGTAGGTGTTGGCGTATAGGGACTGATGGTCCAATTATCTATCACTCCTTCATTGAGGGCTTTTGCATGATTCAAGATGTTGATTATCACCTCTTGGAGTCGCTCTTCACCAGCAATTAAAGGGTTATATATCTGGTCCTCATAAACAGAAGGTTTAAACTCTGTTGTTGCTGTTGAGTGCTTGGTCGGCACCAAGATGGGAACTATCACCTTATCATGGCTGAAACGATGAAAATTCTTTAGGTCGAGCGCATAATCCATAACTTGCTCCACATCCGCCTGCAGCGCATCCTTTTGCCCCACTTTGAATTCTACACAAAAGATGAGGCCACGCAACAACAAAACCACGTCAATACGCTTGCCCAATCGAGGAATATCATACTCAAAAATAATCTGGGCTTTCTCCTCTTTCCAAGGAACCAACACCTTCTGCAAAATATCTATCTCACCCATCCAAGCCTCATCAGTGGTTGTCAACGCCTCACCATGATAGTTGTTATGGAGAGCACCTAAAACAGATAGACGTTCTTGCTCAAGGAACTCCTTAATGGTCGCCATGTATAGACATCTATTGGGCATCTCTCAATAATAATGATTTATTTGTTTACTTCTATATTGTCCTCATAATCTTCATCAGCGTCTAGAGCCTAATATTTCCAACGCAGGAGCTTGCAAAGGGATCAATGAAATCACAAACAATTATTCAGGAATTCCTTCAGCGGCTCCAGATACTCCGCATCCAGAAAAGTTGTTGGCCGTTCTCGCGATTCTACTTCTTAGTTTTGTTTTCCAATGCCTTTTTGTTTTCACTTGCTAATCTGCGCTCTACCTTTTTTACATCCTCTGCAGGTGGTAGATCTTCGGGAACGATACCACGTTGGATGAGCATCTGGCGAACGGCTGCGTTGTTGTCCACATGCTCTTTAGTGATTTGTGTTTCACCTTGCAGATCTTTGGCCTGCACGTTTACGCTCGTCATCTCGGCGGCAAAGTCCTTGGCTTTGATGCTGATGGTTGGCAGGAAGTCTGCTAAAGGACGAGAAGCAGGAACACCCATCTTGCGTTTCATTACATTGGTGCTGAGACGGAAAAGGGCCTGGTCTCCTTTGGAACGGATGACGGCAAAACTCTTATCATTGACACCACGTTCATACAATACGCCTGACAGTTTCTTCTCTGTCTCTTGCAATTTGGCACGAGCCTTCACTCGTTCCACCTCCAATAAACGCTGCTCTATGAGCTCTGCACGACGTGTTTGCACAGCAAAGTATGTGGCGTATAGCTCATTTTGCAGGATGATTTCGAGTAGTAGGGGTTCTATAGCTCAAATTGCAGGATTACTTTTCCTGGCTTTTCCTCAGGCGTATCAGATATAATTAGTACCTTTGCAGCCGCAGTCTGAAGCATAGTGGAGCTCTGCTGGGGAGCAACTCCATGAGGAATAGGACTGCGAACTCAAGATTGAACGGAACAGGCTTCACCTTATGTGTCGCCTGTTTCTTCTTTACCTCCATACAGTTCCGACCGTTCAAGCTTAGATTCCAATGCCAGGAAAAACCCAGAAATGAACCGCTTGCGGTTCTCCTGTGTTAAGCCGCTGTGATTGTTCAGGTTCTTCTTCAAGTCTGTAAATGTTCCCTCTATCTTGTTGTTCGTATTTGGCATCCCCTTGCAGTCCTCCCGTTGGTAGGTAAACAGGTATGGCAGGTAGAAATTCAGGCTGTTCATTGCAGCTCTGAGCCGCTGATGCGTATAGTGCATCTTCCCGTCCTTGTGGAGGCTCTTGTGGCCAATCGTGTCCTTCCACTTCTCCTTCCATGCATGGTAATCCTTCTTGAAATCTGCCTCGTCAGCCTTGTGCAGCCTGTCTGCCAATTCCTTCAACTCTCTGCTGGCATGCATCTTAGGATACAGCGTCAGGTAACGTCTGATGATCTGCTTCATGTGGAACTGGCACATCTGTATATGGTACTCTGAAAACGTCTTGAACAGGCTCTGCTTGCCGTCTATGATTAATCCACGGATAGTGTAGCCACGCCCCTTTATGCTGCTAACGGCATCCTCATAGTCCTTCACCGTCTCGCTTTTTACAAAGGCCATGTACAGAGGTTTCCCCGACTGGTTATCCAATGCTAACAGCACACCAAAGCTGCGTCCCCAATAGGTCACGTCCAGATGCACAAAGCCTCCACCGGACAGAGGTGGTTGCACCCATTCGCGCTTGATGTCGTGCAATCTGCGCTTGATGGTAGCTACGCTCTTGCCAAAGCGCTCGGAAAGCTCCTTGATTGTCTGCTTTTCCTGCTGATAGGCATTCCACAGGTCACTCTCGCCGACCTCCACTCCAGCTCGGAACTGATACCCACATTCCTGACATTTGTACAACTGTATGCCTTTGCGTATTCCATTCTTCACTGTATGTGACGAACCACATACCGCGCACTTTTTCTTGTTCATACTAACTCTACTTTTGGGCTTTTGAATTGCCTGCAAAGTTAGTAATTATAGGGGCTTGCGGGTGGTCACATCCTGCAAAATGAGCTATAGAGCGTTTTCTACCATCAATTTATGCTCTGAAACGTTTGAATCTTCTAAAACACTTGTAGAAATCGGCATCTGAAGGGTGTTCCATCCTGCAAAATGAGCTATTGGTCAAGTATGTCTGAGCGAAGGCAATCTGTGGTTTGCGAGGATCACCATTCTGTGCCACAAGGTAGCAGGCATAGCGGGTGAGCATGATGTCATCTATCTCACGAATGGCCCCACTACCCAACTCTACCTTTTTATTGACGTCAATAAAATGGTCTAATATATTCTGGCCCACGTTCTCGCAGGCTTCTTTTGCCTTGGCTATTACCTTGGTGAAATTCTGCCAAAGGCTGTAGCCTAGCAACTTCTGCAAGTCTCTTGCGCTCCAACATTCCACTTGGTTCACTTCACAAGCGGCCTGCTCATATTCTTGGAATAGTACTATGATTTCTTCCTTTTTCATGTCGCAAAGATAGTAGTTTTCTTTCAATTTCCGCCAGCATTCTCCAAGAAACAACAAAAACGGCCGCTCATTTAACCGATTTTTACGGAAAAAGGAGCGGAAATGCAGCTATTGCCATCCTATTGGCTGCATCTAACCATCTTCTATGGTTAGTCAATGACATTGAAATGGCGTAGGGCATAAAGTATGCCGTCATCATCAAATGCTATGGTGCCAGCCGGCTCGTAACTCTCATGTTTGGCTATGACCTTGATACCTTTTCCCTTGTCTGCACCGACCGTCTTTGTCGAAGCAGCGTTTGAATTCGCTCTCGAAGTTTGGTGTCAGGATTCCCTTTCCAATCGCTTCGTGTATCTCTTGTAATGTCCAAAAACGACCGCCATCCAGTTCCAATGTAGAAGGCCGGATAGGTCCATCATAGACGCATCGGTGAACATACACTAATTCCCTTTCGCGGCTACTCTCAAAGATATATTTCGTCACGAACTCAGGCGTGAATCCTGTGATGCCCAGTTCCTCGCGCACTTCGCGTCGCAGTGCCTCTTCGGGCATCTCGCCATAGTCGATATGTCCACCTACTGCCGTATCCCACTTGCCAGGCTGAATGTCCTTCCACTCGGGCCGCTTCTGCAGATATAAATCTCCCGATGAATTGAACACATGCAGGTGCACGACAGGATGCAGCAGTTTTGAACCGCCATGGCACTCGCCACGTGTGGCTGAACCTATCACGTTGCCGTCTTCATCCACGATAGGGAATAACTCGTCCTGGTTATCTTTCATGTTCATCGTATACAATAATCAGTTTCCCATTAAGCGGAGACATGCTGCTCAAGAAAACGGATGGACTGTTTCTCATCATCCATTTCCTCGATGATGGCAATGGATTCCACATGGAAGCCCTTATTGCGCAAGATGCGACCTCCTTTCTGCTGGCCTTTCTCCACAGCCATCCCAATTCCCATCACCTGGGCACCTGCTTGATGAACGATGTCGATAAGAGCGAGAGCCGCCTGACCGTCGGCCAGGAAGTCATCAACGATCAACACCTTATCCGTGGGCTGCAGGTAGGGTTTGGAGACGAAGACATTGTTCATCTTTTTGTGCGTGAACGAATATGCTTGGCTCATGTATTTGTCATCGGTACTATTGACCGTTTCTCCCTTCTTGGCGAACACGACAGGCACGTCGTAAAGATTGCCCAGCATGGTTGCGATGGCGATGCCACTGGCCTCAATGGTCAATATCTTGTTCACCTGGACATCGTGGAAACGGCGCTTCAGTTCACTTGCTATTTGCCTGATGATGTTGATGTCAATCTGATGGTTCAGGAAATTATCAATCTTCAGCACATTGCCCTGTTTGATTACTCCGTCTTTCAGTATTTTCTCTTCGAGGAAGTTCATTTATTATGGTTTTGAAGTTTCGCTTGCTGTCTCGGATTTATCCTTATTATTTATGGTGGGATAGGAGACGCGGGTGTGGTAGATGGTCATGAGGCGCTCCTTGAGGACGTCCTTGGCGGTGGCGATGTCGAGGAAGGTGATGGGGCAGCGCTGGAAATAGCCTTCGTTGAGCTGCCCGTCGATGATGCGATCGACGAGCTGGGCGATGTTGTCCTCGGTGTATTCCTTAAGCGAGCGTGCCGAGGCTTCCACGGCATCAGCCATCATGAGGATGGCCTGCTCGGTGGTCGAGGGGTTAGGCCCTACGTAGGTGAAGTCTGCGGGATCGACCTTCTGGTCGGGATGGGCGTTCTGCTCGCTGATGTAGAAGTAACGTGCTACGCCGCGGCCGTGGTGGGTGGCGATGAATTTGCGGATGATGGGTGGCAGCTGATAACGGTCGGCGAGTTCGAGCCCGTCGGTGACGTGGCGTAGGATGATGGCAGCGCTCTCGCGGTTGGTGAGCCGGCTATGTGGATTGACGCCGCCTAATTGGTTTTCGGTGAAATATTCGGGATTCTCCATCTTGCCGATGTCGTGGTATAGGGCTCCGGCACGTACGAGCTGCGGCTTGGCACCTATCTTGTTGGCGATCTCGGCGGCGAGGTTGCTGACCATCATCGAATGCTGGAAGGTGCCGGGGGCTACTTCCGAGAGGCGGCGCAGCAGGGGGCGGTTGACGTTGGAAAGTTCGACGAGTGTGACATTGCTGGTGAAGCCGAACAGACGTTCCAACAGGTACATCAGCGGATAGGCGAAGAGGAGAAGGGCGCCGGAGATGATGATATGTTTGTAGATGGTGAAGTCGATGGCAGTGAGGTTGTTGGCATCGTCGGGCATACGTCCATGGATGAGGTCGAGGCTGAGATAGACGACGAGGGCGACCATGGTGGTGAAGATGACGGTGCGGAAGAGCTGCGAACGCTCGGAGAGTTCGCGCAGGGAATAGATGGCAACGAGACCTGTCATCAGCTCCGTGGCGATGAACTCAAAGGGGTACTGGAGGGATACGGCACAGAGCAGGATGGTGGTCACGTGGGTGAAGAAGGCGGTGCGGGAGTCCATGAAAACGCGAACGAACACCGGCAGCATGGCATAGGGGATGATATATACGGAGAGATAGACATTGCGCACGAAGAACGTAGTCAGCAGTGGGAAGGACAGAATGAGGACGCCGAGCAAGAGGACGCTGCGCATGCTGACGATGTAGTCGCGGCGGAACATGTTGAAATAGATGATGAGGCAGATGATGATGACGCCGACGTATAGGATCTGCCCGAGGAGCAGGCCGCGTGTCTTGCCCTTGATGGTGCTGTGTTCGCTGATGGCTTTCTCGAAGCTGCGGAGGACGTTGGCGTCGCGGCTGTCCACGACGTGCCCTCGCTCGATGATGTTCTGCCCGGCGAGGATCCATCCGTCGTTGTTGACGAGTTTTCCCAAGAGTGATTTCCACTCCGATTCGGACTTCATCTGGTCATAGACGAGGTTGCTTTGGATATATTGGTTGAGCCCGAGACGCTGGAGCTTGGCACGCTGCAGCCCGGCGCTGTCGGCCTCGGTGAGGATGTACTCGTAGGCAGCTTTCTGGGTGAAAAGGTCGCTGACGCGGCGGGTAGAGGAAACCATGCCCTCATAAACATGGATGGCAGTGCACGAGTCCTTGAGCGACTGGTAGTCATCGTTGCTGGCTATGCCGCGTTTGTACACATCATGGAGGTGAGCTTCGACGAACGTGCGGTAGTTGTAGGTGAGTTCCGATGCGAACTTACTGCGGAAGGCGTTGCGGAAGGCCATCAACTGCTCCAGCTCTACATCGGTCTTGAGTTCGTAGTAGGGTTCATAGCGTCTTCGGATGCTGTCGCGTTCGAACTGCATCTGTTGGTCGCTCTTGAGGATGGCAAAGTCGTAGGGCGCGATGAGCTGACCATAGGGCCATGGACGTCCGATTTCGAAATGAAACATCGACTGGTCGTCGCGCGGGAGGAACCAGACGACGATGAAGATGGCCGCGATGGCTACGAGGCTTTGGATAAGGTAGTTTTTCCAACCTTTTTTCTGGGGTGCATTGTATCTGCTCATAGGTATGTGACGTTATTCTGGGGACAAAGGTACAGATTTTTATTGATGATTGATGATTGATGATTGAAAAAGTACAGTTTTTTAGTTGAAAGTTGAAAAATGAAAGAGAGAAAAGTGAAAAATGTATGATTGGATAGAAAAACTTTCAACTTTCAACTTTCAACTTTCAACTTTTATGTATCTTTGCACCATCATTTAATGAAAAAAGATATGAATACAGCTCAGAAAGTGCGCGTTCGCTTCGCGCCATCACCCACAGGACCGCTGCACATAGGTGGCGTCCGCACCGCTTTGTACAACTATCTCTTCGCCCGCCAGCACGGCGGCGAGCTCATCTTCCGCATCGAGGACACCGACTCCGCACGCTTCGTGCCCGGAGCCGAGGAATATATCCTGGAATCGTTCCGCTGGCTCGGCATCAAGTTCGACGAGGGCGTCAGCTTCGGCGGCGACCACGGCCCTTACCGCCAGAGCGAGCGCAAGGAGATCTATAAGGAGTATGTCAAGCAACTCCTCGATGCCGGACGTGCCTACATCGCTTTCGATACGCCCGAGGAGCTGACCGCCAAGCGCGAGCAGGTGGAGAACTTCCAGTACGACGCCACGACGCGCGGACAGATGCGCAACTCGCTAACACTCGGCAAGGAAGAGACCGACCGCCTCATCGCTGAGGGTCACCCCTACGTCGTCCGCTTCCTCATCGAGCCGGGCGAGGATGTACACGTCGACGACATCATTCGCGGCGACGTCTGCATCAACAGCTCTATCCTCGACGATAAGGTGCTGTGGAAGAGCGCCGACCAGCTGCCAACCTACCATCTGGCCAACATCGTCGACGACCACCTGATGGAGGTGACGCACGTCATCCGCGGCGAGGAATGGCTGCCGTCGGCACCGCTGCACGTATTGCTCTATCGCGCCTTCGGCTGGCAAGACACGATGCCTCGTTTCGCCCATCTGCCGCTGCTGCTGAAGCCCGACGGCAAGGGCAAGCTCTCGAAGCGCGACGGCGACCGCCTCGGCTTCCCCGTCTTCCCCCTCGAATGGCACGATCCCAAGAGCGGCGAGGTCAGCAGTGGCTATCGCGAGAAGGGATATCTGCCCGAGGCCGTGGTCAACTTCCTGGCCCTGCTCGGCTGGAACCCCGGCGACGATCAGGAGATCCTGTCGATGGACGAGCTCATCCAGAAGTTCAACCTCGAGAAGTGCTCGAAGAACGGTGCACGTTTTGACTATGTCAAAGGCTTCTGGTTCAACCGCGAATACCTGATGAAGCTCACCGACGAGCAGTGGGCGCCCGCCTTCGTCAAGTTGCTGAAGGAACAGGGCATCGACTGCTCGGAGGAGCGCGCAGCCCAGGTCGTAGGCATGATGAAGTCCAAGGTCATCGAGTACGAGACGAAGGAAGGCACAAAGAAGCGCAACATCTCGTTTGTCAGCGACCTATGGCCCCTCTGCCGCTTCTTCTTCGTGGCACCGACCGAGTTCAATCGTGAGGATAAGTTCATCAAGAAGAGCTGGAAGCCCGAGACGGCCGCCGAGATGCAGCAGCTGCACGACGTCTTGGCCACCATCGACGATTTCTCGGTCGAAGGTCAGAAGGCTGTCGTCGACCCGTGGGTCGAGCAGACGGGCATCAAGCCCTGGAACGCCTGGCGCGTCTGCCTCGTCGGTGAAGGTCAAGGTCCCGACATGTACGGCCTCGCAGCTTTCCTCGGCAAGGAGGAAGTGCTAAGGAGGATGGAATTCGCGATAAACAGATTAACAGATTAACAGATTAACAAATTAACAAATTAACAAATTAACTGATTAACGAATTAACTGATTAGCAAATTGACGGGTTAACATTTTAGTAGCCATGTTTGAAAACAACATTATACATAAGTTAAGCAAGACCTTTGCTGTACGTGTAGTCAAGCTCTGTTCTCACTTAAAGAAAACGTATCAATTTGATTACATTGTCGAAACTATGGCCAAACAGATGTTACGCTCGGGAACAAGCATAGGCGCCAACGTTAGAGAGAGCAAGGCGGCTCAAAGTACAGCAGACTTCATCAGTAAAATGAAGATTGCGTTAAAAGAAGGCGATGAATGTATCTATTGGTTAGAACTTCTACATGACACTGGTTATTTAAATGAAACTGAATTCACTTCTATTTATAATGACAATAGGCAAATAAATGCAACACTTGTTAAAATTATCAACTCTACCCTAAACCGTTAATCTGTTAATCTGTTAATCTGTTAATTCGTTAATTTGTTAATTCGTTAATTTGTTAATTTGTTAATCTGTTAATTCGTTAATCTGTTAATTCGTTAATCTGTTAATATGAATTTGCGCGAAAAGACCGCCCAAGGCCTCATCTGGGGAGGCTTCAGCAACGGCGTAGTACAGCTGTTGGGGGCTTTGTTCGGCCTTTGGCTCATCAATATCCTCGACCCTGACGACTATGGTAAGATGGCCGCCCTGGTCATCTTCTCGAATATCGCCAGCGTGCTGCAGGAGAGCGGTTTCACGGCGGCCTTGGCCAACAAGAGCGAACCGACGCATGAGGAGTATAACGCCGTCTTCTGGTTCAACGTCATCGTGGGCCTCGTGCTCTACGTCCTCCTCTTCTTTGCCGCCCCGCTGATTGCCGACTTCTACAACGAGCCCGTCCTCTGTCCCCTCGGACGTTTTGCCTTCCTCGGCTTCGTGTTCTCGTGCTTCGGCACCGCCCAGCGGGCATACCTCTTCGGCCATCTGATGGTCAAGCAGACCAGCATCATGCAGATGGCCTCCATCACCATCTCGGGCATCGTCGGCGTCTGCCTCGCCTACGCCGGTTTCGCCTATTGGGGCTTAGCCGCCCAGAGTCTGGTTTACGTGGCCTCCGTCACCGCCTTCGCTTGGGCGTTCTCGCCGTGGCGACCGAGTCTTCCTAAAGACCCACCCCCCGCCCTTATCGCCACGCTTCGTCCTGCTTGGCAGATGTTCGGTTTCTCGTCAAAGCTCCTCATCAACAGCCTCGCTTTCCAACTGAACAACAACGCCTTTGGCGTCCTCCTCAACCGCTTCTATCCTGGCGGACATATTGCCGGCATCTATAGCAACGCCCGCAAATGGGACGATATGGCCATCGCCACTATCGGAGGCATGGTGCAGGGCGTGGCACAACCGGTGTTGAGGGAAAGTAGCAGACCCACCCCCGACCCCTCCCGTGAGGGAGGGGAGCCCTCTGGATTGAATGAAGAATACTCTGCGCAGCCTCTCCCCTCCCTCACGGGTAGCGAAGGAAATATCGGGTTGACTAAATGTCAAGCCGTCCTGAGCGACCGAAGCAGAACTCCTCTGCTGAGGACGGGTAAGGTCGGGGGCGGGTCTGCTGCCGTCTTCCGCAAGCTCCTCCGTTTCACCTGTTTCGTCTCCTTCCCCTGCCTCTTGGGCCTTGCCCTTATCGCCGAAGACTTCATCGTACTGTTGGCCGGCGAGAAGTGGCATGACAGTGCGCTGCTGCTGTCCATGCTCTGCGTCTACGGCGCCTTCTCGCCCGTGGTGACGCTCTACAGCAACCTCGTCATCTCGCGCGGGCGATCTACTATCAATATGGTCATCGGCCTGTTGAACTGCGCCTTCGTCTGGGGCGGCATCATCGTCTTGCACGCCTTGGGCTACGGCCTCCACGAGATGGTCATCTTCTATGTCGCCCTGAACATCGGCTGGCTGTTCGTCTGGCAAGCCTGCGCCCGTCGTCTCATAGGGCTCCGATGGTGGCACGCCCTGAAGGACATCGCACCTTTCTTCGTCTTTGCCCTCGCCGTGATGGCCGTCGCCTACTTCGCCACCCAGTCGCTTCCCATCTCGTGGCTCCGTATGTGCCTCCGCATCGTCATCGCCGTCGTCCTTTACGTCGGCAGCCTATGGATTGCCCGGGCCCAAATACTTCGCGAGAGCATAGCGTATATCTTCAAGAAGAAATAACACTTACAAACACAGATAATCATCCACAATGAAAAAGATTATTGCTTGCCTCATGGCTGCCTTAGGATTAGGCTCTGCCTGCGGCCAACAGAATTACGAGAACGCTGACGTCGAGGCGTTCGCGAAGCTTATTGACGAAGCCGACGTCGTGCTGCTCGACGTGCGAACGGCCAGCGAGTTCCAGGAGGGACACATCCCCGGAGCCATCAACATCGACCAGGGTCAGGACGATTTCATTGAGAAGGCAAAGGCCGCACTGCCTGCCGACAAAACCATCGCCGTCTATTGCCGCAGCGGACGTCGCTCGGCCAATGCCTCCAATCGGTTGGCGGAAGAAGGCTTCCGATGCGTAAACCTCAAGGGAGGCATCATGGCGTGGAAAGGAGCACAGAAGCCCGTGACCACCGACACATACGAAATCGATGTGTTCAAGACCAAGAGCGGCAAGACGGTCAAGTTCCATGCCCTAGTCCACGCCAGCATCCGCATAGACTACGACGGTCGCGAAATCTTGGTTGACCCCGTGTCGAAGCTTGGCAACAAGACCATAGACTACACCTCGATGCCCAAGGCCGACTACCTCCTCGTCACCCACGAGCACGGCGACCACTTCGACAAGGCAGCCCTCGGCACGCTGACGTCCGAGACGACACAACTCATTATGAACAAGCGCTGCACCGAGATGTACGGCAGCGGTCAAGCCATGGTGAACGGCGACAAGCTCCAGCTCGCCGACGACATCACCGTCGAGGCCGTGCCTGCCTACAACACAACAGAAGGTCATCTGCAGTTCCACCCAAAGGGACGCGACAATGGCTACATCCTCACCCTCGATGGCCTGCGCATCTATATCGCCGGCGACACCGAGGACATCCCCGAGATGGCCGACATCAAGGACATCGACATCGCCTTCCTGCCCTGTAATCAGCCTTACACGATGACCACCGACCAGCTGGTGAAAGCCGCGAAGACGGTCCGTCCGAAAGTCCTCTTCCCCTACCACTACGGCCAGACCGACGTGGCCAGCGTCCCCGCCCAACTTGAGGGCATCGACGTCCGCATCCGCCACTACGAATAAAACCTTTTATTCATCACCTTTGAAGCCCATGAAACGTTTACTGGCAAGTCTTTTTCTCACAGCCGTTCTGATGACACCTTCATCAGCGCAAGGTCAGCTGCGCAATCTGCGTGAGCCGCAGGCTGACGGGCACATCTTCGTGGCGGCTCATCGGGCCGACTGGATCTATGCTCCAGAGAATTCCCTTCAGGGGCTGCGCAACGCCATCTTCTTCGGAGCAGACCTTATAGAGACAGACGTCCGTCGAACGCGCGATGGGCATTACATCATGATGCACGATGCCACCGTGGACCGAACGACCAATGGCAGCGGCACTATAGCCGAGATGACTTTGGACGAGATCAGACAGCTGCGCCTCAAGACCAACTGGGGACAGAGCACGCCGTTCACAGTGCCGACATTAGACGATTTCATCATCGAAGCCAAAGGACACGCTTACCTTTATTTAGATAAAGCTGGCATTGACCTTCCGGGCAGCAGCGAAGGAACGACCGTCCGCGAGTTGCTCGACATACTGCGCCGCCACGATGCCCTCCAAGAGGCGGTCTTCGTGCTGAACTGGCCCTACGAGAAAGCGC
>Ga0247611_10001690_pt1 | contig 38657 bp, 26 predicted proteins | sample 177DNAGHGhighgp2_FD_192422 | JGI IMG/M metagenome (GOLD analysis project Ga0247611, IMG submission 192422) | Sheep rumen microbial communities from Palmerston North, Manawatu-Wanganui, New Zealand - 1770 DNA GHGhigh gp2 | ecosystem: Host-associated > Mammals > Digestive system > Stomach > Rumen... | reverse complement strand
ACATTCTGAATCTCGGGATTTCCTATTATTACGATAAGGAACAATCCCGGGAACGGATCCTTATTGACAACGACGCTGAAATTTTATTTTTGAATGCATCAAGCGGACTTCAATCAGTAGTTCCGCTATGTGGCTTGATAAATTACCTGACTTTCCACGAACTACACCGACCTCGCCGTCTCAGTGTGGCACAAGAACGAGAACTGAACAATCTACAGGACATATTATATCGGGAAAGATTCACGCAATCGAAAGGTCCTGGCATTGTGGGTCGTGTCGACGATATTACAAAAACATTTCCGGAGCCTCGCGTCAAGATTTTCTCCTCTCATCAAGAAGAGGCCAAGTTTAGTGAGATTGTAGACAAATTCTCACTAACGCAACACGCATCAATCTATCTTGAAGAACCAGAGGAAAACCTTTTTCCTTCCACGCAGTATGAGCTGGTAAAATGGATGGCCCAACAGATCAACACCACCCAAGAAAATAGCCTGTGCATTGCCACGCATAGTCCCTATATTCTTTCGTCATTCAACAACCTTATCCAGGCTTCTGAATGCAAAGACATCCTGTCCGTAGAATCAACTGTTGGCAAAGCCTCTGCAATCTCATTCGAAGACATTAATGTCTATGCTGTAGACAACGGAACTGTCAAGGATATAAAAGACTATGACTTGCGCCTGATATCCCAGACCGATTTGGATGCCGCATCCGACACCATAGCCTCCGACTTCTCAAAACTGCTCGAGTCATGAACGAAATACCAGCACGTTGTGTCAAGACGATATCGGATTCCCTCATTGTTTTCTCTGAAAAGAAATCAAAGATAACGTTTGTGAATCCTAACCATAACATCTACCGTGCCATACAAGTGGATGGGTGTGTGTTTAATGCTGAGGATGGCCATAAATGTGACAAATTACTGGAGAGTGAAGAATATGCTGACCAGTATTTCGTCGAGTTAAAAGGTGGAGATGGCGATACAAACAAGGCAGTCGAGCAATTGAAAGAAACCATAGCTAAGATGCCTCCTCGTCTCGCTGGAGCGAAACGAATGGCCTTTGCTGTATTCTCAAACACTTGCCCCAAGAACGACACAAAACGTCAGGCCATCGAAAAGAGTTTTAATATTAAGGGAATATCCATAAAATTCTGTCGTACAGGAGAGACCTACCAATTGGAACGATGATATATAAGATGATTTAAACGCTGACAAAGTATTATTGCCTAAGACTCCAGGATGTAATTCTTCAGAGATAGTAGTTGTGTGGATTATAAAATCCTTATACTCAGCTGCGGCGGATTGCAAATCCGCCGCAACCACTACGCCTCAACGTTCCACCGAACATCCGCCACGACGGGAGAGACAAACAAGAGACTTCAAGATTGGTTCAATGTGCAAACACTGAAAAACAAATAATACAACACAAAATGAAAGAATTACGCGCACTTCTTCCTTCAGAGGAAAACTTTTTAAAAGAACTTGTAAAATGCAAAGAAAAAACGACAGATGCGAGCCTTCAAAGATTACAATCTGGTTATCTGTTAGAGAATATTGTTGAGTTTATTTTTGCTGCCATCAAATGGGATGAACAAGGAATTGATTCTATTAAAATATATTATGAGGAGAAAAGTAAAGAACAAGATGCCAGGTCAAGTCTCTTTTTTCTCTTTGACTACTTACTCTTTATAGAAGAACTTGAAAATGCTGGTTTAATCAAAGTACTACCAGCGATGTTTGAAGAAGAACGAATTTTGTACAATAGAGATAAATACGGTTTAGACAAGAGCATATTTGATAATTGGCAGGAAAATGGCAGCCACAAAGGATTCGTTTTTTTCGACTCTGCAAGAAAAGAGCGTAGACTCAGAATAGATATTATTTCATACCTTGAAAAATATGTTCATTTAAAAATAATCTACCCAAAAGACTCTCTTGTTTCTTTTGTAAATAATGGTTTTAAGTCAGCCGACCAAATACGACATGAAAAAGCTCTCAAACAACAAGAAGTATTTCATAAAGATGAAATGGGAAACCTTAATAAACAATTGAAAAATACAAGATGTTCTTTGGCCATTACGGCATTCACTCTTATAGCAACGATTATTTTTGGTGCGATTAAACAATGCAGCAGTACAAAAATAGAATCAGACGAATTAAAAACCATTGCACTCTCAAGTCAGAATCTTACTAAGCCAGAACCACTCTATATTACTATTAATCTTGTTGATTCTGTTATGTCTTCCAATAATTCTATAACTGTGAATGTACCAATCGGGCATTAATTATTGTTCTATCAATGCAATCTCTTCGGAAATTGAGAAATTAGAGTTGGTAGGCTATTTTGTCGCTTCAGGGTTTAAAGGCTGATGTGTCAGCATTGTGAAGTTCAATGTAAAATTGTAAAACCTTATATTCAACTGCGGTGGATTGTAAATTCGTCATAACTGGTATTATTCTTCAAATGTTAAGAAGGAACAATGTTTTAAGTAATTTGCCAATTCCACATTTTCAGGAGCAATATAGTTATTAAAAATTTCTTCTGCGAAAGGAGCTGCTGCACAGGACCCAACATCATCTGTTTTCAAAGCCATTGGATGTAATACGGTTATGTAAGCAAATTGAATAGTCAAAATGAGTTTGAACGCTTTTTCAGCTTGAGATAGTACTGACAAACATGATTCATCATCTAAAAAAACATCATTGTTCCATCGAAAAGATTCCAAGTTATTGTAATGAACGTTATCATTAAAAGACGACCGTGCATGTCCATACAATTTCTGATTCTTTTTCGTAAACAACAATCTATCTAACACATCGTTATATTTCCTTATCTTGGTTAAATAAAAATTCATTTTATATTCGTCATCTTTCTTCTCTATCATCTTCTTCTCTGTCAAACACGCCTCGCCATTAACCCATTGGTTAAGGATATTGTCATAGATGTTAGTATATTCTATATTCAAATCTAAAAAGTCAATCTCTCCCTTCTTTATTAGAACAAGAATGTACACACTTGTTATTACAGCATCATTGAACTTTCTCATCAATGCAAGGGAATCATTCACCCGGCCTTTTTCTAATAGTATAATAATCGAATCTACTGTGTTTGAGATAGACTCGAAAATTTTCCAATAAATATTGATTTCACCCTTTACAACAAGAATAGTAGAAGTATCATCGATTCCAGACATACATTCATAAAAGAACCTAATATCGGATAGGGTTTTAAAAATAGAATGAGAAAAATATTGTTCCCGAACCCCATCTTCTTGAACTTCCTGTTTATTATTACTATTACGCATAATATTCATTTTAAAAACTGATTTGTTTTTGTCTTTTATTATGTATCTCCAGTCACTATTTATTGTGTATGTTCAATATTATATGCATTCAATTCGATCCACTGATAACACTTACAGAAATAATTTTCAATATCATATCGTTTTTTTCCTTTTAAAAAAACGAACAGTCTTTCATTTTATTGTACATCGCCTTCAATAACAGCGATTTCTTCGGGGGTGAGGTTGTAGAGTTGGTAAACAAGTTTGTCTATTTGTTGTTCTTGTTCGGATGTGTCTACAGATGCATTATTCGCTTTTAGACGGAGTATTGTGTCGACAAGTTCTGTGATTTCTCTTCTTATATTTGTATTATCATTGGGCATTGGAAAGTTTTCAACCTCGTATCCATTGACATTGCTATTTGTGCTAAAGCATCTAAAATACCAATTCATAAGGTGACTGTTCATCAACCCCAATAGATACTTGGCTGGTAGTTCTTTTGTTGGAATGATATAGTTGCATGAATTTGCTAAATAAACACCTCTCGGAACTATAGTCATTACCAACCGTATTTTGTCATTCGCGCCAGTCATTCCTTGCATGGCCAACCGTTCCTGTTCATGATGAAACGCTTTTTCTGAACTGTTTTCTGAAAGGAAACGCTTTTCATCAAGGTATTCCATTTCACCTTGACTCATTCTATAAGTAATATAGTACCTTTGTATGGCTGCACCTTTTAATATAGTTGGATTATTTGGATTGCTATTGAAAAAGGATTTGTGAAATGTCATATTTAGTTCTCCTTCATAACATTTTAGAGGAAACTTTTTCATTTGTCGTAATTTAATTACGAGAGGGATAGTGCTTTGCTCTATTCTCGGAATACAGTAATCCTCGTTGTCAATTCTTTTAATCTCATCGGCAGAAAATATAATGTTTGTACCCGAACTTTTATACTTGTCATTCCAAAAGTTTACATTAAAACGTTTTCCTGTAACCGACTTCTGCATCAGTAATATGCAAACACTCATTATTACATTCTCAAATACCCTTTTTTTCTTACTATCGCGTTCTGGAAATGAATCTATTGTTATTATCTGGTGTTTGTTGATAACCTCTCTTCGCAATATAGAAGCTTGTTTGTCCGCAATGAATGAGTTTTGAAAAATAAGTGAAATAATGCCGTTACTTTTACATATCTTGTTTATTGATAATGCTAAGAATAGTTTATAAGCGTTGAGTTTGCCTCCAAAAGCTATTTCCAGGTACTGTGTTTGCCGTATACTATCGATTTCATTTTTGTTTTTGCCTTCATATTTGAAATACGGCGGATTGCCAATAACGATATCAAACCCGCCGTTGTCGAAGATGTCTTTGAACCAGGTGTGCCAGAGGAAGAAGTCTTGGTTGGCGGAGGGGTCGAGCTTGTCTAACTTGGCTTCGGCAGTCGGGCCGATGCCTTGCTGCTTGATGTAGCTCTTCACACTGCCGTTGATCAACTCCCGGTAGTGGGCTTTCTCTTTGTGGTCGGTGAGGGAGAAGTATTTCTTCAACCAGATTCTTAGGTTCTGGCAGGTGTCGTCGGAGCAGAAGTCCATAGAAATCTGTACCTCTTCTTTCCCATCAATCTTCCGTTGATAAGCTTGCTTCCAACTTCGCCCTGTTGGTCTCTTGTCCATGATATGGCTGAGATCGTGGCCTTCAAAACTCTCAATAAGGCTGTTGCCCTGCATAAACTTGTAGTCGAAGTTGGGCAAGGGCTCAGGCTCTTCGGCATCGACAACGATACTGAGCCAGAACCGCAGACGGGCGATGTCGATGGCTCCGCGCTCGATGTCCACGCCATAGATGTTGTTCTCGATAATCTCTTTCTTCAGGTCGACACGGGACTGAGGTCGCGTACCTCCGGCACACAGAGGACTCTCCGTAGATGTCACCGCACTGCGCTTCGCTATATTCTCCGCTTCGCTATCGAAAGTCCACTGGACTTTCTTCTCAGTGTTATTGAAATCACAGCTCTCTGAGTTGTCTTGCAAGGCCTCGCGGCAACGCCACAGCTCATTCAACAGCCCCATCGGGAAGGCTCCGCTGCCGATGGCGGGGTCGCATATCTTCACATTGAGCAAGGCAGCGTCTAATGTCTCGCGGTAAGGTTCCAACTCGGCGGGCAGCTCGTGTTGCTCTACAAACTGCCGGACGATGGCTTTCAGGTCGCGTGTCTCCGACACGCATTTCGCATCATCCCCGCCATCCCCACACTGCGAAAGCTTTCCGCTTTCTTGTGTGGGATTATTAGCACTCTGTGCGTCTTGCTTCTCCGAGGCATCCTGCAAACCATCGCTGTTCTCTACCTTGCTCACAAGATAGGCTATCAGGCTCTCCTTGCACATATAACGCACTATCTCCTTCGGTGTATAAAACGCTCCCTTCGATTTGTTATCTTCCAGCAGGCTCTCGAAAATCTTGCCCAACATCTCGGGGTCTACGCCCACCTCGGCATCGTCGGGGTCATTCTCGTCGACGGTGAAGTTGTACGAGGCCAAGAACTCAAACAGCTTCTTAAATCGCTGCTCAGGCAACTTAACATGCACTTTGTCCACCTCGTCGCGCTCAAAGAGCCCTCCATTGAGGTAGGGCAGGTTGCGCCACTGTCCTAAGAGCTCCATATCCCAGCCCTGCTCGGCAAAGAGCTTCTCGCGGCTGGCCCGCTCGGTATTGAAGATGCCGAAGAAGAGCGGCTCCAGCACTTTCTCTAAGAAGTCGGCCTTGCGATCCAACGGCTGCATGAAGAAGAGGTTGCTCAGAAAAGCCGGGGTGCCGTTCAGCCACCCCTTCTTCTGTAGGAAATGCAGGAAGACTATACGTCCCAGCAGCTTCTTCACATAGTCTCGCACCATCTTGTCAGCATCCTCCACTCCGTCAAGCTGGTCATACACCGATTGCAGCGGAGCATGAATCACCTTCTCCACCCAATTATTTCCCACCTTTACCATCCGCTTTCCAGTCAGGTCTTCCACGATGTCGGCATAGTAGTTGCGATATTCGTCGAAGAACTGATTGCTCAACGCCTCCACCGAGAAGGCCTCGAAGATGTCGCTCAGCGCAAAACGGCCTCTGCAAGCTGCCACCCTCCCTAACCGTGCTACCGGGGTCTTGTATTGCCCCGCCGCATCACCCATCACATACGAGAACCGCTTGGCGGCAGTGAGGCTCTCTTTCTGGTCGCAGATATACGACAGCCGCCAGTGCTGCCCGTCGTCGAACACCGCCACGGCGGCATCCACATGATATTTCAGATAGGGGTTTATCAGCTTGTGCCATCCCACCCGCTTGCGGCGCACGTCGCTGCCTTCTGCCGTGCGGGTGTAGAAAAAGCCCAACAGCTGATGGTCGCTGTCCTCCATCTGGCCGATATAATAGCTCCTGTCGCCCGCGGCCGAGATGTCGATGGGGTCGTCGAGAGTCTGCTCAATGTCGTTGCAGCCAAACACTTCATGCACTATCTGACGGCTGTAGGTGCTGTAATCGAAGTGCGACTGGAAAAGGGTCTGTATGTCGTTATTCATGGGTTGATATGAGTTTTAGGGGTTCTAATACAATCTCTTTGGGGTCGCGTCCCTTCGGGACGCTGGGGGAGGGGTTGTGTCGAGCACCGCACTGCGCCTGCGGCTTGTACGGTGTTATTGAGATTATGCCCCTTCGGGGCATCTTTGTCGGTGGTGAGGCAGGGCGCTATTGAGAGGAAACCCCTACGGGGTATGTCGTCGCTGGTAAGGCGGGGGGCTATTAAAAGGTAACCCCTACGGGGTATGTGAATCGTGTTCATCAGTTATGGAGTTTTTTTGATGTCAGCTTTTTAGTCGGGGGCTATTGTTTTTATGTCGCGTCCCTTCGGGACGCTGGAGGAGGGGAGGTGTCGAGCACCGCACTGCGCATTTTTGCAGTGTTGCTCCCTTCGGTCGCGACATTGTACAAAAAATGTTTGTACGGTGTTATTGAGATCATGCCCCTTCGGGGCATCTTTGTCGGTGGTGGGGCAGGGGGCTATTGAGAGGAAAATGTTTTTTATGTCGCGTCCCTTCGGGACGCATTCTGTTTCATCATATAAGCACCGCACTGCGCCTGCGGCTTGTACGGTGTTATTGAGATTATGCCCCTTCGGGGCATCTTTGTCGGTTGTGAGGCAGGGGGCTATTGAGAGGAAACCCCTACGGGGTATGTCGTCGCTGGTAAAACAGGGGGCTATTGAGAGGAAACCCCTACGGGGTATGTCGTCGCTGGTAAAACAGGGGGCTATTGAGAGGTAACCCCTATGGGGTATGTGAATCGTGTTCATCAGGTATGGAGGTTTTTTGATGTCAGCTTTTTAGTCGGCGGGTGTTGTTTTTATGTCGCGTCCCTTCGGGACGCATTCTGTTTCACCATGTAAGCACCGCACTGCGCCTATGGCTTGTACGGTGTTATTAAAGTCTCACCCCCTCCGGGGTGATTTAAAGAAATCTCTTTTGCTTCCAATTGCTGAGATCCTGGCACAAATGTCTCCGACAGGATGATTTCGGCTTTGGGCACGCTGTTCTCTTGTTCCAGTTCTTTCTTTCCGTCGCCTACATAGCGGGCCGCAAGTGCTTCCAGCTCTTCCAGCAGTTCGACGACCGGACGGGGCTCTTTCTTCTGTTGGCGTGCCATTCTGTTCAGTTTGTCCGCCAACTGGTTGTATGTGCCATGCTCCACTAATTGTTTAAGCCGGTCCACCGTCTGTTGTGCCTCCTCATCGGGCAGGCCGGTGTCTGCAAACACCAGCCGGGGTCTTAGCTGGCGGAGGAATGCTGCTGCCTTGATGGCATCGTTGTCGCGGTTGCCAATCTTGGGCTTGCTGTCGTCGGCGGCCCTTTGCTGTCCGGTGGCATAGTGCTGCATGGCTGCCCGCACATGCTTGTAATGCTCCTCCATGCAGCCGCCAAAAGGCGCTGCCCGCTCGTCGGGCGAAGCCTTCATGAGGTCGGCAGCCTGGAGGAAAGAAAGCTCGCACACTCTCTCCCCAACGAGATAAAAAGCCTTCGTCTGCGACGAGGCAATGTATGCTACCGTGAGCGGGAACTGCGGAGGGTCTATGTGGCCAGTGCCGTGCTGCCCAGCTGTAGCTTCGACATTGAACCGCAGAGCGGAGCGTCCACAACGGCTTTTGAGTGGCAACTGCTTGATACGGCGGTAGAGCGCGGGGTTGTTGTCGTGCAGCTGGCGCACCTCTCCCATCAGTTCGAGGGTGCGGTCGGTGTCGTCCCTCACATCGTCGGTATAGAGTTTAAACTCGCGCACTATCTCGTCGTGCGAGAAGATACGGGTGTCCTCACCCAGTGCGGAGTGGAAGCTCTGGAGCTTGATCAGCGAGTTCTTCTTCAAGCTGATGATGGCGTCACCCGGGTCGGAGGGATAGAACATGTAGTTGTATATGGCCTTGGCGGTCGACCCGATGCGGTTCACACGCCCTATGCGCTGCATCAGTCGCGTGGCGTTCCACGGACTGTCGTAGTTCACGATGACGTTGGCGCGGTGCAGGTTGATACCTTCGGCCAACACATCGCTTGTTATGATGATGTTATAGTCGTTACAGCGTTCTCGCTTGTAGTTGGCATCGAAGTTGGAGGCTATCAGTTCGCGCTTGCGTTTTCGGTCGCGGGCGCAGACGGAGAGGATGTCGTGTCGTCCTAACCGTTTCTTGATGCTTGCGGCAAGGTAGTTCACCGTGTCCACACTCTCCGAGAACACCACCAGCTTGCCCGAAGGGTTCCGCTGTCTGTCGAACAGCTCGCCTTGCAGCATGTCGACAAAGAGGTCCAGCTTTGGGTCGTCATCAATGGCGTCCCACTGTCGGCACAGCGTCGTCAGCAGCTCCGCGTCATACTCCAGCATGGGGCGGAATTCGGGGTTGAAATCTGCTGCGCGGTAAGTAATCTCGTCGGGGTCGAAGCCCTTGGCCATGGCCAGCTCCATTATCTCGTCAATCTCTAACCCCTCGGCCTGTAGCTTCTTCACATTCAGGTCGGGCGCAATAATCACCTTGTCCTCGTCAAACATCTTGATCATCCCCTTAGTGGCGTCAAGCAGCGTGTGCAGCGACCGCTTGAATGCATAAAAACTGCTCTCTAATCGCTTCACCATGTGTGTCTGGTAGATAGAGGCCAGCTGCTCGGCCACTTGCTGGGCCTTCTTGCCCCCTTTGAGGATGTATTTTGGGCAGTACTCCACAGCGCGGTAGCGGGCATAGCGCAGCCCGCTTCCATCGAACAGGTCGGGGTTCACCTCTTTCAGATTGGCCGATGGGGTGTCCACCAGTTTCCTGTAGGTCAGCACAAAGAGTTTCAACACCGGGGCCGACATGCTGTAGGTGCGGTCTTCCGGGTCTAACAGTGCCGGGAATCGTATCTCGCCCGCATAGCGGGGGTCGTGCTGTATGTTGCTGCGGGTGCGGCGCACCATCACTTTCTCTAATATCGTGTGGCGCATCGCCCGGTTGATGGCGTCGGTGCGGGCGGTGAGCACGTCGGGGGCCAGGCTGCGCCGCTGCGACATAAGGCTTTTATATTCCTTCACCCACGGGGCGAAGGTGTCGGCAATGTTGCTCACCCCGTCTATCGTGCAGCGGGCTGTGTCCTGAAACAGCAGCAGCTGGTTCTTGATGTCCTCCGGTGTGTTGTTGAACGGCGTGGCCGAGAGCAGTAGCACCCGTTTGCCGCCGCCCACATTGCCCCCGTTGGCACGAGCCGATTTGCAGATGCGTTGCAGCAGGTCGTAGTTCAGCGTGCTGTCGTGGCGGAAGTTGTGCGCCTCGTCCACTATCACCAAGTCGTAGTATTCGGGCAGGTCGTAGCCGTCGCCCTCAATCACCTTGTCCAGACTGCCGTTGCTCACAAAGCGGCTGTAGCGGTTTTTGATGCCAAAATCATCGAAAGTTTCCACCCATCCCGTCTGCACCGTGGGCGGAAAGATGACCAGCACACGGCTGCTACCTCCGTTGGCCATGATGAAACGCTGCGCTATCATGGCGGCCACCACCGTCTTGCCCAGGCCCACCACGTCGGCTATGAAGCAGCCTCCATGCTGCATCATGATGTCGTAGCCCTGCACCACGGCATCGCGCTGGTAGGTGAGGTCGTCATACCCCTCGGGCAAACGCGGCACAAAGTCGTCCTCCACCTGCGAGCCGTAGTGGTCTATCAACATCCGCATATACAGCTCGTAGGGCGTGGGCTGCCGTTCGGGTGGCGCCAGATGGGTGCGGCTCACCATGCGGTCGATGTCCTCCACCGTCACGGGCAGGGCCTCAGCCCACAGCCGCTGAAACTCCGACTCGCAGAAGGCCACGTCATCATAGTCTTTCATGGCCACATTGAGCTCATAGCGCGGTGGCTGCGATGCTCCCAGTCCCTGCTCTGTCAGGTTGCTGCTGCCCATCAGTACCCAGCCGTCGCTGTGTTCGCTGTGGTGCTGTGGCAGACAGAGGTAGAACTTGGCGTGGAGGTCGCGCGTGGGGTGTATGCGCAGCTCCACACGGCCGTCGGCCACATCGGTGCAGAATTGCCGGATGCCCCGCTCCACCTCGCCGTCGTAGTCGGACTCCTTCACATCGCGCAGGAAGGCCTCGGCATATTGCTTCAGCGTGGCCTCACGGTCGCCAAAGAAAAGCTTGCCCGCCGTCTGCGAACGGCGGAAAAGATTGTCGATGTCAATGCCCACTAAGATGCGAATCTCGCCCACATGCTCCAGCACAGGGCGCAGCCTGAAATAGCCGCTGGAACGATAATAGCCGACCACGGCATGGAAGATGTCGAAGTCGGCCATCGCTGTTGCTATGCCCTGGAACTTGGCCAGCAACGTAGTCTCTATATTGTTGAAGAACTTGGTACTCATGATGCCTGAAAGGTTGCCGCGCCTTGCCTTTCAACCATCACAAATAAAGAACCGTGAACTCTTGTTTAATGCTGAGGCTCTGGACTGCCTATAGTACCAACAGAAAGCTCACGGTAATCACCGTGAGCGTCTCTGACTTTCTGTGGTACTAATAAATGAAATTGTCCAGATTCCAGCATTAGTTGAAAGACGAAACGCTTTATATTATGTCGTTGTTATAAATCTATTCTTTTCTGTTTCTTGTTGTTGTGTTTTGTTTTTTAATGTTTTCGTTTTGGGAGGCCGGGGCCTGCCCGTTGATTTCACCCTGCAAAGATACATGTTTTTTTCCATTCGGCGGGGAAAAAAGCGACACCGCCTGCCGGATTAACATTTGGCGGCCGACGGGGTCAGAAGCGGAACATCTGGTCGAAGTCGACTTTGACGGGTTTGACATCGGGGCCAAGCAGGCGGGCTACGGCGTCGGGATCGAACTTCTTGGCGTTGCCGACGATGACGGCCACGAGCGGACGGCCTTTGATGTATTTGGTGTGGAAGGCACGGAGGTCGTCGAGGGTGATGCGGCTGATTTGCTCGGTGAGTTCGGCGCGGCGGTCGTGTTGCCAGTGCAGCACTTCGGTCCAGGGGCACACGTTGGCGGGCAGTGAGCGGAAGGTGATGTAGTTGGTGTTGCGGGTGATGACGCTGTTCTGGATGGCGGGCTGCAGCTTCTCGGGGCGCTCGGGAAAGTCGACGAGCAGGTCGCGGAGGGTCTGGACACCTTCGAGGGTTTTGTCGCACTGGGTGCCGAGGAAGACGTAGGTGAAGGCGGGATTGAGGTTGAGGTCGTTGTAGGAGAAGCGGCCGCGGGTGCTGTAGCCGAGCGAGCGGAACTCACGAATTTCCTGGAAGATGACGCTGTTCATGCCTGCGCCGAAGTATTCGTTGAAGATGGCGGCAACGGCTTGGTCGGAGGGAGAGCCGTCGGGCTTGACCATGGCGGTGTCGAAGTTGGTGGACGGCACATAGATTTTGATATTGGACTGGAGGAACTTCTTGTTGGTGGCGTAGAAGAGCTGGGGTGAGGAGTATTGTATTTCTTTGTAGGCGCGGCGTGGGAAGTCGGCGGCGCTGTCGGGGATAAGGGCGTAGTGGCACAGCTTGTCGGCGAGGGTGGTGGGATCGGTGTTGCCCGAGAAGTAGACGTAGCCGTTGCGGGAGAAGATTTGCAGCACCTCGTTGTGGAGGTCCTGCCCTGAGCGTTTGGCCCATTGTTTGTAGGGGGTCTCGCGGAGGAAGGAGGAGCCAGAACCGGGATGGGTGGCTGGGTCGCCGAGGGTGACATAGTCGTCTAAGGCGGAGAACCAGCTGTCGGCGTCGTTCTTGACGGTCTTTTTGGCGGACTTTAACTCGTCGATCATGATGTCGAGCTGTTTCTCGTCGTGGCGGGGATGGGTGAGCCAGCGGTGGCAGAGGGCGAGGATGGAGTCGAGGTGTTGCTCGAGGCCGGAGATGGAGAGGGTGGAATATGCGCTGCCGCTGTAGAGCGAGAGATGTGCGCCGTAGAGGTTGAGCTGCTGGTTGAAGTCCTGAAGGTCGAGGCTGTCCACGCCGAGTTGCTCCATGTAGTTGATGGCCCGGTTGATGTCGGGATTGTCGAGGGTGCCATAGTTGAAGATGAGGGAGAGGTTGAAGATGTCGTTGTAGGGGTTGGGGACACTATAGAGCTTGTAGTGGGGATTGATGGGCTGGATGTTGATGTCGCGGTTGAAGTCGATGACTTGTGGCTGGATGGGGTCGGGCTGGTTGGCGGCAATCATACGGGCGAAGGACGAGGAGGCATCCTTGTTGGCGGGTTCGAGGTGGTCCCAGTCGGGCTTTACGGCTGGTTGGCCGGCGGGGAAGCCGGTCTTGGAGCGGACGAGGGTGCAGTGGTCGCGGTCGAAATACTTGTTGGCCACGTCGATGATGTCCTCGCGGGTGAGTGACATCCAGCGGCGTATGTCCTGCTGCCATTGCTGGAAGGAGCTGCCTTGGGTCTCGAGCTGGAGGAGGAGACTGGAAATCTGGGATATGCCCTCCACCATCTCCTGTCGGCCGGCATAGGAGGAGATTTTGATGCCCTCGATGAGGTCGTCGCTGAAGCGGCCCTGCTTGATGCTGTCGAGGCAGTCCCACACCACCTGCTCGGCTTTGGCATGGCTCTGGAAGAGGAGGTTGGGGATGTAGATGATGGCGTTGGAGCCAGCGTCCTGAAGCGAGAGGGGCATGTGCTGGGCCATGAGGAAGCGGCCTTGGGTGGCGGCGCGGCTCAGGAGGCCGGTGTTGCCGCCGAGGATGGAGCTGAGCATGTCGAGAGCCAGTTTGTCGGGGTGGCCGTTAGGGACGCCGGGAAAAATCATGAGTCCGGCCTTGATGGGTGTCTGGCGGACATTGACGATTTTCTGTTTGGCGAAGTCGGGGAGCTGGTAGGTGGGCTGTTGGGGGAGGGGACGGGAGGGCCAGATGCTGAATTTGTCGCGGATGAGCCGTTTGGCCTCGGCGGTCTTGAAGTCGCCCACGAGGATGAGGGTCATGTTGTTGGCGACGTAGTAGGTGTCGAAGAAACGCTGCATCTGGCTGGGCTGAGGATTTTTGAGGTGCTGGGCGAGGCCTATGACATCGCGGCTGTAGGGGTGGTCGCCGAACGACTGGGTGAATACGTTGCGGGCAAAGGCTTGCATCTGCTGGTTGTCGTACATGTTCTTCTCCTCGTAGATGGCTTCGAGCTCGCTCTGGAAGAGGCGGAAGACGGGGTTGCGGAAACGTTCGACGTAGACGTCCATCCAGTTGCTGAGCTGGTTGGAGGGGAGGGTGTTGTAGTAGACGGTATAGTCATAGGAGGTGCCGGCGTTGAGGCCTGTACAGCCCATGTGCTGTAAGATGGCGTCGACCTCGTTGGGAATAGCGTACTGCGAGGCAGCGATGCTGAGACGGTTGATTTCGAGCTGTATGGCATGACGCTCATTGTCGTTAGCGGCAGCCTGGAGGCGGTCGTAAGCCTGGCTGATGCTGTCGAGATAGAGCTTTTCAGCGGGCCAGTTGGTGGTGCCGATGCGGTCGGTGCCCTTGAACATGATGTGTTCGAAATAGTGGGCTACGCCTGTTGCGTCGGGGTTTTCGTTTTTGCTGCCGGCATGGACCACAACGCAACCGTAAATCTTGGGCTGGCTGTGTTCCTCGCAGAGGATGACCTTGAGACCGTTGTCGAGATGGTAGGTCTGGACTGGCAGGTCGATTTGGGCTGAGAGGGAAAGGACGGCAAAAAGAGCCGTGCAAAATAGCGCTAATTTATTCATAACTAAGGGGCATTGATTGTTCTACTTCGATTGTTTCTTTAGGTGGGATACATAGGAGCAAGGCCATGGCTGAGAGGGGTGCCGAATAGATGACGGAGGCACAGATGAGTAGGCGGGAGAGGCCAGCCTGGGGTGCATCGCGGAAGAGCATGACGGCGATGACGACACAGAGGAGGATGGAGATGGCGGTGGGGACTATGGCAACTGCCGGGAGACCGAAAAGGAAGTCCGAGACAAGGAGTCGGGAGGCGAGCCGTTTGGCAATGATGAGAACGGCGATGGGGATGAGGTATTTGTAGAGGAGGCGGATGGGGAAGGCGCCGTTGGAGTGGTGAAGGACAAATATGGTAAGCATGGCCACCCAGGGCTGGGTGAAGGAGAGGAGAGCCAGCAGGATGATGAGCCATGGGTAGTTTCGTTCTAACTGGAAGCGCAGCCGGTGGAGATAGGTGAGGACGAGGAAGCAGGTGGCGCAGTAGAGGGCTGTGGAGAGATAGGGGAGGGCGGGGGAATAGAAATAGCTGAGGGCGATTTGGAGGACTTGGTAGACCACGGTGAGGATGCCGTATTTGAGCACCAAGGGGAGACGGGTGAGGAGCATGAGGAGGCCTGATATACCGCTGAAGAAGGTGAGGACGAAGGGCCAGAGTTGAAAAGAGCGGCCGCGGGCCATGCGGTAGGCAAGAAAGAGGGCAAGGCAGATGGCGGGGAAGAGGTCGAGGAGCTGGCGAGAGAAGGAGATGGACGATGGGGAGAGGGACCAACGGCTAATGGCATAGGGATAGGCTACGGCCAAGGCCATGGTGACCAGCTGTGCCAGGATGATGACGACGAGGTAGGGAGATAGTGTTTTTTGCATGTTTGGCTGTGATTGGTTTGATAAAAAAGGGTGGAAACGGGCTGTGGCATAAGTGGCCGCAGGTGCAGTTTCCACCCTTAGGTTTATGGATTAGTGGAGGTTGTCGTGAAGATAGGCGACGAGGTTGTCGACGGGGATGCGCTCCTGCTGCATGGTGTCGCGGTGACGGACGGTGACGGAGTTGTCGTTGAGGGTGTCGTTGTCGACGGTGATGCAGAAGGGGGTGCCGATGGCGTCCTGGCGGCGGTAGCGGCGGCCGATGGCGTCTTTCTCGTCGTACTGGAGCATGAAGTGGAATTTAAGCTGGTCCATGATTTCGCGGGCCTTTTCGGGCAGACCGTCTTTCTTGACCAAGGGGAGGATGGCAGCTTTGTAGGGGGCCAGCGAGGCGGGGAGACTGAGGACGGTGCGTGTGGAGCCGTCGGGGAGAGTCTCATCCTTGAGGGCGTGGCTAAAGATGGCGAGGAAAGTGCGGTCGACACCGATGGAGGTCTCGATGACGTAGGGGGTGTAGCTCTCGTTGAGTTCGCTGTCGAAGTATTGCAGTTTCTTGCCGCTGAACTCGCTGTGGCGGCTCAGGTCGAAGTCGGTGCGGGAGTGGATGCCTTCCAGCTCTTTGAAGCCGAAGGGGAACTCGAACTCGATGTCGGTAGCGGCGTTGGCGTAGTGGGCCAGCTTCTCGTGGTCGTGGTAGCGGTATTTCTCGGCCGGGATGCCGAGGGCGAGGTGCCATTTGAGGCGTTCCTCTTTCCAGTAGTTGAACCATTCGAGCTCGGTGCCGGGACGGACAAAGAACTGCATTTCCATCTGTTCGAATTCGCGCATGCGGAAGATGAACTGGCGGGCCACAATCTCGTTGCGGAAGGCTTTGCCTATCTGGGCGATGCCGAAAGGAATCTTCATGCGGCCGGACTTCTGGACGTTGAGGAAGTTGACGAAGATGCCCTGCGCCGTTTCGGGACGGAGGTAGAGGGTGTCGGAGTCGTCGATGACGGAGCCCATCTTGTCGCTTTGCGAGGTTCGGTCACTTACGTTCCCGCTCCTCATGGCGAACATGAGGTTGAACTGGCGCACGTCGGTCCAGTTGCGGGTGCCGCTTACGGGGCAGACGATGCCGAGGTCGAGGATGAGTTGCTTGAGACCGGCAAGGTCGTTGGCGTTCATGAGTTCGGCATACTTGGCGCGGATTTCGTCAATCTGCTTCTGGTGCTCCAACACGCGGGCGTTGGTGGTGACGAACTGCTGACGGTCGAAGGCGTCGCCAAAGCGTTTGTGGGCCTTTTCACACTCCTTGTTGATTTTGTCCTCTATTTTGGCGATGTGGTCCTCGATAAGGACGTCGGCACGATAGCGCTTTTTGGAGTCTTTGTTGTCGATGAGTGGGTCGTTGAAAGCGTCGACGTGGCCGGAGGCTTTCCAGATGCGGGGGTGCATGAAGATAGCGGAGTCGATGCCGACGATGTTTTCGTGGAACTGGACCATGGAACGCCACCAGTATTGCTTGATGTTGTTCTTGAGTTCGGTGCCCAGTTGGCCATAGTCGTAGACAGCGGCGAGGCCGTCGTAGATTTCGCTGGAGGGGAATATGAAGCCGTACTCTTTGGCGTGGGATACGACTTTTTTAAAGAATTCTTCTTGGTTTGCCATTGTTATAAATTGATGAGTATTGAGATTTTTCGGTGTTAGCGCGGGGTGAGGGTGATGTTGTAGTTGATGGAGCCACGTCCGTGGAACCAATGGCCGTCGCCATCGGTGAGGGGGACATCGTGGGTGGCGAGGATGACGGTGGTGTCGCGGAAACTGCCATTCAGTGCGCTGTCGATATCGGAGAAGGAAAGCTGGATGTCTTCGTTGGGGAAGATGTGGTAGGACACCTGGTAGCGGCCTTGTGCATCGGTGGTGTCGGAATGATAGCCCACAGCTATGCCTTGAATTGGCGAGCCGTCGGGAGCGGAGACCACCCCTTTGACATCATAGCGGGCTTCGGGGGTGCCATACTCGACGGGCATTTCGCAACTAATGTTGATGCCCAGCAGGGAGGCAGCCGAGGCTATGAGCCAGCTTTTGAGTTTGAGATATTTGATGAGCATGACGGCAGCCGTTGCAATGGTTTATTTTGCGGCGGCCTGGGTGGCGGTGATGGCCACGACGTTGACCACGTCCTCGACACTGCAACCGCGGCTGAGGTCGTTGATGGGGGCAGCCATGCCTTGCATGACGGGGCCTACGGCTTCGGCACCGGCCAGACGCTGGACGAGCTTGTAGCAGATGTTGCCGCTCTGGAGGTCGGGGAATACGAGGACGTTGGCTCGGCCGGCGATGTCGCTGCCGGGAGCCTTGCTGGCACCCACTTTGGGCACGATGGCGGCATCGGCCTGGAGTTCGCCGTCGAGATGGACGTTGGGGTCGAGCTCGTGGGCCACGCGGGTGGCTTCAATCACTTTGTCGACCAGCTCGTGTTTGGCACTGCCTTTGGTGGAGAAACTGAGGATGGCCACGCGGGGGTCGTCGAATCCGGCAATGGCCTTGGCAGTCTGTGCGGAGACTACGGCAATCTGGCCAAGCTCTTCAGCAGTGGGGCAGGGGGTGGCGGCGCAGTCGGCAAAGACGAACATGCCGTTCTGGCCATAGGTGGTGTCTTTGAGAATCATGATGAAGGCACCGCTGACCACGCTGACGCCCGGGAGGGTCTTGACGATTTGGAAAGCGGGACGGAGCACGTCGCCAGTGGCGTTGCGGGCACCAGCCACCTCGCCGTCGGCATCACCGTTCTTGATGAGGAGGCAAGCCAGATAGAGTGGGTCGGCCACCAGACGCATGGCCTCGTCCATCTGCATGCCTTTCTTTTTGCGGATTTCGCAAAGCATCTGGGCGTAGAATTCGCGTTTGGGGTTGGTTTCGGGGTCGATGATGGTGGCCTTGTCGATATGTGTGAGACCCCACTGGGCGGCAAGGGACTTGATTTCGGCTTCGTTGCCGAGGAGGATGAGACGGGCAATGCCTTCACTGAGGATGATGTCGGCAGCCTTGAGGGTACGTTCTTCTGTGCCTTCGGCCAAGACGATGGTCTTGTTGGCGGCTTTTGCTTTTGCGCGGATTTGTTCTAAAAGTGTCATGACAATTGTGTGTTTATGATTAATCAAAAAATTTCCATGTGATGCCAAAGAAGAAGCCGAACTGTTTGGAGGGGTAGTGGGGCAGGATGCAGTAGGCGCGGTCTTCGATGAAGGAGTTGAGGTGGGCGGCTTTGGCATAGATGCTGGCCCGTTTGACCTGGAGGTTGATGAAGAAGTCGGCCCAGAAATAGTTGCCCACTTCGACGTCGTTTTGGCGGTAGAAGGTTTGGAGCGACGGGTCGTAGCCATCGGCCTTGTAGGCGGTGTGGTAGCGGAGGTCTACGCCCACCTGGGTATGGAGGGCGTTGTGGAAAAGGTTGAAATCGGCATATACCGAGTTCTTGCTTGCGAAAAAGGGCACACGAATCTGCTCCTGGTCGGTGCTGTATTGCAGATGTTGCTGCATGTCGTAGTGGAGCCAACGGGTGATGGTGAGGTTGAAGTTGACACGGCCTTGCAGCAAGAGGGCGCTGCCCTCGGCCTGGTGGGGCAGGAGGGCTGTGGAGCTGTCGGCAAGGGAGTGTTGCTCGAACCACACGTTGTGGCTTATGTGATGGGCTGCGACATGGAGCTGAAGGAGATTGCCGTAGCGATAGTCGGCTTCGATTTGGCGGATGCCGATGGATTTGAGATCGATGTAATAGTGGGCCTTGCGCAGGAGTGTCTGTGCACGGTAGATGAGTTCGGGTGCATGGGCCTTGACGGCGGCCCGGAGGGTGAGCTTCTGAGGGGAGTTGCCAAGGGTGTCGCGGAAGGGAAACTCCAGCCGGGCATCGAGGTTGTATTCCGACATGTCGGGGGCCGCCTCGGCATAGATGTTCAGCTCGGTGGCAGGCCAGGGGCTGATTTCGAGCCGAGCAAAAGGATAGAGAGCCATTTGTCTGACCTTGGTGTCGGAATAGAGGCCGCTGTCCAACTGGAGCCATGCCATCTCGGGACGCACACCGCCATAGAGTTTAAGCGGGTTGCGCCAGCGGTGGTCCATGTAGGCATCGTTGGTCCAGAAGAGGGAGGCGGAGAGCCTGTTGTATAAGGTGGAGTCGACAAAGCGGTACTTCTGGTTGTCCCATTGCAGGTCCAAGCCCAGCACGCCTGTGTTATAGACATGGGGGCTGTGGGGGAGAATGGTGTCGTAGTCGACAATGGTGTCGAACATCTCATAGCGGAAAGTAGTGATCACGGTGTCGACGGTTACGCTATCGTTGGCAACGGAGTCAAAACGGGTGATGGTGAGCGTGTCGTCGACGGGGATGGTGTCGATATAGCTTTCCTTGATGGGGCGGTACCACTCGAATTGGCGGACGGTGTTGAATGTCTGCTTTACAAATACTGTGCGGTCACGATTGTTGCTGAAGCGGTTGGAATAGTTGACGGGAATGCCCCCCATGTTGGAGATGCTTTTGCGTGTGAAGATGGACTCGTTGGAGAGGCCCCCGTTTTCGCCCAACACCATTTTCTGCCAGATGAAGCCGGCGGAAAGCTGGTAGCGGGCATCGCGCGAATAGTAATTGGTGGTGAGGTCGAGGAAATGGTCGGTGGCGGAGCTGTTGGTGAAAACCCCTTCAGGACTGATGAGATGATAGTCGAGGGCTACGTTCCAGCGCTCATTGATGTTTTGAGAATGGGTGACATGGACTTGGTAGTCTTTGTCGAGAGAGCTGTTGTAGGAGAGGAGTGTGTAGGGGGTCTGGACTTGGAAGAAGGTGATGTTGAGAGGGGTCTTGTACAGACCGGGATAGACGTTGTTTTTATATACCAGTCCGGGTTTGCCGTCGAACTTGGGAATAAGGGAAAGATGGGGATGGCCCAATTCGGTGACGGTAAGGTAATAGTCGCCGTTTAGCCCGTCGAGACGGTCGGAGAACTGGGCTCCGGTGGGGGTGAGGATGGGATGGTCAAGATGAAGGATTTTTGCCTGAGCGGGCAGCCGGTGGAACATAAAGACCGAGCCTTGAAGCACACTGTCGGGGGTGTCGACGTGATAGACTATGCCCTTGGGACCTTGGGCGGCAGTGTCGGCCGAGGCGGTGCTGTCTGGCAGCATGGACGGAGGGTATGACCCCATCGCAGAAGGGCTGTTGCCGCTGACTGCGGGGAGGCCCCGGATTGTGCTGACGTCAATCTGTCCCCACAACATGACAGACATGAGGGACAAGACGAAGAATGCTATGGCCTTGCGGTAGCCCACGCTGCAAGGATTTAGTTCTGGGCTTGGAGGAAACGTTCGACATCCATGGCGGCCACACAGCCTTTACCGGCAGCCACAATGGCCTGGCGGTAGTTGGGGTCGCACACGTCGCCGGCAGCAAAGACTCCGGGAATATTGGTGGCGCTGCCAGGATTCTGGACTTTTATGTAGCCCTGTTCGTCCAGCTCGATTTGGTCTTTCACGAAATCGGTGTTGGGCTTATGGCCGATGGCCACGAAAAAGCCAGCGATATCGATGTGGCGTATTTCGCTAGTCTTCACGTTCTGGAGGTCGGCACCAGTCACCCCGTCGAGGTCATTTCCGCAAATCTCTTTGGTGGTGGAGTCCCAAATCATCTCAATTTTGGGATTGGTGAGAACGCGGTGCTGCATGGATTTTGAAGCGCGGAGCTCGTTACGGCGATGGATGAGATAGACCTTGTTGCAGAGGGTTGCCAGATAGTTGGCTTCTTCGCAAGCGGTGTCGCCGCCGCCGACCACAGCCACATCAAGTCCTTTGTAGAAATAGCCGTCGCATGTGGCGCAGGCACTGACTCCCTGCCCATAGAGTTTTTTCTCGCTCTCGATGCCCAGCCAGCGGGCGGAAGCGCCAGTGGCTATAATGACCGTGTCGGCTTCAATCACATTATCGTGGTCGTCGACACAATGGAAAGGACGCTGGGAGAAATCGGCCTTGACGATATATCCGGGCCGCACATCGGTGCCGAAACGCTGGGCTTGCTTCTTCAGGTCGGCCATCATGTCGGTGCCGGAAATGCCTTCGGGATAGCCGGGGAAATTCTCAATCTCAGTGGTGATGGTCAGCTGGCCACCCGGCTGCATTCCTTCATACAGGATGGGATGAATGTCGGCGCGGCTGGTATAGATGCCTGCAGTGTAGCCCGCAGGACCGGATCCAATAATTAAGCAACGAGTCTTTTCCATAAAACGATGTCTATTAAGTGTTATATTCTTTATTTTTGTAAGCCAAGGCCCGACCACCCCGACCCTCAGGGGTCCAGATGCGATGCCTTGGGTTGTTTTGATTTTCTTGTACTGAAATAGATGAGATATGCGGCACCGACCAGCAGTACCACTGCCTGTTGGCTGCCCCAAAGAAGCCATCCGCAAGCAGTGCCCACCTCGAGGCTGACGCCATAGATGCCCAACGCCACTTGGACCAACACCGGATAGACGCCTATCCCTCCCTGGGAGAACGTCATACCCACAGTGCCGAACAGGTAGACCACAAAGGCGGCACGGAGCCCCAAGCCGGCGGTCTCGCCAAAAGCCTTGAAGACTACCAATCCGCCAAGGATATAGAGAAAGTAGATGGCTACGCTGTAGACGATGAACAGCATTGTCCGTCGCCCACCGAGGTGGAAGATGCTTTTCAGTCCATCAATCATGCCGCGCACCATGTCGTCAACCCTTTTGAAAAAAGGGATGCCCAGCAGCCGTTTCCACAAAAGCTTGTAGCCGATGAACAGCATAAAAAGAAGGCATAGGAGAATGCTGACGATGGCCGTCATGTTGGGAAGGCTGTCAAACTTTTGCGAGAGGGTGTCGTAAAGCCAGTCTTTAGCCTGGCCAAACATGGCAAACATGCCGACGAGCACCACCAACGCAAATGCCAGGGTGTCGACCAATCGTTCCGTGACCACAGTCCCCAGCGACTTCTCGATAGGGATGTTCTCGCTCGTCCTCATGGTGGCGCAACGGACCACCTCGCCCGCCCGCGGGAAGGCCAGATTGGCCATATAGGCAACTATCACAGACCCGAAAGTGTTGTTGACATTAGGGGTGTGGCCCATGGGACGGAAAAGCAGCCGCCAGCGCAGTGCCCTGAGCAGATGGCTGGCCAGACAAACCACCATCGCTACACCCACCCATGCATAGTCCGCTTCCAAGAAGGACTGCCAGATGGCTGCCTTCTGGTCGGCATCGAGTTTGAGCAGAAACCAGTATATGAAAAAGACACCAATACCCAAAAAGACAACCATCTTCACGATGTCGCCCAGCCGATTCTTCTTTTTCGCAGGCCCTTGGGTGATGTCTGTCATATTTCTATTTTATTTCAGCGCAGCTTGTTCTTGTCGGGGAAAATCACTGTCGGGTGCCAGCGGCGCGCCTCTTCAAAATCCATCATGGCGTAGGACGCAATGATGAGCAGCGAACCAACCGGAGCCTTGTGTGCGGCGGCACCGTTGATACCGATTATGCCGCTGCCCCGTTCGCCTTTGATGGCGTAGGTGCTGAACCGCTCGCCATTGGTGATATTATAAATCTCTACCTTTTCGTTCTCAATAATGTTGCTTGCTTCCATCAAATCCTCGTCGATGGTGATGCTTCCGATATAGTCAAGGTCGGCTTCAGTAACAGTAACTCGGTGAATTTTAGATTTTAATACATTTATAAGCATAGCCTTATTTTTTTGCAAAGATAAGCATTTTTATCGAGATATAGCTTTTTCTGGCTCTCCCTGCCTGGTCCCGCCTTGGGCAGAGAATGCCCATAGGCTTCGGGGTGCAGCCAAAGAGCCCGTTCGCACCCTCCCGTTTCAACTTCCAAAAATAAGCATAAGCAGCAGAAACACAATGAAACAGTAAAGTATAATCTTGGTGCCGGGAATGGGCTTCATGTAGTCTGTGTCCGAAATGTCGAAGCGCCGACGGATCTTGATTCTGTGCTTGGGCATGGCATACTTCTGGGCCACGTCGCCGTCATCGGCGATGGCGCCGTCCGGGGTGGCTTGTGGGCTTGGGGCAGACTGGGCGGCGGCAGCGCCTGAAAAACGGGGCTGATAGTTGAACTTGGGCATCTCGCGCTTGCGGAACAGGTCGCGCCAGGTGAGTCCGGACGACGCACTGCGTTGCCGAGCGTCCAGCGTGCGTACACGCTGCTCGAAATAGGCCAGGTCCTTCTCCTCTGAGGAGGATTGCTCCCCGCCTGCCTCGGCATCGGCCTCGGACTGTCTTGCAAGCGCTTCCTCCCTCTCCCGCTGGATGGCATACTTTTTCTTCAAAGCCTCCCACTTCTCCTTCTCGGGATCGTAGAACCGGGGCTCGTAATGGAATCTTCGAGGTTTCTCTACTTCAAACATAACTCCTGTATATAAAACTGATACGCTAACTTGCGGCATCGCCAAGCGACTCGTCAGTCGCCGGAGCCGGACGGCCTCGGCCTGGCGAACATGCAGCTTTCGGCCGCCACGCAATCCATCGGCACATCGAAAGTCTCGACCGGAATGCGGTCAAAGAGCTGGAAATCGAACGCCACGCCGACCTTGAAGGCGCGGGGAGTGCCTTTCAACAGGCGGTCGTAGAACCCCCGGCCGCGACCCATACGGTTGCACTCGCGGTCGAAAGCCACTCCCGGCACCACAATCATGTAGATGCTGTCCAAATCCGAAAACACCGGACCCGTAGGCTCACCAATGCCGAATTGCTCCCCCGCCTGTAGGCAGGCAGGGCCCGTGTACTGGCGAAGCACCAAGTCGTCACCGTCAACACACGGCAGCAGAACCGTTTTTTCTGTATACCATCGGTTTACGAAATCGTGCGTCTGCACCTCGTCGGCCATGGACCAGTACAGCAGCACCGTCCGGGCGTCCCTAAAACGGGGCAAGCTCTCCACACGATTCATCACACCCACCGAGCGCCGGAGTTTTTCCTCTATCGGCACATTGGCCTTGGTTGCCTTTATTTGTTTGCGTATTTCTTTCTTATCCATAGACTATATAGTGGAAATATAGTGGGAATATAGAAAGTATATAGCGTCAGAAAGGCAAATCCTCATCGCCGCCCAGGGGCGAGGCAAAGGGGGGATTGGGGGCGGGCTGAGCAGCCGGAGCGGCGGGCGCTGCGGGAGCCACCGGGGGCTGCATGGGAGCAGGTGCCGACATGGGGGCGGCGGGAGCGGCAGCCCAGGTGTAGCCCGTGGCAGCGGGCGGCATCTGCCCAGGCACATAGTTCTGTATTCTCGAGCAGCGGAGGTCCGTATACCAACGGCCTTCATACTCTCTTGACTCTGGATTGAAGTTCACCACCACAGGCTGATTGAGCGGGATGGACTTCACCATGGCCAGACGGTCTTCGCCAAAAGTGGTGAACGCAACCTGACGGGGATAATCGCCGTCGGTCTCAATCACAAAACCACCTCTCACCCACGGGCCACGCTGGCTTTCGCCACGTACCTCTTGCAAAATCTTAATCAATCTTCCAGTAATTTCCATAGTTCAATGATATTATATTATTCTTGTTATCAAATATTTACTGCACGCAGCACAAGCCACATGCGAACTACAAAGATAATAAAAAAAACATAATACGCGGATTAAAAGTTTTCAACACCGCGCGGACGGCATGAAAAAAGGCCACGACCAAGCCGCCTCGCCGAAGGCGCCAGGTCGTGGTCAATCATTGCCGGAGTTGTTTATCGCTTTATCAGTTTCTGCACCGCGCATCCGGTTGCGTTGGTGAGATGCACGAAATAAGTTCCCTCTGCAAGGGAGCTCAGGTCGATGGTGGACAGGCCTTGGCTGAGGGTGGCCTTCAGCATTTCACGGCCGGCGATGTCCATCACCACGATGGATGCAGGTCCGTCGCTCATGATTGTGACCTTTTCCGAGGTGGGGTTGGGGTAGAGGTGGAAATGGGCGGAAGCATTATCGGCAGGGTGTATTCCCACGCTGTCGGCAGCAAATATGGCTGTCAGCGTCACATCGGCATCGACCGTATAATAGCGGGGATTGTCGGTATTGCCGTCGTCCCAAGTCATGAAGTGGCAGGAGGCTGCCGGGGTGGCCGTGAGCGTTGCCACACTGCCCGCTTCGTATTCACCGCCGCCCTCCACGGTGCCGTATTGGGCGTTGTTGACGAGCAATGTCACAGTATAATAGGTCATATCGAGCGTGCTGACATTCATCAGCGAGGTGGCACTGTCGGCATACCATTGTTCACCACAGGCGGTGGTGAGGTAGAAATCATAGGCAGTGGAGGGTGCGAGCCCTTCGATGGTGTAGCTGTTGCCTGATGCCGAGACCACTATGCCGCTTCCGGGTTCGAACCCGCTGGCACCGTACTCAAGAAGATAATGCTCGGCAAGGGGCTGGCTCTCCCAGGCAAGGCGGACCGTAGTGGTGGTGACCTCCGTGGCCTCAAGTCCTTGGGCTGCGGGGCATCCGCTGAGCGAAATGGTGATGTTGTCGACTGCTGCCGGGGGCTGAGTGCCTCCTGACCCATCGTTGAGCCAATAGAACAGCAGGTAGTAATCGCCCGGAGCCGGGATGTCGAATTCGAGGTCTACGCTTTGCCAGCTGGTGGAGTTAGAGAGGTGGGTTCCGCCGTCGAGGGCAGTCCAGCCTTGCGGTGCGCCATTGCTCAACGCGCTTGTACCGGTCGAGCCGTTGGGGTTGTAGCCGGGGGTGAAGAGACAGTTGGCTGGAACCAGGAACACCCTCATGAAGTCGTATGTGCTTTCGCCTTTGGCCATCCAGTCGTAGTGGATGCGGTAGGAGGTGTTCAGCATGGTCAACGGCCGATAGGCGTAGCCGTGGGTAATCTGGTTCCGGTAGTAATGGTGGGTAAGACCTTGGTCGTCGCTGATATAAAGGGCCATGTTGGCCGATGAGCTGTCGTCGGATGCAGCACTGCCTATATGCCACTGGTTGGTCTGCCCGCCATTGTCCAGCTGCCAGGCGCTGTTTTCCGTGCTGTCGGAGAAAGAGCACTGATACGGATAGCTTGTCACGGGAGCGCCCCTCAATGTGGAGAAGCTGAAAAGGGTGCTTTCGCTCTCGTCGCCAGGGCTGCATATCCCTTTGACGTAGACATCGTATGTAGAGCCCGGCAGAAGGCCGCTCAGGGTGTCGCTTGGCGAGGAGGTGGATGCCAGGGTCCCGGTTCCGGGTTGGAATCCTTGCAGTCCGTACTCCACATTGTAGTTCGGAGCTTGGCTCACGCGCCAGGCCAGCGTGGCCGAGGTGCTTGAGCGTCCGGTCAGCGTCACGTGTTGCGGGGGTATGCATTCCGTTACATTGTCCACCACGATGTCGTCGATATACTGGTTGGTATAGGACACTCCAATAGCACGCAAGGCAATCCTGCCACCCGTGCCGGAATAGTCGGACAGATAGACGGTAGCTTGGAGCTCCTGAGCATCAATAGAATAGGGGATTGTGTCTATCGGTGTGAAGCTGGCCGAGAAGCCGGGGTCGGTGCTGTCGACAACCCCGACGATGATGGTGGATGTGCCGGGCTGGTTCCTGTACAGGTGGAATTGGACTTTCAAGTCGCTCAGGCTCTCAAGGAATTGAGGCAAAGCCACTATGCCCGCACCCCTGAACTGAAGGACACTGTTGCCTGAAGAGGCTTGGGAAGAGTCGGTGGCAAAGGCCAAGGCGGGGGTAGTGCCGCTGCCCATAGGCTCGGCATACCAGCAGGTGGGGAGGGTCTGAGCCGTATAATCTGCACGCTGAATGCCTTCAAAACTCATAGTGTAAGGCAACTGGCTGACTACATCACACTGGGTGCTGAGGCGCACCGGCCCGAAGGCCACGGTGGTGTCTGTGCCACAAACGGTTGAAATATACACGTCATAGTCGGTGCCGGGGTTGAGGCTTGTCAGCGTGAAGGGGGCGCTGCTTGCCAGTACGTTCAGTCCCGTGCCTGGCTCGAAGAAACGAGGCCCGTATTCAACCACATATCCTGTCGGGACCAGATTTCCCTCCAAGCTCGTCCACATAAGGGTTGCCGTGGTTTGGGTCACGCCTTGCACACTGCATTGCTCCACAGGCGAACAGTCGGGTATGGCCTCCACGAGAATGTTGTCGATAAACTGGTTTGTACTGCCCAACGGCGACATGAAGACAAGGTGGCCATCGGTGACTGGCAGGTTGTTGAGCCGATAGACGATTGAGGTGTCCGTCAGTCCTACCCCCGTATGGTAGGCAAAAGTATCAATCACTATGGCGGTTGTCAGCGTGTCGTACAACTGGTTGACCAAGGCCAGCAGCATCGTGTCGCCGTCGTTCGACTGGAAGAGTTCGAATCTTAACTGCAGCTGGTTGAGCGGCCGACTGAAACTGGGCAGGACCACATATCCCTCCGTCATCTGACAGACACGGTTTGTGCTGCCCGGAAGGGTTGTCACGGTGGGGTAGAGGGCGAAATAGCCTGTCGAGAGGGTTCCGCTGTGCCAACATGCACGGCTATACTGGTTGGAGAGGGTGTGCGACTCGAAGTTTTCAACATAGGGTACGCCCACAGGATTGCACGGCAACATGGCCGACACTGCGCCTTCCAGCAGCTCAGTGCCGCACATACGGCTCACGCGCAGCTCATAGCCATGCCCCGGTTCGAGATTGCCGAAGTGGTATGCACCGCCCGTCAGGCCGCTGTCGGCCGCAATCCATACGTTCGAGCCTTGTTGACGATAGGCACAGTCGTAGAGGGCTGTGCTGTCTTCGCTCCACACCACGTCGATATAATCGTCGCCCACCTCAGCCACACACACCACCGGGCTGTCGCATTGGGGCAAAGTGCATCCGGTAGTGCCAAACCGCACCCGGTTCACATAGTTGGCCCGTGAGCCATATCCTGGCGAGGCTGGATTCACGTCACCGATGCTTGTGCGATAGATGGCCCGGTAGGAACCATTACCCACAACGAAGGAGGGGGTAGTGGAGGCAAAATCTCCAAGGTTATTGTCCACAGCCACCACCAGATTGCTGTCCGCCATCCTCACAAAGGGGGTTGAGAAATGGATGGTCACCTCGCGACCCGTGTTGGAGACATTTCCCTCAAAAACGGAGGTAAGGTGTGCCACAGCAACATAGTCAGTCCCCGAGCTGAACTGGTTCTTCGAAGTGTTGCCCAGCCACACCTGCAGGGGTGTGGTGTCGATATTGTAATCGTTGGCCAAGAAAAAAGTCACGCCCGTTATGGTGTCGATCCCATTCAGTTCTGATGCAAGATAAATCTGTTGTGTATAGCTGTTGCTGCTACTGTAGGAAATGGGCAGGCTGGCATGCGACCTCGTGGAGTCTATCACCGTCTCGGTGCAGCCTAACGTGTGGACGAAGCCAGTTACGGCCATGCCCGTATCTTCGGAGCAGAAAGTCGAGATGCGGTAATCGTAACGACAGTCAGGGGTAAGGCCGGTCATGAAAAAATAGCGGCCCATAGTGGTTGCTGACGTCCAGACGGTGTCGGAGCCCTGCTTGTAATCCACCCTGTAGCCCGTCACCTCTTCGCCTGCGTAGGGATCATCCCACGACAAGCCCAGCACTCCGAATCCAGCCACTACACTCACATTCCTGACCTCCCCACAGTCGGGATTGGTTCTGAACCCGACTGCCGTCTCCATGCTGTAGGCATCGCCACAATGGCTCACCACCCAGGCATAGTATTGGCTGCTTCCTGTCAACGAGCTGAATGTGCATTCGGTCAGGCGAGAGGGGACAAACACACTGTCGAACGCCGCCTGTCGGCTGTTGGTGTCAGCAATATAGCACAGATAACCCACCGCGCCGGGGTTGCCGTTCCAGGCTATCGTAGCCTCATTGTTGGTCACGCTGCTCAGATGCACATTCGTCACAGGGCTACAGCTGCTCAACCGATAGATGGTCATGTCGTCTATTAGGCCGCTGCCTGAGCCGGAGGTGTTGTTGTAAGAAAAAACCAAATACCCCGTGTCGGTGATGCTCAGCCCCGAGAAGTCCAGCTCCAGATAGGTCCAGTCGTCTTGATACGGTAGCGTGTCAAGCCACTGCACAGTCCCTGTAGGGCTGGTGGCAAACCCCACGCGCAGCACACCGGCAGAAGTCCATGCAAGGTCCACGTGCCACAGATTCACGCCCACCTGGTTGAGGGGTGCTGGAATGCGAGGGGTGGCAATGCGAGCCTCACCCGATGCCGAGTTCAGGGCTAACATCTGGCTGCCCGTATGGGCATAATAGATAAAGTTGAAGGCATACGCCTCCCCACTCAATGTGGTCCAGCAACTGGGTGCCTGGTTCGACACGTCACTCTCAAAGCCGGTAGAGTAGGGAAGGGATATATTACATCCCGGCTGCGACAGCCCACATAACGGCAGACACAACAGCGCCGCCACAATTGTCAGTCTTAATCTTGATTGCATAATAAGATAGTGTTTATTAATTATTTGGTTCATCTCAATACCCTTTTCAAAGGGTTGTAGCAGAGCCTGGGGCATGTCCCTTTTTCAAAGGGGTACAACATGGCCAAGGAGTTTGTTCCTCTTTATAGGGAGGGGCAGTATGGAGAGAGTGCCGGAAGGTTTAGATGTTGGTTCGCCGGTAGAAGTAGATAATCAGCAGGGTGGTGATAATCACCATCACACCCATAATACACCAGAAAGCTGTCACATTCGTGAGGAAGGGGAAGTCGACGTTCATGCCGAATATGCCTGTCACGACGGTGAGGGGCATCATGGTGGTGGAGAAGTAGGTGAGCACTTTCATGATCTCGTTGGTGCGGTTGGCCTGCAACGAGTCGAACGTCTTCGACAGGCCCTCAATCAACTCGCCATAGTCCTCAATCGAGTCGAACATCTTCTGATATTGGTCCAAGATATTGCCCCAGTAGTCCTCCATATCCAGCACCTCCGGGTCTACAAAGCCCTTGATGGCGCCACCTTCGAACATGTGCAGCACACGGAGTTGGGGTTTAAATGTGGTGTTGAGCAAGATGATGTTGCGCCGGGTGATGGAGATGAGTTCAATGATGCTGCGGGCACGACGGTTGAAGATGTCATAGTTGATAAGGTCGACTTCGGAGCCTACGCGCATGATGAGGGTGTAGGTTTCGAGCATGAGGCGGTCCAGGATGTGGTAGAGCAGGAGGTCGCTGGAGGAGAGCTTCTCTTTCACGTCGTCGTCATCGTCGCGCAGGTCTTCCTGCATCTCGTCGAACAACTTCTTCACCACCCAGTGCGACTTGCCGATGGTGATGATATAGTCTCTGCCCCAGAATATCTTGACTTCACGGATACGGATAATCTTGTTTCCCTTGTCGAAATAAGGGAAATGGAGAATCAAGAAATAATAGTCATCGTATTCATCAATCTTGGGTCGCTGGTTGCTGCCACGGCAGTCCTCAATATCCAACGGGTGAAACTGGTACTCATCCAGCAACATGTGGTACTCTTCCTCGGTGGGATTGGTGATATGCAGCCATTTCAGCTTCTGGTATTCGATGGTCTCTACCATGCTTTGTTTCCTCCTTTAATCACGACAGACAAGCTCCGCCGCTGATGTTCAATATTCTACATTCGAGTAATGCTTTAAGATTTCAGTTTGCAAAAATACGATTTCTTTTTCAATCAGACAAATCTTTTTTAGATTGGGAGATAAAAATGAAAAGCTTCACACATCCAATCCCTTGTCGCGTCCCTTCGGGACGCGGACGTCATGCGATAGTCTTCGTGCTAAGTCATGATGCCTGTATGATGTTATTACTATTAAAGGTTCCACCTCTTTGAGGTGATTGTGCAGAAGTCTTCTCAATTCGGATTCATGCTGTTCTCACTGCATCTCACTGCACCACCAATCGGCGGGTCTTCACACCGTGGTCCAGATACATCGCCACGATATACACACCCTTGGGCCAAGTGCTTGCATCCACCACTGCGGTTATCCCGTCCACCTCCTGCTCATGCACCTTCATGCCCTTGATGTCATATACCGCTATCCGCCGCATCCTGTAGGACGACATCACGTTCGTCACCCCGCTCGTCGGGTTCGGTACCATATACAACATGCCATCCTCCACAGCCTCGTGGCCTATTCCCTCCCGTCCAGTACCAGGGTCATGGTCTTGGTACACCTCCACCTCCAACGGACTGCTCCACTCGCCATACGCATCCGTCAGGCCGCAGTAGCCCCGCACCAGTGCAAAATATTGCACCCCGCGCTCCAGTCCCGTCACCGTAATCATCGGCACCGTCGTCGTGGTTATGGTAAAGTCCTCCCACGTGTCAGTCAGTTTGCCTATAGCCACCTCCCACGGGCCGCCGTCGCCGGAATTCCACATCAGGGTGGCCTGCCCTACTCCTCGCTCCGCCACCCGCAGGCCGCTCACCTCATGGCACAAAGCCGTGTCAAAATCCAGCTCTATTATCGGGAAAACAAGCGGGCAGCCATAAGCGACCACCCATTTGGTGGAGTCCCTCCACCAATTGTCTAAAAAATTTTGACACCAATAATGCCTGTCTGCAGCGAAATATGCGGAGTCTATAGGCAAAACTTGATGACTATACCAATTCACCCACGGCAGGTTCCTGAACTTATACCATCCTTCCTTGACGTCTAAAAACTCGTGTGCGTAATCCTCAATCTCATAAAAGTAATACAAATATCGTGTCGGGTTGTGGTCAAAAGCCCAGTATTGATGCATCTCGTCATGTGGGTAATTAGTAAAATGCCCTTCATTGTTCATCGCAATGCCCGCCACCACAAACGAGTCCTCCACTATCACCGGCTTTTCGAACATCACTTCATACAACGGCACTTTTATATTCTGGGTGTATTCATGATCCGGACGTCTCAACGGAATGGAATTTGCGCCATCATCATTCAGTATGCCACGGAAAAACTCCATGGTTCTATGGGGGGCATCCATTCTCCACCCCGCCGAAGCAAGTTCCACCAACCCTCCAGGGGTCATCTGATACAACGCCATCGAGTCCGCTATCCGTGTGGCCAACGATGTATCATGAACCGTATAGGATTCATAGTTATAGTATGCCCTTATAGTGTATCCGGGCTGCCGCCATACCGGAGCGGCTATCCCCAACACCTTCAACGGCCTGTCCGTATGCATCTGCCTGCCCACTTTTCCATTGCCCTGATATAAATGAGGGTCGATCCCACCCATTCCTCCAGTCAAATCCTGAATGCTGTACGATCCGTAGGGTTGGTGATAATCACTCGGAGTCAAGCCATAAAAGTACTGCCAAGCAACAGCCACCGTACACCGTCTCTCGTTAAAGCGCAAATCACGTGGTTGACAATAATATGAAGTGTCCATTATTCTCATCGTGTCGCCGACCGGCCGCTGAGCCAACGCGGCAAGTCCCGCCACCAAAACCACAATTATCAAAACTGTCTTTTTCATATCCTTATAAGTTTTTATTTATCATTCACAAATAACCTGCAACTCCTCTTCTTCCACCTCCGGATAAAATTCTATAAAAGCCAATGGAAACCAATTTGATGCATCTACTTCCCATGTATTATCCTTAGCCTCAATAATAGGGATGTCGGTCACATCAAATACGTCTTGCACAGAACAGCCACTTCCTATACTAACAAAAGGTGTTTTCATAAAATGATGATTCCATGTTGATATCTCCATACCATTGACCAGATAGCTGTTAGTCCCTTCTGCGCAAAGGCCGTCTGTTCTCCATCCATTTATCGGCAGGGTCTGATAGTTGGAAAGTGCAGTCGTTGGTATGCCGCCGGTAAAATCGAATACTGTCACTGCGCTTTCGTAAGCAGAACCCCTCTCAAAATCGTGAAGCACCGCATACTTTTCAGTGTCATACACAAGGCCTTTGATATCTCCCACTCTACCATACGTGCTTGGAAGTTTGGCCTCAATGGCTGATACAATAAATGCAGGATTATTCGATAGTAACGGAGAAACATCAAAAATGCGATGGACAAGAAAGCAGTCCCCCTTATCATATAATGCACATTCATCACAATTAATCAAACTTGGATAATATTCAATTAAATCCACCCGATGGGAACATACGGCAAGTCTATTTTCTCCAATACTAACCATTTTAGCAATTGTGCTGTATGGGTCGGCATTATCCCAAAAAACGTGAGTACAGCCTGGCACATCGATTGTTAAATTATCTATCGTTTGAAACTGCTGTAAATGACATTGGGGAACTGAGAGCATGCCATACTTTGGAAATACAACCAAGTCAACTCCTGTACCTATTTCATGCGAACACAATTGATTGCCCGAACAGTGAAGAAAAACCACAAAGTCTTCAGTTACTTTAATGTCTCGATAATCATTATTCAACCCTCCACCAAACAATTCTGCAACACGGTATTGCATGTTGTTAACCATAGGGTCTCCAACAGCTTCAAATGCTTTGAATAGACATACCCAATCTGGAAGCGAAACATCGGGTACGACCCAGCCTTCCCAATAGACACCGTAGCCAACGACATGAACCTCACCCTCTTCTCCACGAAACACCTCGATGTTCTCCAACCGGATGAGTGCCACTGTGTCTATGTATATCGGATCATTGCCATAGAACAACCCCTGGATATTGAACCAGCCAAGCATGCCTGTATTTAGCACCCTGTCATAGCCAGAGAAAAACACCATATCTTCCAGCACCTCCATATCCATTACAACGTAATCAGCATTGGGAAACTTGGCGTCAATCAACTGGGTCAAATCAGTCAGTGAAAAATGGAAACCCATTCCTAATGTGTTCATTGACGCATTAACATAACTTCCCCCGACATTGCAATATCTGACAATATTGGAGAAACCTTGGGCTATATTAGACGAACGTAACGAGCCTCCTTGCCCATACATATCCCATGACCCTAATGCAAGCATCGCAAACATACAAATTCCATAAGACTTTTTCATGACAAGACTTTTTATTTATTATTAATCGTTATTTCAGTATCATTCCTTTACTAATTAATCTTTTAAACATTAATACAATCACCTAATTTACAGAATAATATCCATATCAATACACCATATAAACCACGTTTCAAAATTACAAATACTTTATTAAACTTCCAAATTTTATTTGTTAAATCTGCTATATGCCTATGCCTTACAATCGGACAACGAACAGAGATGCCCCCTATACATGCCTTCCATAAATCGTGAGCCGCCCACTGACGGTCGGCAGCGGACGGCTCATGGTATATGATTAAGAGAGCTTGGATAAATACAGAACGGAGGTCAACGGAGTATAATCCTCCGGCCAAGCGTGGATGTGGTGGCCTCCTTCTTCACCGCCGGGCGCAGGATTCTCATCTCGCGATAGCGGAAACCGATGCCCACCTGGGCGTTGAGCGTGAGACCGCGCGGCGTGTCTACGATGCTGCGGAAACGGTCGTAGCTGACATATACCTTGGTCTGCAGAGCAACCCCGTACAGGTCGGTGCTGAAACGTCCGGTCGACTGGGTCTGTGTGAAGTCGTACTGCGCATCGACCCCCAACCGCCAGCAGCCCTCGCTGGGCCCACCGCTGGCGCCCTCGTCGGTGGTGCTGTAGTACACACCCTGCAACCCATAGCCCACAAAGGGCGTAAGCGTAAGGCGCCGGTTGCTGACAACCGAATAGCCATAATCGACATGGAGGTCAATGGTCATAATCTTATCGTTCCAGTAAAGCGTATTGCTCGGATCGACAGTCATGATGGAGTCGGGCTTGCAGCGGCCTCCGCCGATGTAGAACCCGAAGGTGAACACATGACGGCCGCCGCCGCCATACATGTCGAAATAGAATCCACCGCTGGGAGCGAAAAGATGATAGATGTCGCCAAAGAAGAACTTGGTTCCCAAGCCCATCGACATGCCGAAACTGCCATCGGGCCGCATGCCCTCCACCTTGTTGGCAAGGGTGTGCTTCTCGACCATGAGAGGTGTGATGGAATCCATCTGACGCCGAATCTCCTGTTCCCACCACAGCACCTCGGCCGTGTCGTTGCCATAGTTCGACAAACGGCAGAAACTGTCCACCTCGTGGGTGAGCAGCCTCATGTAGTAGTCCATGTTGACGGCACCGCCCGTGTCCACCACCACCTGAAGGCGCCGACGGTGAAGCTCGGCTATGTTGAACACCACCTGATTGTAGCGCAGCTGTGCGGGCGTGCGGAAATTGGCGTCCACCCACGACATCTCCTTGTTGGCGTAGGCCACGGCTGTGTTCACCATAATCGAGCCGCTCTCCAGGTCTTGTTTGCGGTAGACGACATCCAATCCGAACTCAAGATACGAATGCTCGGCCCCGATGCTTTTATTCACCACGCTGAAATCGTTCCAGGTGAGAGGCCCTTTCTCCCAATAGCGGACTCCCTGCTGTGACATCCCCACCAAGGGTAACAGCAGGAAAAGAGTAGCAATTAAAACGTTTTTATTCATTTTGACAGGTATTTGAAAGATACTGGTTAAAGTGATGTTTGATTATTGACACTATCTGATGCGGGCTCTGCCGGTCATAAAGCCGATGCCCACTTGGAGATTGACCGACAGCCCACGGGGCACCCCCTCGACAGTGCCGAAACGGTCGTAGGAGCCAAACAGGCGGGCATTGACCGAAAGGAGGTCGTGGATGGCATTGTAGCCATCGGCCGGCGGCACCCACTCCACAGCGTTGGAAATATAGCGGTGGAAATCGACACCGAAATGCAGGCTGCCCGTGGTGGGACCCACAGAGCTGCCGCCATCATACTGCGGCGTATAGAAAACCCCGGTCAGACCATAACCCACAAAGGGAATGACACGGAAACGGGCATCATCCACCACCGCAAAACCATAGGCCGCAAAAAGGTGGAGCACCGACAGGGGGTCGTTGAAATAAAGGGCGTCGGCCATGTGGCGTGTGTTGAGGGCGTCGGCACGGCACCGCGAGCCAGCCGCCGAAAGGCCCGCCACAAGGAAATGGCGGCGCAGGCCGAGATCGGCATAAATGCCCAAGCCCAACCCGTGGGAGAAATGACGGTGCAACTGCCGACCCATAAAGCTCAGCCCCGCATCCATCGACAGCCCCCACCGAAAGGGCGCATCGGAGTGGCCGATGGCCGTGTCGCGGTCGGAGAGCGACAGCCTTCGACCCACTTCGGCCTCCCAGGCATGTATGGCACCCGTGTCGGCACCCTGCGCCGTCTCAGTCTCGAGCCGACCTATATCATCAGAGAGGCGTGCCATTGCACGGTCCACCAACTCCTGTCCGTCGGCGTTGGGTTGCCCCAGCACCTCCTGCTGCAGCATTCGGCGTTGAAGCTCGACCATGTCGAAGGCCACCTGGTTGTAGCGCAACAGCGCGGGCGAGCGGTAGTGGGTGTCGGCCCACGTCAGGGCCGGGTCGACAAAAGCCTGGACTTGGGGAATGGTATACCGCACCCCGTTCGAGCGCAGCACCGCCTGGTCGATGCCCAAGGAATATTCGAGATACGAACAGCGTCCGTCGACGGCCTCATGATGGCGGAAATCGTTCCATGTGAGGCTTCCCGACTGCCACGAACGGGCAGGACGCTGGGCCACGGCCGCCGACGAGACCAGGACAACAAGGGTTGCAACTATCAATAATCGTTTCATATATATAGTATTATGCAGTCTCACCTTTACAGCTGCACAACTGCAAAGATACGCTTTTTTTTGCAGGTAAAAACCTTTCGGCTCAGCCTATTTTTCCCAAAGGCTGACAATCCCTCCGCTGCCCTCGCCTCCACTCCTTGTCTGCTCCCTCTTTTCCACTTGGTCTCTATTTAGTCTCTTGGCAAGAATAAATGAAGAAAGTAAATACAAAATAAATAGAAATAAAATAGTGCACAAATAGCAACGGAGCTTCCTTGTCGTGGCGGGACGATGAACAATACATAACGGGGACAAGAATAATCATGCTTTAACAATCAGTGTGTATGCTACGGATGAGCTGTTTTGTGGCGGGTGCGAACTGTTGCTTTGGTGCGGCGATGGGGGTCGGTGTGCCGGCGGGCAGTGGGCAAGGCTGAGCGAGGGGAATGGGGAAGAGTGGCGGATGTGGATGCCCGACAGGTTGGGACTGAAGCGGCGCAGAAGGGAGTGGACTCCGGTTCGGAATCGGACGAGTGGAAAAAAGAAGGCTGCCTTGGGGCAGCCTTCTTTGTATGTAGGGTCGGCAGAACGGCTATCGACGTTCGCCGTGGGCGGCATTGTAGAAGATTTTGAATGCGCCGGAGTTACGCAGCTCCTGCTTGATGTCGGAGATGAGACCCATCTTTGTGTCCTTGTCGGCTTTGATGGAGAAGGTGACAAAGGGGCGGTCGGCTTCGGCACGGGCTGAAACCTCTTCTTCAACAAACAGGGGGATGTCGCGGACTTCGGAAATCTGGTCGTTGAGCTGAATACGGGATTCAGTACCATATTTCTTCTGCCATTCGCCAGCCATGGGGGTACCCACGTTGATGTAGCTGACGAGACTCTTCTTTTGCAGTTTGATGGTTTCGGTAGCCTTGGGGACCTTGATGGTCACGTAGAGGGAGCTTTCACGCATCGTAGTGATGGTCATGAAGAAGAACAGGAGCATGAAAATAATATCAGACATGGAGCCCATGTTGAGGGCAGGAGTCTCTTTTGATTTTTTACCAGTGAATCTTGCCATTAATTTCTATCTCCTATCTTTGTAGGCTCGGCCTCGGAAATAGCAATGGGGATTGCTTGATCGATGGCTTCGGCCTGGGGTTCAGAAAGGTCAGCATATTTGCGACCGAATTTAACTTGCGACAGTTCGTTGCGCATCTCGACAATGGCTGCTTGCAGTTCGTTCTGCACGGCAATGTACATGTCGTAGGATGTGCCACGGTCGTTTTGCAGCGAGATAACACCTTTGGAGACGTCCATCATGCCAAGCAGCGGGATTTCCATCTGGGTCTTTTCGGGCAGGTTGGGCAGGTTGTTGGGGTTCCCGAGGAACTCCTTGGCGCGGTCTTTCAGATCGCGAAGGTCACCCACCTCTCCATTGAAGAGCAGACGGTCTTTGCTGTTGACTTTGACGACGAAGATGTTACGTTCCTTAACATCAGGTTTTTCCTGATTCTCGGGTAAGGGTGGCGGCAAACGACGTGCAATACCCGCATCTGTGTTGATGTTGGAGACCAATAGGAAGAAGGCCAACAGCAGGAACGAGATGTCGGACATTGAACTGGTGTTTAAGCCAGGTGTTTTTCTTCCCATAGTTCTTACTTTTTCTTGTTTGATTTGG
>Ga0247611_10001689_pt1 | contig 38659 bp, 38 predicted proteins | sample 177DNAGHGhighgp2_FD_192422 | JGI IMG/M metagenome (GOLD analysis project Ga0247611, IMG submission 192422) | Sheep rumen microbial communities from Palmerston North, Manawatu-Wanganui, New Zealand - 1770 DNA GHGhigh gp2 | ecosystem: Host-associated > Mammals > Digestive system > Stomach > Rumen... | reverse complement strand
CAAGTGATCCAATTAGATAAAAAAATATCAAGTAATTTTACGATTACTTGATATTTTTTTTTAGCGCTCTTTGAATTTTCATATTTGCATCTTTTTTTGCCATATCTTCACGTTTATCATATAGTTTTTTTCCTTTTCCTATGCCAATTTCAACTTTTAAATAGTTTTTCTTAAAGTAAATCTTTGTCGGAACAAGTGAAATTCCTTTTTGCGATATCATTCCGAAAAGTTTATTTATCTCACGTTTCTTTAAAAGAACTTTTCTCGTACGAAGAGGGTCTTTATTGTATATATTTCCAAACTCATATGGACTAATATTCATTCCAACAATAAAAGCTTCTCCATTTTTTATAATAATGTATGAGTCTTTAATATTAACTTTACCATTTCTAATTGACTTAATTTCTGTACCTGTAAGAACAATCCCAGCCTCTAGAGTGCTTTCTATGTTATAGTTGTGATATGCTGTTGGATTTTTGGCAATAAGTCTTTCATCCTTATCAGTTTTCATGGTTATCTCCTTAATGAATTAATCGTGGCAAGACACTATTGAGCCACACTTTGATTATACAATTTTTACATTATAAAAACAAGAGAATTGTTGATTTGTGGGGAAAGTAATGATAAAATCACCTAGAATTAAGGTAAATACAGTTGAGGTGATGTTGATATGTTAGATGTTGATATAGAAGAAATGGCAAATTATTGTTTAAATTGTAAAAATAAACCTTGTAGTAATCAAGGTTGCCCAATGCATACACCAATTCCTGACTTCATAGATTGCATTAAAAATGAAAAAATTGATTATGCATACAAAATTCTTACAGATAATAATATTTTTTCTCATATATGTAGTATAGTTTGTCCGCAAGAAAAGCAATGTGAAGGGAAATGTGTGAGAGGAATAAAAGGAAATCCTGTATCAATAGGAAAACTTGAAAAGTTTGTAAATCAGACAGCTAGGGAAGATCATTTGGTTATTCTTAGAAACAAGAAAGAAAAAAATGGAAAAAAGGTAGCCATTATCGGAAGTGGACCGGCAGGACTAGAATGTGCTTATGAACTTGCTCTTGCAGGCTTTGAAGTCGATGTCTTTGAAAAAGAAAACTTTGCAGGAGGCATTTTGAAGTACGGTATTCCGGATTTTAGATTAGATAAAGGCAAGGTTGATAGAGTTATTAGAGAAATAAAAAAGCAAGGCGTTCATTTTTACTTTAAAAAGAGTCTTGGAAAGAATATAGATATTCAAGAATTAAAAGAAGATTATGATTATATTTTTATTTCGATAGGTCTTTCTAAACAGCAATCATATCAATTAAATGCAGAACACTTAGAAGGAATTTATAAATCAGATAAGTTTTTGAGAGCTTACTACAATAAAAAGTATATAGAGAATCTTGGAGAAGTTGTCATTATTGGTGGTGGCAATGTTGCTATGGATTGTGCTCGTGTTGCAATAAGAATGGGAGCAACTAAAGCCAAAATTCTATATCGAAGAGATAGAAATTATATGCCTGCAAGTGAGTCTGAATTAGAAGATGCAATTAACGAAGGGGTTGAATTTAAAGAATTGGTTAGAGTTGATTCAGCTAATGGAGAAAACGGAAGAGTAGTTACTGTTAATTGTGCAGTTACAGAAATTGTTGATGGTAAAGCTATTGATAAAGGTGATGCTGAACTATATACAGAAAAAGCTGATACAGTTGTGTTTGCAATAGGCTCGAAAACAGATTCAAAAGTTCTTGAAGCATGTGGATTGAAAACAGATGAAAAAGGATATTTAATCGTAGACGGAAATGGAATGACTAGCATAGAAAATGTCTATGCAGGGGGAGATCTTACAGAAAATAATAGTACAGTGTGTTATGCATTAGCATCTGGAAAAAGAGTGGCTCAAAAAATAATAGAGAAAGAATCAAAATAATGAATGAGACAGAAACAGATAGATTACATAAATTAAATAAACTATATGCTGAATGTATATCAGAACTTTCGGGTATAGGAATAGATATTTTAGATGAAGAAAAGATTGGTAAAATTGATATTGGTTTTTCAAACAGAAAAGTAAAAAGATATGGCTGTTGTAAAAATGAGAATCCAGATAAGTCAACGGCATATAGAGTAAAAAGAAAAATATACTATAGAAAATTTAATACTCATCATATTGAAATTAGCGACTGGCTAATGGATTTGAATGACGACATTATCAAGAATACTATTGTTCATGAATTAATTCATTGCATGCCTGACTGCAATAATCATGGAAAAGATTTTAAAAGATATGCGCAATATATAAATTTAAATCTTGGATATAATATTTCTAGAGTCGGAAATAAAGAGGAAGACTACAAAAAGAGTAATATAGAATTTTCTGAAGTTGAGAAAAAGCCTAAATTCAATTATAAAATTACATGTTTGAGTTGTGGATATACATTTTATAGAATGAGACTACAAAGAAACTTTACAAGAAAATATAGATGTGGCAAATGTATGGGCAAATTAATAATCGCAGATATATAAAATCTGCGATTATTTCTTTTTAAATATTTTAGAAAAGAAAAGCGAAATTTTTTGATACCACTTGTCTTTTTTAGTATCTACTAAAGACTCATCTTTTTCTTTATCTTCTATTTGAGAATCTATTTTAGTTTCGCTATCGATATCATCGGGTAATGAATCATTATGGTCTAAGTGCTTAAAATACTCTTCTTTTTGGTCGTCACTTTCACACCAATATTTAGAGCAAATTGTGCCTATAATTCCACGGGTCTCATCACTCATATCTATATTATTTAATGGAAAACTATTGTCAAAACTTGACTTATGCTCTTTGGAAACATTGTCAAATAAAAAATCTACAAATTCTTGAGGAATTTTATCTATATCATCTTGTTTTATTCCTCTTAAATAATACATAACTTCAGCTATTGCAATTGAATATTGTTCGGTAACTTTATCTGATACATTAGATAAATCGCCAACTTTGCTTGAAAATTGGTCAACAAATGACTTTTTTGTTTTTTTATCAGTTAGACAATCTTCCAATCCATTTTTACCAGGATATTTACTGGTGTCTGGAACACCATGTATAGAACGAATTTCACCATTCGCGGAATCATTGTCATGATTTTTTACATTTTTGGGTATTATTTTTTCATTTACTTCCATAGATACAATCCTCACTTTATTTAATGATATCATAATAGAGTATAGCTCACAATCACTGTTACATAAAAGAAATCAATTTAAATAAAATGAAAAACTTGTGCTATGACGTAATGGAATATAAGTTATCAAAAAGAAACAAATACTATGTATTATAGGGTTCAAAGGGTATTTTTCACACTTTGTGCTCTATTTTTTTTTTATGGAAAATACCTAAAGATAAGAAAGGATTTATTATTCGATACTCCTAAGGAAGTAAGATTTCAATTGAATAGGGAAAATATAGATAGGAAAATGCCTGAAAAAATAAGATAAAAGTCGGCAAAAAGGTACACATAAAATCAAATGTGACTAAGAATCAAATGTTTTTTTAATTATTCCTTGACAAGACCAAACAAATTGTGCTAATATAAATATTGTCAGTTGAGAAGTAATACATAAATGCGGGTGTGGCGAAACTGGCAGACGCGCTAGACTTAGGATCTAGTGGGAGACCGTGGGGGTTCAAGTCCTCTCACCCGCACCAGGAAGAGATTAGCAAAGCTAATCTCTTTTTGTATTTAAGGAGAGGACAAGTTACCCATAATCATAATTTTACTTTTATGTTAACCTATGATATAATTAAGTTAATTCCTTTTATAGAAATAAAATGTACGGAGGAAAATTCAATGACAAAACGGAATATACAATCGATTATTATCGCCATCGTAACATTGTGTGTCTCACTCAGTGCGTTTGAAATAGAACTAGAAGCCGCTGAGGTTGACTATCAACTTAGAACATTCACCGTGGTAGCAGAAGGATATATTTATACTGATACACACATTAATCCGATTTACCAGATAATTATGTATGATCCAGATACAATGGTAATGTACACATATTTTATAGAAGACCGTTCAGCAACTATGAGTGTATTGTATAATGCTGATGGAACACTTAAGACTTATTCTCCCAATACAAAATATGTCACATTCACCATAGTAGAAGAAGTACAAATGAATCGCTTTAGCCAGATAATTATGTATGATCCAGATACAATGGTATTATATACATATTTAATTGGAACTGGACGTTATCAAGGAGCTATGAGCATAGTCTACAATGCAGATGGAACACTAAAGACTTATACTCCCGAATGAGATTACGAACAAAAAGGAAGAATATGCTTAGTAAATATGGCATATAGGATGATTGAGAGGGACAACCAAAAGCCCCTCTCAATCAATTTTATTATTTAAAGCTTTTGAGATTGATTTATTCTTATTTGTATGATTATATAGTAGATAATATTTTGTAAAATATATCAAAAAGGAGGAAACATGGAATACATTCTTGTTTTTCTAGAAGGCATTGCAAGTTTTATTTCCCCTTGCGTTTTGCCATTAGTTCCGATTTATATTTCTTATTTTGCAGGGCAAGATCAAAAAAAAAATAAAGCATTTACAAATTCTATTGCGTTTGTAATCGGCTATTCTATAGTTTTTACTATTCTTGCGATACTTGCAAACAGATTTGGAATGGTACTAGTAGGATTTACAAAGGCAGTTAAAATTATTCTTGGAAGTGTAATTATTCTATTAGGTTTAGATTACATGGATATATTAAAAATAAAAATATTTGGTAATTTTAAAAGATTTCAAATGAATTTAAAAAGCCTTAATTTTATAAAATCATTAATGTTTGGAACGTTATTTTCAGTCAGCATAACACCTTGCGTTGGTACATTTTTAACATCAGCATTGATATTGATAGCTACTAAAACAGAATTACTAAAAGGAATAATATTAATTTTTTTATATTGTCTAGGACTAGGAATTCCATTTATTGTTTCAGCGATTTTTATCGATAGGTTAAAAAGAGTGTTTGATTTTATTAAGAAGAATTATAGAATTATTAAAATAGTAAGTGGATTAATATTAATAATTATGGGTATATACATGATATTCTTTTAGGAGGAGTTATGAAGGATAAAATTGGAATAATTTGTTTAATAGTACTATTTATATTTTTTTTGGTGGTCATTAATAGGATTATCAAAAGAGAGTCAGCAGGTAATGTAACACAAGGAACAGAATTATCAAAAGAGATATCGATTGAAGTTAATAGTATAAACTTTCAAAAGGAAGTTTTAAGCAGTGATAAAAAAGTAATAATTGATTTTTATGCAACTTGGTGTGTACCTTGTCAAATGCTTTCACCAGTATTAGAAGAAGTTGCAGTAGAAAACTCAGACATTAAACTTGTTAAAATTGATGTGGATCAAAATGAAGAATTAGCATATAAATATGGTATATCTGCAATGCCCACAATAATAGTTATGGAAAATGGTGAAGAGATAAATCGTTCTATCGGAGTTATAAGCAAAGAAGATATTTTAAAACTATTAAAAAAGTAAGCTAAACTATAGCTTACTTTTTTCAATTATTGTTTTGACAAGTTGCCAAGCAATACTTCCTTCTCGAAGCATAGATAAGGCTTTATCTAAATTTACCCATATCGCATCATCAACTTCACTAGAAATGTTAAAATCAGTTTTTTGTACAATGGCTTTGTATCCAAGCATAAGCATTTCTTTTTTTGGATATGGATAGGACCTTATGAACTCCAAGGAATTTACTTTTAATCCAAGCTCTTCTTGAATTTCTCTAATGACAGTATCTTCAGCAGATTCTCCGATTTTCATTATTCCAGCAACAACGACATAGTTGGCAGTTGCAACGTAATTCTGCTTTAAAAGCGCAATTTCATTTTTTTCGTTTAATACTGCAGTTATAATAGAAGTTGTAAACATATCCCACAAGGGAACATTGCAATTATAACAAAATGGAGTTAATCCTTCGTCACCAATTTCTTTATTTTCTAGTTTTTTTCCACAATGTGGACAATAAGTAAAATGCATATGTAATATCTCCTAATTAGTATTTAATATGCTAATTATAGCATTATTTCTAATTAATTCAAGCTTATAATAATATCTCATTATATGGTTGATTTTTTCCTTATAAATTGATATATTTTTAGTACAATACTATTAGGGAGAAGAAGATGATAAAAAAGATTTATGGTCTAGTTAGTGTTTTTATATTATTGATTTCAGTTTCATACCTTTCCAAAGTAAATTTTGCAAATAGTATTGTTTCAAGTATAGCAGTAGAAATTGTACTTATTACTTATCTCATAAAGATATCATGGGGCTGTTCAATATATATTAAAGAACAGTATAAAAATAAAAGGTATTCACATTCAATAGTGATGAACTTAGGTTTATTACTATTTCTGATTATTAACACGCTTAGGCATATAAACCTTCTTGTTATTAATTCAAAGCTATTAGATATAAGTGAAATATATAACGAAACACTTAATTCATTTTCGTATTTTGCTTATTTTTCTTTGCCACTGATTATTTTGATTTCGTTATATAGTTTAGTAGCTAACATTGTTTTGATAAGAAAAGAAGGATTTAAACTCCAAAATTTATTAGGATTGCTATTTACAGTACTAATTACTTTACTGCTTTTGTCTAGTCAGTTAACATTTAAAGTCGCCAAAAGTATTAATTTTTTTAAGTCACATACATATATAAAGAGATTTATAGATGTTGGGGTGAATTCAATACTTTGCTATTATTATTGTTTAACAATAGCTACACTGTTTTGTATAGTTGCAGCTACGAAGTATAAGCCTAGTTATGATAAGGATTATGTTATTATTTTAGGATCAAGAATTCGAAAAGATGGATCATTAACTCCAATTCTTCAAGCGAGAGTGGATAAGGCAATCGAATTTGCTAAAGAACAAAAAGAAAATACGAATAAGAAAATTGTTTTTATACCATCAGGTGGCAAGGGTATAGATGAAGTAATGGCTGAAGCAGAGGCTATGAAAAAATATTTAATTAATAAAGGGATTAATCCAAATGAAATAATTGCCGAAAATCACTCTAAAAATACAGTTCAAAATTTTATTTTTTCAAAAAGAATAATTGACGAGTATAATAGTGATGGAAACATTATTTTTTCAACAACAAATTACCACGTCTTTAGAAGTGGGGTAATTGCTTGGAATGAAGGGATAAAATGTGAAGGGATTGGATGCAGTACAAAATGGTATTTTTATGTGAATGCATTGATTAGAGAATTTTTTGCTAATTTATTTATTCAAAGAAGAGAACATTTCTTTTTAATAACCCTTATAAATATTGCTTTATTTATTCTTATTTTTGTTGGTTATAAATATAGTTTAATGTAAAAGATGATGGTGTTAATATGAAAAAGTTTATTATTATTGTTTTATTACTGATTGGCTGCTTTGCTGTTGAAGGTGTTTTTATTTTTAAGAGTGGAAATAACAAAGAAGCTAAATTAGGTACATTTAATGAAGATGACACTCAAACAAATGGTTTTGTTAACAATATTGATGAAAATTCAAATACAAATGAACAGATTCGTGACTTCAAGTGGGAAATTACAAAATAGTTAAAGGAGGGATTAAAATGAAAAGAATTATTATTATTTTAACAACAGTAGTTGTACTTTGCGCAATTATTGGTATAGGAACAAAGTATTACGAAAGTACAAAGGGACAAATGAGTAGCGACACTACAAAAGGAACAGCATCTTTTGAGAAAATAAGTTATGATACTGGATTTGGTTTGGATATAGATGCGGGCGAATTTCCTATAGATGTCGAAATGACAAGTGGAACTCTAAATCTAAAAATTTCAAAAGGTAGTGATGTTATTTTTGAAGAAACTAATATAGATTCATCAAAAAAAGTTACAGCAACGATTCCTGAAACTGCTTACTACATGATAACTGTTTCTGGTAAAAAAGCATGTGGATCTTTAAAATATCCTGTTAGCGAGTCAAGCAATACTCCAGATATTATTTCAGAGATGTCTGAAGATAGTCCTGAAGTTCAATTGAAAAAAGATGAAGTAAAAAAAGCATTAATGCAGCATTATATGGATAATTATGAAGATGCAATTCAAGAAGTAAAATACAATAATGTTAAAATTTATTCTAAAGAAGAAGCTGAAAAAGATGAACTTATAAAAAGTTTAAACCTAGGCGAAAATGATATTGCATTTGAAGTAGAATATGAATTAAAAGTTAAAGAAGGTTATAAAGATATTATGCAATTTACAGCTGCTACTGGAGAAATTGATGGACAATGGGTTAAAGAAAAGTATAACTGTGGAGTCCTTAAGCAAAAAGAAGATGGGACATATGAGTTAACTAATTTTGGAACATCATTTTAATGGATGATACTGGAGAAAATATGATAAAGTTTAAAGAAAATGAAATATACATTAGTCAAATAGAAAACGCAAATTTAATTACTCATGGTGGGACCTTTCATGCTGACGAAGTTTTTAGTACAATTATATTTAAAAATCTTTTAGGCAAAGAAATATTTTTATGTAGAGCAAATTCAATAGATAACAATTTAATCAAAGAAGATGCATTTGTGTACGATATAGGTGGTGGGAGTTTAGATCACCATCAACGTGGTGGCAATGGCGAAAGACCAAATGGGATTAAATATGCTTCTTTTGGCCTAGTATGGAGAGAATATGGAAAGCAGTTTTTGGAATCAGTTGGTTCACATTTTATAGATGAAGTTTGGGAAAGTATTGAACACAAACTTGTACAAACTGTAGATGCTGTTGATAATGGCCAATTGAATGCAATAAAGAAAAATGGATATACAGTGTATACTATATCTGATTTTATTTCTACATTTAATGCAAAATGGGATGAAGATGCGAAAAATCAAAACAGCTATTTTATTCATGCAGTGAAAATAATTGAAAAAATATTTGAAAGCTTGGTAAAGGATGAGGAGGCTAAGCAAAAAGCCAAAAAAGAGGTTGAACAAGCAATAAATGAGTCAAATGATGGAATTTTAGTTTTAGATAAATATATATCATGGAAGGAAAGTTTGATTGAATCTTCTAATCCAAAAGCTGAAGAAATACTCTTTGTAGTATTCCCATCGACAAGAGGTGGATTCAATGTTTATACAGTTCCAGTCGAAGTTGGAAGTTTTGAATCTAGAAAATTGCTTCCAGAGAGTTGGGCTGGATTACAAGATGCAGAACTCCAAAAGGTTACTGGAGTTGAAAATGCAGTATTTTGCCATAATGCTAGGTTTATATGTTCTGCCAAGACAAAGGAAGATGCAATAAAACTTGCCCAAATTGCAATTAATCAATAAAAATAAAGACGTGAGTTTCTCTCACGTCTCTTTTATTTACAATTGTTTTTATATTCTTCTATATTTTCAAGAGCAACTTTTGTGGCCTCAATAATAAATGCCGAAAATGTACAATCTTTGCCGGCGATTTCTTTTTCGACTTTCTCAATCAAATCATTTGGAAAGCGAATACATTTATTTGTAGTTGGTGGTGTTGATGGAATCTTAAACTTTTTCACAAGCTACTCTCCTAGAATAATACTATTTACTTACTATAGTATATAATTGTTTTTGAATTTAATATGCATTACAAATGCAATGCAACGAAGGATATGAATTAAATAATAAAATATAAAAAATATATGGAATGCAAGATATTGGTGTGTTTAAATATGATATCTTTGCATATTGAGTAAAATATGTTTGAGTATTATAGTTTAATGGTGTAAATAATGCAATGATTTTTAGGGAATTTGTTGATTTTTCGGCTAAAAAGTGATATAAGATACGTAGCTATTTTTATAAAATGGGGTTTTTATGGAACGTTTTGAAGAAATAGAAAGAACACTAATAACTACATATAGAAAGAAGATTTGGGCTAGATTTGTACGAGGAGTTAAAGAATACGAGCTTATAAATGAAGGCGACAAGATTGCTGTGTGTATCTCTGGAGGAAAAGACTCGATGCTAATGGCAAAATGTATGCAAGAACTTAAAAGACATCGAAAAGTTAATTTTGAAGTAGTGTTTCTTGTTATGGACCCTGGATATAGCAAAGCAAATAGAGAAAAAATTATAAATAATGCTAAAATACTTAATATACCGATTACAATCTTTGAATCGGATATTTTTGCTGCAGTTGAACATATTGAAGATCACCCATGCTATCTTTGCGCAAGAATGAGAAGGGGCTATTTATACAATAAGGCACAAGAACTTGGTTGTAATAAGATAGCACTTGGACATCATATGGATGATGTGATTGAGACTGTTTTAATGGGAATGTTTTATGGAGCTCAGTTTCAGACAATGATGCCAAAAGTTAAAAGCACGTCTCATCCTGGTATGGAGCTTATTAGACCAATGTACTATGTTAAAGAAGAAGATGTTATAAAGTGGAGAGATAGGAATGGGTTAGACTTCTTACAATGTGCTTGTAAATTCACAGAAAATGTTGAAGACTTCAATCACTCAAAAAGAGAAGAAGTTAAAGCTCTTATTAAACATTTACGCTCAGTATATCACAACATAGACATGAATATTTTAAGGAGTACAGAAGATGTAAATTTAAATACAGTTATTTCGTATAGAAAGGGTGATGAATTTCATCATTTTTTAGAGGAATTTAATAAATAGATATACTAAAGATTTTTAAAGGATGTTGAATTAAAAAGGAAGTATTATTAATGAGCTTAAAGGAAAAATATACCTGGATGAAACACTGGGATTTTATTTTAATAGATTTAGTATGTCTAATAGCTGCATTTGTTGTTTCTTACTATTTAAGATTCAATGACATTAATATCTTTAACGATATTGAATGGGTGGCACTACTAGCTTTTTGTTGCTGTGTAAATTTCTTTTGTATGATTATGCAAAGTACATATAGTGGTATTTTAAGAAGAAGATATTATCAGCAATTTCAAAGAGAACTTAGATTATTTTTGTCGCAAATAGCTATTTTATGTATTGTCTTTTATGCATTTAAGATTGGTGTTAATTTTTCAAGAGTCATGCTTTTTACAATGTTTATCCTTTATTTTTCGTTTAGCCAACCTTTAAAATATACTAGAAAAAAAATCATTAATCACGAGTTTTCACGTAAGAGAGAGGAAAATCAAAATGTTTATGATATTCCTACGAATTCAAGCGAGCTTATTTGCATAGATAAAAGAAGCGATATATGTAAATTAATAGGATTATTTTTTAAAAGGACAATTGATATTATAGGTGGAATTGTAGGATGCATTCTTTTAATCCCGCTAACTGGTATAGTATTTCTTTTGAACAAAATAAACGAAGAAGACGATGGACCTGTTTTTTATATTCAAGAGAGAATTGGGCAAAATGGAAGAAAATTTAAAATGTTCAAATTTAGGTCGATGGTAGTAGATGCAGATGAAAAATTAGAACGATTTTTAGAAGAAAATGAGGATGTTCGTAAAGAATTTAAAGTGTATAGGAAGATAAAGAATGACCCTAGAGTCACAAGCGTTGGGAAATTTCTTCGAAAGACTTCACTTGATGAATTTCCACAATTTGTAAATGTACTCTTTGGTGATATGTCGTTGGTAGGCCCTAGGCCGTACCTTGTCAGAGAAATCGAAGATATGGGCAAGTATTATGATATTATTATAAGATACAAACCAGGTATTACAGGATTATGGCAAATAAGTGGTAGGTCAGATGTAGCTTTTGATGAGAGATTAGAAATGGATATTAATTATCATAAAAATCATTCATTTGGTAGAGACCTAAAGATTTTACTAAAAACAATTAAATACGTAATTAAAAAAGAAGGTGCAGTATAAATTCGAAACACAAATGTAACTATTGTTACATTTGTGTTTATTTTTTGTAACAATAAAGAATTAAAAGAAATTTATTGGTAAAATGTAGACATGATATTGTGAGGAGAAATGTATGAAAGAAGAGAAGAAAATATCTAAAAATCCCAAGAAAAAAGATAATAAAATCATCAAATTAGAAAACGAGGAAATCGATTTATCTAAATTGAGTAATGATGAAAAAATAGATTTATTTAATAAATTAGAAATCAAAAGAGATGAAGTCCTATCAGATATTGTTAGGCTAAATAATCAATATTGTATTTTGTCTTCTGATGAAATAAAAAAACTAATAGAACTATTTTAGGCAGTATTTAGAAATTAAGGAGTGTCCCTTTTGACAATTTTCTGTCAAAAAGGGTCGGCCCTATGGAGGAAATATGGAAAGTATTAAAGGAGAAACAGCGAAAATAATTAAAGATTTGTCAAATAATACAAGCAATAAGATAAAAATCGTTTTTGCTAAATTCAACTTTTACACTGAAGAAGAATATAAGGAAAAAATGAAGATACTTGATGATGATCTTTCAAGTAAAATCGAGCTATTTGGCAAGAATCAAGATAAATGTGCTGAGATTAAAGAAAAACTTATGTCAGATTATGATATGAGTTTCCAAAAATTGTATGAGAAAAGAAAAGAACAAGCTCTTGCAATAATCTCAGAAATTTCTGAAATGGAATCAAATAGAGAGGTAGCTTTAGCTAACTATGTAAGCATAATAAGTTCAAGCGAAAAAGATGAGGCAAAGAATAAGAGAGCCAAAGCATTAAGGGACAAGTTTAATGGCTATACAGTAGCAATGGAACAATCTTTTAACGAGCTAGACAGAATTAAGGATGTACTTTCGAATGATTTTGAGGTTGTAATAAGTAAGGTAAATAAAGATATAGCCGAATCAAAGAAACAAAACAGTATTATTGCAGCTATTAATAAGCTTCTTTCAAAATTCATTAGCAAAGGAAAATTTGAAAAAGATATTTCTAAGCAAATAGAGAGCGATATTTCTGATATAAATGACATTGAAGAAGAGATGATGGTTACAATATATAATCAAACATTAGATATTGTTTCTCAAATAGAACTTGCGCGTAAAGCAATAAACGAAGAATATATGAAAGTGGTAGGTTAATATGAAAGTAGAAGAAGTTGGTCAAGTTTATGTTGAAGGAAGAGCTATCAACACGGACAAGGTTTCTTCCGAAGATATTCTTGTTAAATTATATAAAAAAGCATTAATTGAAGAAGATGAATTATTAAAAAAGATAAACAGGATTGCTGGGATAAAATAAAGGTATTCAACGGATATGGAAGGTAAGGAGGATTTCAAGGAAATTGAAAGAACAAGCAAAAGCCTTAAAAGAAAAATCAAAAAAAGTAAAAGAATTTATTGGAGGATTAAAAGACAAACTAGCAGAGGGCGTTAGTAATAAAGTCGAAGGTGCTAAAGAACTATTAGGTAAAATAATAACACTTGATGACATAAGATTTTGTGGAACGCTTATTGGACTGGATTTGTTATCTGCTGGTATAGCAAAGGGAGTTGTTTCTCTAATGCCTCATGACAGGTTTTTATATTCTACAAGGCCTAGAATAGATAATCAGCTACTTATAGGTGCTGGATTAGGAGCAATGGTGAGTAAAGAGAATGAAAACAAAAAAAGCATAGAAGGTGAAGTAAATAAATCTCCAAAAGCTAATCATGAAAAATCAATAAATGCAAGAAATGATATTTCAAAAGTAAAAAAAGAAGGGTTTGGAAAAAAATTGCCCGAGGATGTTGAGTTCTCTATCGGCGGAGTTATTGATACAGCAAGAACAGATGGAAAAAAAGAAGTTCAAAGAGTTGAAGATATGAAGAGAATGTCAACGAATCCATTATTAGATGAAATTGAAGAAAAAAACGCAAATTCAACTGGAGCAGAACGAGGTTCTTCCAAATATGTTGCGGAAGCTCCTAGTAAAATTGAAAGTGCGGCGAAAAGTGGCATAAGCTCTATTGTATCTGGGGTTACTTCTAGAGCAAGTAATTTAGCAAAAAAAGTATCGCCTAGTGCAAAGACCAAATCAAGTAAGGAGCCAGAAAAAAATAAAACGGAAGATTCTGATTTAACGATGTAAAGTTAAAATAATAATAGAAATATAAGGATAATTAATGAAAAGAAAGCTAATCTTTGTTTTTATATGTTTTATACTGATATTAATAAGCACATCCAATGTGCTTATTTCTCATGCAAAGATGAATAACATTGATAATGGAATCCTAAAAGTGGAGTATGATAGAGTTTATGATGAAAATACTGAGGATTTTAATGAAAAAAGAGATCAGTTATACAATGGTAGAATTCAGCTATCCAAAGAAGATAATGAAGAAGTTCTTAGAGACCCGATACCTGATGTTAATTATGATGATATTGATATTTTAGATGACGATTTCTCAGATTGTGATTACTTTGATATACAAGGATATATTGATGGCTCATGGAGAAGTACTACTTATGAGAACTTTGGATATTTTTCTATGCTAAAAGTAAATGATTATGCTCCTAAAATGATGAAATTTGATGGTTATGTTATTAACACCATTCAATGCGATGTTGAAACAGAGTTTGTACATGGGGGTAATTACGTTAAACTTGAGTATATACTAAAAAATGTTGGAGATGCAGAGGCGACAATCTCTTTGGGAACATATGCAGATATTCAAATTGGAGATAATGATTGTGCAAAAGTCGAGAGAATCGGAGATAGTGAAGGTATAAAAATGTATGACCAAACAGCGAATCTACAATTTACATTTTATGGAAAGAATAGAGAATATGTTACAAATATAGATAGATTGTGGCTAGGCTTGTTCCCTTTTGAAGAAACTCACTTTTTTAATCAAAACAATATAAAAATGATTGAAAAAAATGATACATCTTTTTCTTTTTCGTGGGTAGATAGAAAAATCGCAGTGGGTGAAACACAAAGGTATTCTGTACTTATTGGTGTCGGAAAGCTTAGTTCTATCCCTGTTGTAGAATTTGATTCAGAACAAAGTGATTATTTTCAAAAATCTGATGTTGTAGTAAATACAATTGTTAAAGATACTGACGAAAATAGTGAAGCAGAGGTGTTTTATCAAATTGATGATTCTGAGGAAGTTGAAAAAACTGAAGTCAAAAAACTAGAAAATAGTATGGCTAATTTTCAATTAGATTTAAATTCTAAAAATCTCACAAGTGGAAAGCATCACATCAAAGTTTGGGCTCGAGATAACCAAGGAAATAATAGTAATATAATAGAAAAAGATTTTTATGTTGTAGCTCTTGAAAAACCAATCATAGATATGGATGAAAATTGGTCTAAAGATTCAAAAACATTTAAAGTTCTAGATGAAAAAAACCTTCCTGAAAATATTGATAAGTATTATTATAGGATTAATGAAGGGGAATGGATTGAAACGCAATTAGGTAAAGAAGAACTCGCATTAGAGGAAACAGGAGAAGCAAATGTCGAGGCTAAAGTTACCAGCTCATCAGGAGATGAGTATGTTATTAGTGATGTCAAAGTCGCAAAAGTAGATAAGAAAGCACCTATAGACAATCATATAGATATCGTAGATGGTCTACTTACAATAACGGCTAAAGATGAGCACTCAGGGCTTAAAGGAATATGGTATGGTTTAGATGAAGATGAAAACACCAAAGAAAACATAGAAGAGTATATAAAATTCGAGGAAGGAATTATCCTTTCAGAAAAAGACAATAAGAAAAATCTATATTTGCACTATGTTTCATCAGATAATGTAGGTAATTTGTCTAGTAATAAAGTATATCTTCCTTATCCTGAAAAAGTTAATATTGATGTTAATAAAGAATTTAAAGATGATACTCCTGATTTTAAGTTCAATGATAGTCAGCCAAAAGGCGATTTTCCATTCACATATGAAATACAAATAAATGATGGAGAAGTAAAAAGTGGAAATCCAAATACGGGGTATGATATTATAAACCCACTTGAAGGCAAAAATGTTATTAAAATTTCAAAAAAAGATGTTTTGGGAAGAATTAGCGAAGTGGCAGTAGCTGAGTTTAGTTATAAGAAAACTAAAGATGAAGAACCAAAAAAAGAAGAATCGGAAACATCTCAAAATCAAAATAACAATAATATGAATAGCCAAACACAAAATAATAGTAATAATCAAAACCATAATAATAGCAGCAATAATAATTTTTCAAACACTCAAAGTAATATAAATAATCAGAATAATGAGACAACTCCTGTTATACCAAACAGGTCAAATACTTCAGACGATGATACTACTACAACTACCATAGATGGAACTAAGACTTATTTTATCGCGTCTAAAGACGATACTACAGCAAAAAAAGCTATTCCTAAAGCCGGAAGTAGAAGAATAATTATTTTGATGATTGCAACACTTTTAATTACTTCAGTAGGTACTTTTATAAAATATAAGAAAAATGATATGTAGTTAATCTAATGAAAAAGGCAATTCAATAAAGAATTGCTTTTTTTAGTTTTACAATTTAGCAATTTGTGATATAATCACATGTAGTTTTGAGAAGGAGGAAATCAAGGTGGGATTAAGAGATTTAAAAATACCTCGTATGGATTTTAAACACTTTAAAATTAAAATGGATAATGCTGAGGAAGAACTTAGTAGAATAGACTATGAAAAGCTTGAAAGAAAGCCTATAAAAAAAAGAAATAAGCCATATGAAGATATGACAAACTATAAAACAGTAAAAGAGTTTTTTTATCGTTCGGTTGAAAAGTATTCAAATGAGCCTTGCATTAAGGAAAAACCAAGCCATAAAGAACCATATAAAACAATAACTTATAAGGAGTTTTATCAAGACATTTGTGCTTTTGGTACTTCGCTATTAAACTTATTAAATTTAAAGGATAAAAGAGTAATAATTATTGGAGAGACACAGTATGGATGGTATTTATCATATATGACACTTTTATGTGGAGGAATACTAGCTGTTCCAACAGATAGAGAACTTCCATATCACGAGCTTGAGAATATTGTTAGAAGGTCAAAAGCATCTGCAATAATTTATTCTCAAAGAAAATCAGATGACATTAATAAAATTAAAGAAAATGTTCCTGAAGTAGAATTCTTTATAGAGATGAATTCAAATAAACCGCTTAATGGCAAGGATGTAGGTATTAAATCATTAATTGAATTAGGAAATAATCTTATTAAATCAGGAAACGATGATTTTGTAAAAATGGAAATAGACCCTGATGAATTTAAAATATTATTTTGGACTTCAGGTACAACCTCTAATTCAAAGGGGGTTATGCTATCAAATAGAAATTTAGCAGAAAATATAAATGCTATTACTGCGTACGTAAAAATATATCCTACAGATACGTTTTTCTCAGTTCTACCATTGCACCATTGCTACGAGTCATCTATTGGATTCTTATATCCTATGTCACAAGGTGCTTCGATTGCTGTTTGCGAGGGCCTAAGATATATAGTACCTAACTTACAAGAATCTCATCCATCAATTATTCTTTCGGTACCATTACTAGTAGAAAATTTACATAAAAAGATAAACGAAAAAATCGTTAAGAGTAAGAAAGATAAACTTGTTAACACAATGATAGGTGTAACCAATGCTTTAAAAGCTACCGGTATAGATATAAAAAGAAGAGTATTTAAAGATATATATGATAATTTAGGTGGTAACTTAAGAATAATAGTTTCTGCTGCAGCTCCAATTGATAAGAAAGTTGGAAAATGGTTAGAAGATATTGGTATTGGCTTTTTACAAGGATATGGACTTACAGAGACTGCTCCTATTGCAGCTCTTACACCACAATATAAAACAAATGTAGGATCTGTTGGTATGCCAATAGTACAAGCCGATATAAAAATATTAAATCCAAATGAAAATGGCGAAGGAGAGGTTCTTATTAAATCTCCTACATTAATGCTTGGATATTATGAGATGGAAGAAAAAACTAAAGAAGTTATAGATTCAGATGGATATTTCCATTCAGGTGACATTGGATATATGGATGAGGATAAATTCATATACTTAACTGGAAGGTCAAAGAATGTTATTGTTACTCAAAATGGAAAAAATATTTATCCTGAAGAAATTGAAATGCAATTAGAGAAAATTGACGAAATAAAGGAAGTTATGGTTTACGGAAAAAAACCAGAAGCTAAAAGTAGAAAAGAAGAAATTGAGTTAATCATTACTGCTAGAGTTTTTCCAAATTATGATAAAATAAAAGAATTATATGGTGAGAAGAGTTCAGAAGAAATACATGATATTATTTGGAACAAAATAAAAGAAGTTAATAAAACTCTTACGTCATATAAGGCCATCAAGCAACTAGAAATAAAAGAAACAGAGTTTGAAAAAACATCTACAATGAAAATTAAAAGATACAAAGAAATAAATAAATAAATAATTATGGGAGTGGATAATGGAAAATAATAAAATAACTGATGATATTGTATACATAGGTGTTGATGATAAGACAATTGATTTGTTTGAGAGTCAATATATTGTTCCAAATGGCGTTTCATATAATTCATATCTTATTAAAGATGATAAATATGTTGTTATGGATACAGTTGATAGTAGAGGTACTGATGGTTGGTTAAGTAATCTTGAAAATGCACTTGAAGGGCATGATGTGGATTATTTAGTAATCCATCATTTAGAACCTGATCATTCTTCAAGTATTGGAATTCTATGTGACAAATATCCAAAAATGAAATTAATTGGCAATGCCAAAACATTTGCTTTTTTACCTCAATTTTTCAATATTGATAATATTCAAGATAGAATGGTAGTTGTAAATGAAGGCGATGAAATTTCATTTGGTAAGCATACTCTAAAATTTATCATGGCACCAATGGTTCATTGGCCAGAAGTTATGTTTTCATATGACATAACTGATAAAGTTTTATTTTCAGCTGATGCATTTGGAAAATTTGGTGCATTAGATACTGATGAGGAGTGGGCTTGTGAAGCAAGAAGATATTACTTTAATATTGTTGGTAAATATGGTGTTCAAGTACAAGCTGTTCTTAAAAAAGCAAGCAATATAGATATTAAAATAATATGTCCACTTCATGGACCAATATTAAACGAAAATTTAGATTATTATATAAATTTGTACGATACTTGGAGTAGCTATAGAGCGGAAACTGATGGCGTATTTATAGCTTTTGCATCAATCCATGGTAATACTGCAAAGGTTGCCTATAGACTAAAAGAAATTTTAGAAGAAAAAGGTGCTAAAAAAGTTGCTATATCAGATCTTGCTAGAGAAGATTTTGCAGAAGCTATTGAAGATGCATTTAGATATGATAAAATAGTACTAGCAGCATCAAGTTACAATGCAAAAGTTTTCCCACCAATGGAAAATCTATTAGTACATTTGAAAGATAAGAACTATCAAAATAAAAAAATAGGAATTATCGAAAATGGTACATGGGCTCCTAGTGCTGCAAAGACAATGCTTGAAATAATAGATGGAATGAAAAATATCGAAATTGTTGAACCTAAGATTACAATTAAAACAAAAATGAAGGAAGAAGACGAAAAATTACTTGAAGAACTTGCAGACAATATTTTAAAGAATTAGTTATTAAAATGGTTTATAGGTTTACCTAAAATCTAAAATATATATTTAAAGGAGAATGGATATGAAGTATAGATGTACGATTTGTGGACACATTTATGATGAGGCTGTTGAAGGAACAAAATTTGAAGATTTACCAGATAATTGGGTATGCCCACTTTGTGGAGTAGGAAAAGAAATGTTTGAAAAAGTGGAGGAATAGTATGAATTTTATCGATGGTATTAAAGAACGTGCTAAAAAAAATATTAAGAAAATTGTTTTGCCTGAGGCAAGTGATATTAGAACTTTAAGGGCTGCAGATATTGCTTTAAGAGAAGGATATGCAGAAATTGTTTTAATAGGAGATGTGGATAAAGTAAATCAAATGGCTACTGAAAATGGATTAGATATTTCTAAAGCAACTATTATTAATCCATTAAATTCTGATAAAGCTGAAGAATATGCTAACAACTTATATGAACTTAGAAAAGAAAAAGGAATGACTCCAGAACAAGCTCGTGAATTAGTAAAAGATGAAGTGCATTTTGGAATGATGATGCTTAAAATTGGTGAAGCTGATGGACTTGTTTCAGGAGCAATTCATTCAACATCAGACACTTTAAGACCAGCTCTTCAAATATTAAAAACTGCACCAGGAACAAAACTTGTTTCTGCATTTTTCCTAATGGTAGTCCCAAATTGTGACTATGGAGATGGAGTATTTGTATTTGGAGATTGTGGATTAAATCAAAATCCTACTAGTGAAGAACTTGCTGAAATTGCATATTCTTCAAGTAAAAGTTATGAACAACTTGTTGGAAAAGAATCTAGAGTCGCAATGCTTTCATATTCTACAAAAGGAAGTGCAAAATCAGAATTAACTGAAAAAGTTATTAACGCTACAAATATCGTAAAAGAAAGATATCCAGATTTAAAGGTGGATGGAGAACTTCAATTAGATGCAGCAATTGTTCCAGAGGTTGGAGCAAGTAAGGCACCAGGAAGTGAAATTGCAGGAAGTGCAAATACACTTATTTTTCCAGATTTAAATGCAGGAAATATTGGATATAAACTTACACAAAGACTTGCAAAAGCAGAGGCTTATGGCCCTCTTTGTCAAGGTATTGCAAGACCTGTTAATGATTTATCTAGAGGATGCAGTGCTGAAGATATTGCAGGTGTAATTGCTATTACAGCAGTACAAGCTGGACAATAATTGGATAAAAAGGTATCTATTAAGGTAGATACCTATATTTATGGAATAAATAAAAAGGAGAGGTTGAATTGAAAATTTTAGTTATTAATTGCGGAAGCTCATCACTTAAATATCAACTTATTGATATGGATGGAGAAAAACTTCTTGCTAAAGGAAATTTCGAAAGAATAGGTGAAAAAGAGGCATTTGTAACTCATAAAGTTAATGGAGAAAAATATGTTATTAATCAAGCTGTCTATAATCACGAAGAAGCACTTACAATCGTTCTTGAGCAATTAGTTCATAAAGACTATGGTGTTGTTAAAGATCTATCTGAAATATCTGCTGTTGGTCATAGAATTGCTCAAGGTGGAGAAATATATGATCAATCTGTACTAATTACTGAAAAAGATATAGAGAATATTGCAGGTTTTGCACCTATAGCGCCACTTCATAATCCTGCTGCAATACTTGGTATTAAAGCATGTCAAAAAGCAATGCCTAATGTTCCAATGACAGCAGTATTTGATACGGCATTCCATCAAACTATGCCTAAACATAATTATATTTATCCAATACCTTATGAAATGTATGAAAAATATGGAATTAGAAAATATGGTTTCCATGGGACATCTCATAGATATGTATCAAGAAGATGTGCTGAATTAATGAATAGAAATATAGAAGACTTAAAAATAGTTACATGTCATTTGGGCCAAGGAGCTTCTATTTGTGCTGTTGGTGGAGGAAAATCAGTAGATACATCAATGGGATTGTCTCCTTTAGGTGGAATTCCAATGGTAACACGTTCAGGTGATATCGATCCTTCTGTAGTAATTGAAATTATGAGAAGAGAAAATCTTACTCCAGATGAAATGAATAGTTTCTTAAATAAGAAATCTGGATTATATGGTATTTCTGGATGCAAACCTGATTTTAGAGAAATAGAGAATAATTCATATGAGCCTGATCAACCAAAAGCCACTCTTGCAATTGAAATATTCACTCAAACAATAGCACAATATATTGCTAAATATGCGGTTTCTCTAAGAGGAATAGATGCAATTGTATTTACTGGTGGAATTGGTGAAAATCAAGTAAATGTTAGAAAGAAAATACTTGAAGATTTAGCATGGATGGGTGTAGAAGTTGACGTTGAAAAAAATAAAGTTAGAAGCGAAGAAGTAAGAATATCTTCAGATAATTCTAAAATCCAAGCATATGTCATCCCTACAGATGAGGAAATGGTTATTGCTAGAGATACGAAAAGACTTGTAGAAAATCAAAAATAGGTATATAATACATAAACAGCGTGGTACTACAAAATGTACCGCGCTTTTATGTTTAATTTCGATCAATATTATATGTGGGAGGTTATAAATGAAAGTATTAGTATTGAATTGTGGTAGTTCTTCATTAAAATGTCAACTTATTGATATGCCATCAGGTGAAAGAATAATGAAGGGACATTACGAAAGAATAGGTGGGAGAAAGTCTTCTCTTAGATTTAATGTTAGAGGAGAAAAGGCAATTATTGAACACCCAGCAAGAGACTTTGATGAAGCAATAGGAGAGATATTAGGATTACTTACTAGCAAAGAATTTAACGTTATAAGTGATTTATCAGAAATAGGAGCTGTAGGACATAGAATAGTTAATGGAGGAGAGTACTTTAAAAAGTCTGAAGCTGTTACTGACGAAGTAATAGAAGAACTAGAAAAGAATGTCAATTTAGCTCCATTGCATAATCCAGCAGGAATAGCAGGTATAAAAGCATGCAGAAAACTTTTACCAGATACACCTATGTTAGTTGCACTTGATACTTCATTCCATCAAACAATGGAACCAAAAGCATATATTTATGCATTACCATACAAATATTATGAAGATTATAAAATTAGAAAATATGGTGCTCATGGAATTTCTCATTTATATGTATCAAAGCAGGTTGAAAAGATTACAGGAAAGAAAAACCTTAGAATTGTTAACTGTCACTTAGGACAAGGAGCATCTCTTTGTGCTATCAAAGATGGTAAATCAGTAGATACAACAATGGGATTAACTCCACTTGCTGGTATTCCTATGGGTACGAGATGCGGTGATGTTGACCCATCAATTATTCCAATAGTTATGAAACTATATGATATTTCACCAGATGATATGTTAAACATAATGAATAAAGAATCAGGTGCATGGGGTATTTCTGGAGTATCAACAGACTTTAGAGATATTGAGAAAGAAGCATCAGAAGGAGATGAAAGATCAATTCTTGCACTTGAGCAAAGAGCATATGTAATTGCTCAATATATTGCCAAAATGGTTGTTCCACTTGGTGGAATTGATATGCTAACTTTCTGCGGTGGTATAGGCGAAAATGGATTTGAAGAAAGAGAAAGAATTTGTAAATATCTTGAATTCCTTGGAATTAAACTTGATACTGAAAAGAACAAAGTAAAAGGAAAAGAAACTATTATTTCGAGTGATGATTCAAAAGTTCCAGTATACGTTATTCTAACAAATGAAGAGCAAATGATAGCAAATGATGTTTGGGAAATGTTTGGAAATAAATAATTAGATATAATAATGTAAACAACATTTAAACCGGGTGTAATGGTATTCACCCGGTTTTATTTATACAATTAATATGTATGATTAGTTGTTAGAGGAGAATAAGATGAGGATAAAGAGTATTATTGTTATATTGACTGTAATGTGGGTTTTACTATTTGGAATAGTACTAAATGTTTTTTTGAAAGATGATACTAAAGTGGATAGTGAACCTATTCATCATAACATGCAACATTTTTTAATTGAAGAATTTAATTCAACTTTTTCAAGGTACCAAGGAGAACAAACTGGATCACAAGTTAAAGCCTTATTAATTAGATTGGTTGCAAATGCAAATACATATAGTGAAGAACCATCAAATATTCCTAGTTTAAGTTATAATTCAAATGGAGATGCTGATGATAAAAATTCTTTCTATGATAAGACTTATTGTGAAGTTACAGAAGAAGATAATACTCATTATTATTGTATGTATTTGAGCGAAATTTCAAAAAATATAGATTCAGAACATTCTTATTATATTACTATGTCAACGAATTCAGAAGGACGTATTAAAGGAATAACTATTAATTATGATAAAATGCATAGAAATGAAAATTTTGAAAGCAAGTTTAAACTTAATGATGGCATAGTGTTATTTTCAAGTGAGACTGATGGTACTAACTCAAATGATAATATAGATAAAGAGGAGAATGTAGTGGATAGTGAGCATATTCAACATAACATGTCGGCATATCAAGTAGAAACACTTAATCTAAATTTTATCCATTATCAAGGAACGCAAAGAGGTTCAGTAGTTAAATCTTTATTAGATAGATTAATATCAAACGCAAACACTTATAGCGAAGAACCATTTAAAATCCCTTTTGTGTGTTATAATTCAAATGGAGAAGTTAGAGATAAAAATTCTTTTTTTGATAAGACATATTGTGAAGTCACAGAAGAAAATAACACTCTTGATTATGTTAATTACATAAATGGAATTAAAGAACATATAGATTTAAAACATTCATATAGTGTTAATTTGTTGATAAATTCAGAAGGCATCATTAAAGTTATAACTATTAATTATAATAGCGATAGTAAAAATGAAAATATTGAAGTTGAGTTTAAACCTATTGATGGTATATCGTTATTTTCAAGTGAGTCTGATAAGAATAGCTTAGAAGATAATAAAGATAAGTAGGAGGGTGGAGATGGAAAAAAATATTGAAGAAAAGGTATTAAAATGGAATGAGATTGTTAATAAAACTCTTGTTTGTACAACAATTTTATTTCTTGTACTAGATATTATTTTCACACTCTTTTTTTATTCGAACATTATGTTCACATTTCTTTTAGCAAGTGCGATTAGTTTGGCTATAAGTATTACAATAAGTATCATTATAAAAACAAAGATAGTTTTAATTAAATTAATTGAGATCATTGTCTTAATATCTTTATCAATTTATATTGGAGTATTTTTATATGGTTATAATGATTTTGATACGTCGTCTCTTTCTGGCATGTATAAGCCAATTATATATTTATATCCAAGAGAAACAACTAAAGTTAATGTTACACTAGAAAATCCAAAATTACTAACGCACACATATCCAAAATATAATGAAAACATTGGATGGAATGTAATAGCAGAACCAACTGGAAATTTAAAGTATTTAAATAATGATAAGGAACAAAATTTATATGCATTGTATTGGGAAGGCAATTCTGCCAATGATAAAAAAATAGAAGATGATGGCTTTATTGTGAAGGGTGAAGATACGATAGAATTTTTAGAAGAAAAATTAGCACTACTGGGACTAAATGAAAGAGAAGCTGAGGAATTTATTGTATATTGGCTACCACAAATGGAGGATAATAAATACAATTATATTAGATTTGAAACATCAAATGAAATAGAAGAGAATATGCCATTAAATATTTCACCAAAGCCAGATACAACAATTAGAATAATGATGGATTGGTGTGAGATAGATAGTGAGTCAGAAGCAAATAGATTAAGTCATAATATAAAAGAACAAGAATTGACTATTCCAGAACGAGATGGCTTTGTAGCAGTTGAATGGGGAGGAAGTAGGATAAAATAGAATTTTAAAATGGAGAGGTAAGATGTTTAAAAGAATAATAAAGGTATTATTGTTGATAATAATTGCAATAATCATATTTGAAAAAAACTATACTTATAATTTTATAGAAACCCATGGGAAAAAAGTAAATTATTATATATCTTATGAAGATATGGACTTATATGAGGAGTTTACTAAATTACATGTTGAAACCTCTAATGAAAAAAGAAGTTTGAGATATTATGAAATAGATAATGAGGAAGCCATAAAAAGAATTAGTAGATATAATGATGCTTTATCAGTATTATTGATGATTGCTCAATTATTATTGATTATTATTGTAGCTGAACTACTTTTAAATATATTAAGTATAAAAAAAATTAAAAAGGAAGATAAAAATAGGGAAATAAATTATAGCAAATATAATAAAAGACTGAAAAGACTATATTTGTATAAAATAATACTTGGAATTATTTTAATTATATTCTTAGTAATAAGAGTAGTGTATTTTAAATTATCCGTTGATACAATTAGGAATCATACAGATTCTTCAGGAAACATGACTTTATCTTATGATCAAAAAGAAACAACGAAATGTTGCTATATTGTTGGGATTGATAGTACCGATATGCAACGATTTATCGTCGGAATGATTTTAATTATTATTTTAGAATTAATTAATATGATGATAAAGAAGAAAAAACACGAGTTTGTATTCTCTAAAAAAGAATTCGTTTGCAGTATGATATTGAGTCTACTTTTAATTCTAATGTTTGTTTTTAGAGCGCCTGTAGCAGAGTTTGAGCTAACTATTTCTTGGAGGGGTGGAGCTAGTGATAATACCGGAAAACCTATAATATATTTATATCCAGAAAATACAACTGATGTACATGTCTCGCTTGGAAACCCAGATCTAATTCTTTGCTCTTATCCTAAATATCAAGCTGATGTGGGTTGGAATGTAACAGCAGAGCCAAATGGAAATCTTTTATACGGAGATAAAAGCCTATATGCACTATATTGGGAAGGAGAGTCTAGATTTGATAAGAAAATCCAAGACGATGGTTTTGTTGTAAAAGGTGAGAATACAATAGAATTTCTTGAGGAAAAGTTAAGAATACTTGGCCTAAATGAAAGAGAAGCGGAAGAATTTATTGTATACTGGCTACCACAGATGGAAAACAATAAATACAATTATATTAGATTTGAAACTAGAGAAGAGATTGATTACAATATGCCACTTGATATCACTCCAAAGCCAGACACATTGATAAGAATAGTAATGGACTGGTGTGAGATTGATAGCGAAGCAGAGGCAAATAAATTAAGAAATAGCATAAGAGAACAAGAATTAATTACCCCAGAGAGAACAGGATTTGTAGCTATTGAATGGGGAGGAAGCAAAATAAACTAAAAACTATAAAAGGAGTAGTTAAATGGCAGATGGCGAAGAAAAAAGAAATACTAAAAGCTTCAAAATAATCTTAAAAAGAATATTAAAAGCTATATTTATAATATTTTTTTGTATTGTGGTGAGTGTTCTTTCTAAAATAATTTGGGATTATTGTTATGATAAGGAGCTAATGAATACCAACATAAGTGAGTTTGTAAAAAAATATGATGATGCCGAAATTTCTGGAATGGAGTTGACGAGAATATTATATTTATTCATGGAAAACAAATATCCAGTTGCAATATATTTTATAGATGATAATGAAAAAAGCCAAGATTATTACGATTTGAAAGAGTTTGAAGATTATATTAAAAAAGTGCTTAAAAGTGCGAAAATACAAAACAAATACATTATCTCTTTTATTTCTTATAATGATGAAAAACATATTGATAAATTGTATATTTATGATAAAGAAGCAGAAGAATATGTAAATAGTCCGCTAGAGTGCTCTGACTTTTCTAAACCAATAATCTACTTATATCCAGAAGAAAAAGAAAGCGTAAATATTTGGCTTGGTAACCCAGAACAGTTAACGCATACATACCCAAAGTATGATGAGCGTGCAGGTTGGAACGTAACAGCAGAGCCAAATGGAAATTTACTTTACGGAGATAAAAACTTATATGCACTATATTGGGAAGGAAAATCTAGATTTGATAATAAAATTCAAGATGATGGTTTCATTGTAAAAGGCGAAAAAACAATAGAATTTCTAGAAGAAAAACTTAGTATACTTGGTTTAAATGAAAGAGAAGCTGAGGAATTTATTGTATATTGGCTACCACAAATGGAGGATAATAAATACAATTATATTAGATTTGAAACATCAAATGAAATAGAAGAGAATATGCCATTAAATATTTCACCAAAGCCAGATACAACAATTAGAATAATGATGGATTGGTGTGAAATAAATAGTGAGTCAGAAGCAAATAGATTAAGTCATAATATAAAAGAACAAGAATTGACTACTCCAGAACGAGCTGGCTTTGTAGCAGTTGAATGGGGAGGAAGTAGGATAAAATAGGAGAGGAGATTATCGATTATGGTGGATAATGACAACATGAGTGATCAAAAAGAATTCAAGTGGTATAAAACACTTGAAGATACGCTAATAGTTATTACCTGTTTTCTTGCGTTTTTAAGTTTTGAAATACAAATAATTTTTTTAATACCCTATTGTGCAGCGAGTTTTTTGGGTTTAATAGCTAGCTTTATAATAGGTAGACTGATTGAAAAGAAGATAAATATATTGCAGATTATACTAAGCATTTTTGGTATAGTAATTGCAATTGTTTTTGGTGTATATTTATTCACGTATTCTAAAGCTCAAGTTGATTCTAAACCAATAATATATCTTTATCCACAAAAAACGACAGAAGTTAATGTTTCATTAGGAAATCCTAAATATCTTACATGCTCATATCCTAAGTATAATGAAGGAAAAGGATGGAATGTTATTGTCGAGCCTAATGGAAATATGAAGTATATTTCCGAAGACAATAAAGAACAAAATTTGTATGCATTATATTGGGAAGGCGAACCTGCGCTTAATAAAAAGATAAAAAGCGACGGATTTATTGTTAGTGGTGAAGATACTATAGAGTTTTTACAAGAGAAATTAAATCAGTTAGGCTTAACAGAAAGAGAAGCAGAAGAGTTTATAGTATACTGGCTACCACAAATGGAAGATAATAAATATAATTATATTAGATTTGAAACATTAAAAGAAATAGAGGAGAATATGCCATTAAATATTTCACCGACGCCAGATACAACAATTAGAATAATGATGGATTGGTGTGCGATTAAAAGTGAATTTGAGGCTAAAGTTTTAAAATCAAAAATTAAAGAGCAAGAGATTAATATCCCAGAGAGAAAAGGATTTGTTGTTGTCGAGTGGGGAGGATGTAAGATAAGAAAATAGAATAAAATCAAATCAAATCAACAGGAGTATTAGATAAAAATGAGTAAAAAAATGATAGTAATAATACTAGCAGTGTTGTGGGTTATAGTTGGTGGCACAGTTATATATATATTTCTAGATATTGACTTATACGAAACTCATAGTTGTGGCTTGGACATAATGTCTACTTATGATATAGAAGGATTTAATTCAACATTTACATCATATCAAGGAGAAATTAAAGGTGATTCAGTTAAAGTTTTATGTAATAGGTTGATTGCTAATGCAAATACATATAGATTTGAACCAGATAAAATACCTATGGTTAGTTACCATTCAAATATGGCTTCGGAAGATGTGAATTACTGCTTTTCTAATTTCTTTTGTGAAGTTGAAGAAGAATCTAAAACTGAAGATTATATCCAGTATTTAAAACTAATTGCTAAATATATAGATTCTAAGCATAAATACTTTGTTCTCATGACAGAGAATACAAATGGTACGATTCATGGGATAACAATTAACTATGATAAAGAAGATGCAGTAGAAAATTTTATAATTAATAAGAAATCGGATGAGGCGCAGGCCATAAAAGGACTAAGACGAGTAGATTCAAGGTTTATTAAAAGTTTTAGTGATGAGTCTGTAGTTACTTTTAAGTTTAATGAAAATAGAATTCAAGATGAATAAAGAAAACTAAAAAGAAGAATGGGTGGATGAGTCAGTAGTATAGAAATTACAAATATTGAAGAATAGAATAGAGGCTATATAGCCTCTATTTTATTATCATTGTTTTAAAGTTGTTATACGTTACCATTCCTGGTTTGCTTCCAGAAGGCTTTTTTACATATTTAGCATAGCAGTAGTCTACGGATACATTTGTACTTTCTGCACCTTTACTGTTTTCTTTTGCAAGATTAGCACATTTGTACAAGATTTCTTCTGGAACATCATCTATATCTATGTTATTTGGGTTTTTAAGAAGCACATGGCTTCCATGAATTTGTTGAGTATGAAACCAAATATCATTTGCTTTAGCAATCTTGGTGGAAATGTAATCATTTTGAATATTGTTCTTTCCAACATATATAGTAAAATTATCAATGACTAAATGGTTTAGGCTGATTTTGTCACTTAAAATTTTATGCTTAGAAGGTGTATTATTTTTGTCTTTTTTAACTTTTAGATTTACAACAATTTCATCATATATTTGGTTAATATCATACATAGATCTTGCGTTTCCAAGCGAAAAGACTATGCTTTCAATATAGTTTAATTCTTTCTCTGCATCTCTTTTTTGGATAGTAACTATTTCTAGGGCATTTTTAAGCTTATTATACTTTTTAAAATACTTTTCAATATTTTTTTGAACAGTGACTGTTTTATCTAGAGGAATAGTTATCGGTTTGTTTTCATCGTAATAGTTCTCTAATTCAATAGATTCCATATTTGAGGTTTGATCTATCTTGTATAGATTTGCTGTAAGTAATTCACCATATAGCCTATAAGTTTCTTTCTTTTCACATTCCTTTAATTTTGAATTAATATTTTCAACTTTTTTGTATACTTTTGTTAGTGATGAAGAAACAATTCTAAGTAAGCTATTTCTTGAATTTAAAAAAAGAGCTTGTTCTTCTTTATAGTAGTAGAATTCATCGATAAATTCGTTTATTTGAAGCTTATTTGATGGAGATGAACCTCTTTGGTTTAGAGCAAGTATATAGTCTTTTTCAGAAACTTGTTTACAAAATACATCATGTTTATCAATCGATTCGATAAGTCTTTTCAGATAATTGTATAGCTTTTTTAAATCTTCATCAGAAAAATCTGTATCAATTATGTGAAGGGTAGAAAGGGTTTCACTAACAAGGGATTTACTGAAACCAATAAATTTCGAAACAAGAATTTTAGTTAGACTAGAATCGCCATCCTTCAATCTATTCTGAATTATGTCATTAAAATCTTGAAAGTACTCAAGTTTAATAAAACTACGTTTGTTTGTTGAAGCAGGAGTATAAGGATTAGCAGGAAGTACAAGCCTTTTTGAATTTACTTTTCTAAGTGTATCTATAATAATACCACTTTCGTTAGTTAAAATGATATTGCTCTGTCTACTCATAATTTCTACATAAAGAGTTCTAATTACTAAGTCATTTAAGTCATTATAGCACGCAAATTGGATTTCAACTGTCCTTTCAAGGTCATCTGTTTCAATACTTACAATTTTTCCGCCTATAAGGTACTTTCTTAATAACATGCAAAAATTATAGGCATTTTGAGGATTTGGCTTAGTATGACTTGTAAGATTTATTCTGCAATATTCTGGATTAGCAGATAAAAGCAACGAATAATTATTCCCATTATTATAAAGGCTCAAAACAATCTCATTTTGAGTTGGTTCTAATACTTTGTTTACTTTAGCACCAAGAATAGTATCTTTTAATTCAGAGACTATTGCTTTAGTTACAAAACCATCAAATGCCATTTAATAATTCTCCAATTTATGCAATATAACATATTAACTATATAGCAAAGGACTAATATAATCAATAAAAAAAACGTGTACTTTTGATTACAAATTTGTTAGAAATTGTTTATTTTTTATCAAAAGTATTATATAATTCAAATGTCTTAGGTTTACATACTTAACACACTATTACGAAAGGAGTTGTATGATTTTTCATACATAATATTATGGATAAAATATCAGTTATAATTCCAGTTTTTAATGAAGAAGAAGTTATTGAAGAATGTTATAAAAGAGTAGTTGAAGTTGTTAAAAAATATAAATATGAACTTTGTTTTGTTAATGATGGAAGCAAAGATTCAACTCTAGAAAAACTTAGAAAAATCGCAAGTAACGACAGGGGAGTTAAAGTAGTATCTTTCTCCAGAAATTTTGGACATCAAGCTGCATTGTCTGCAGGTCTTAAAGTAGTTACTGGAGATGCTATTATTATTTTAGACGCAGATATGCAAGACCCACCAGAACTTATTCCAAAAATGATTGATTTATGGAAAGCTGGAAATGATGTCGTATATGGAAAGAGAAAAGCTAGACAAGGGGAAACGATATTTAAATTAATGACTGCCTCTATGTTCTATAAAGTACTAAACAAGTTGAGTGATGTAGATGTACCAAAAGACACTGGAGATTTTAGATTAGTTGATAGAAAGATAGTGGATACTATAAATCTTATGCCAGAGCATAATAAATTTTATAGGGGACTATGGAGTTGGTGTGGATATAAGCAGACTGCAATAGAGTATGAAAGACATGAGAGATTTGCTGGAAAAACTAAATATCCACTTTCAAAAATGCTTAAACTAGCTAAAGATGGAATAATAGGTTTTTCAAAGAAACCACTTCAAGTTATGGGAGTAATAGGACTTTTTTCAATATTTATTTCATTTGTTGTTTTAGTTTATTCAATAATCTCATTTATATTTAAGCTTAATCATTTGACAGCAGGATGGACTTCAATCATGGTTGCAATCACATTTTTTGCAGGTGTTCAATTGCTTGCATTATGGATAATTTCCGAATATATCGGAAGAATTTATGATGAGTCAAATAGAAGACCAGAGTATATTATAGATGAGATTATTAATAAATAAATTATTATTAAAGAAAGGAGATTTATGGGAATGCAAAACGATTTTGTAAAAGAAATCACCAATATTGATGAAGATTTTACCCAATGGTACACAGATATTGTACTAAAAGCTGAACTAGCTGATTATGCAGAAACTAAAGGGTGTATTGCAATTAGACCATATGGATATGCTATTTGGGAAAATATTCAAAAATATGCGGATCAAAAATTCAAAGAGACAGGAGTGGAAAATGTTTATCTTCCCGTTTTGATTCCAGAAAAACTACTTGAACTTGAAAAAGATCATGTAGAAGGGTTTGCACCTGAAGTAGCAGTTGTTACAAAAGCTGGAAATAAAGACTTGGAAGAAAACTACATTATCAGACCGACATCTGAGACAATGTTTTCAAGCTTATATTCAAAATGGGTTCACTCATGGAGAGATTTACCAATGAATTATAATCAGTGGTGTAATGTTTTAAGATGGGAAAAAGAGACAAGACCGTTTTTACGTTCACGTGAATTCCTTTGGCAAGAAGGGCACACGATTCATGAGACCGCTGAAGAAGCAGAAGCAAGGACAAAAATGATGCTAGATATATATGTTGATGTTGCAGAAAATTTATTGGCTTTACCAGTTTTAAAAGGTGTAAAGACAGAGTCAGAAAAATTTGCTGGTGCAGAGTATACATATACAATTGAAACTCTAATGCATGATGGTAGAGCTCTTCAATCAGGAACTTCTCATTATTTTGGACAAAAATTTTCAAAACCATTTAATGTAAAGTTCCAAAATAGAGATGGAAAAGAAGAGTACGTATATCAGACATCTTGGGGAATATCTACAAGATTTATTGGAGCAATTATTATGGCTCATGGAGACAATAGAGGCCTTAAACTACCACCAAGAGTTGCACCAATACAAGCTGTTATTGTGCCAATAGCACAACATAAAGAAGGAGTTCTTGATAGAGCCAATGAGCTTCTTAAGGAACTTTCAAAAGATTATCGTGTTAAACTTGATGATAGAGACCAAGTTTCGCCAGGATTTAAGTTTAATGATTGGGAAATGAGAGGTGTTCCAGTTAGAATAGAACTTGGACCTAGAGATATAGAAAATAATAAATGTATTGTGGTTAGAAGAGATACCAGTGAAAAAATAGAAGTTTCACTTGATGAGTTACACACTAAATTGAATGAAATATTAGAAGAAATTCAAACTAATATGTTTAATATGGTAAAAGAAAATACTATAAAAAGAACTACTATAGCAATGAACATGGAAGAGTTTAAACATAATCTAGAAGTTAACCAAGGATACATTAAAGCAATGTGGTGCGGTGATGCTGATTGTGAGGAAAAAATTCATGACGAGACTGGCGCTAAATCAAGATGTATACCATTTAATGAAGAACATTTGTCTGATGTATGCGTTTGTTGTGGAAAACCTGCTAAATATATGGTTTATTGGGGAAGACAATATTAAAAAGACTATTTTAAAAGAGTGTAAGAGTTGAAAATTCAACAATTACACTCTTTATTTTAATTTATAGCAATATAATTATTAGATTTAAATGTAAATTTATTTTCTTATAATTGCCTTTAGATGTAATTTTCGCACTTTTAGTTTACATTTGATTAACGTTAAATTTACAATAGATTGCTTATTGAAAAAATATATAAAATATAGTATATATATTATAAGAAATTAATTTGTACATGAAGGGTGTGCATTTTTGACAATTTTCTGTCAAAAAGGGTCGGCCCTATAGGAGGAGAAAATGTTAAAATTAGATTTAAAGAATTCAAGTATTAGAACTGAAATGATTGAGAAATACTCAGAGGATGTAGAAAAAATACATAATTATCTACGTAGCAAAGTAAATGATGAAGGTGAGTTTTTAGGATGGATTGAATTACCTACAAACTATGATAAGGAAGAGTTTGAAAGAATAAAAAAAGCAGCTAAGAAAATACAATCAGATTCTGACGTGTTAGTTGTTATCGGAATTGGAGGCTCATATTTGGGAGCTAGAGCGGTTATTGAGGCTATGACTGATACATTTAATAACTCACGTACAATAGAACAAAGAGAATTCCCTCAAGTTGTATATGCAGGAAATAACCTAAGCCCAGTGTATTTAAATGATTTATTAGAGTACTTATCTGATAAAGATATTTCAGTTAATGTAATATCAAAGTCAGGAACTACTACAGAACCAGCTATAGCTTTTAGGATCTTTAGAGAAGTGCTTGAGACAAAATATGGAGTTGAAGAAGCTAGAAAAAGAATATATGTTACTACAGATAAAGAAAGAGGCGCTTTAAGACAACTTTCTAATGAAGAAAAATATGAAACATTTGTTATTCCAGACAATGTTGGTGGAAGATTTTCTGTATTGACAGCAGTTGGACTTTTACCAATTGCCGCAAGTGGAGTTAATATTGATAAATTAATGGAAGGTGCAAGGAAAGCACAAGTTAGATATTCATCATCTAATGTTTTAGAAAATGATGCATACAAATATGCTGTTGCACGTAAAATGTTATATGATTCAGGAAAGATAATAGAAGTACTTGCTAACTACGAGCCAAAACTTCATTACGTTACAGAGTGGTGGAAACAACTATATGGTGAAAGTGAAGGAAAAGATGGAAAAGGCATCTTCCCTGCAGGAGTTGATTTGACAACAGATTTGCATTCAATGGGACAATACATTCAAGATGGAAGAAGAGATTTGTTGGAAACTGTACTTAAAGTCTCTGTTAATAGTTCAGAAATAACAGTACAACCAGACGAGGAGAATTTGGATGGATTAAACTATCTTGCAGGTAAAACTGTTGGTTATATTAATAACAAGGCAATGGAAGGAACTATAGAAGCTCATGTTACAGGTAATGTACCAAATATTTTAGTTGAAATAGAACACATAAATGAAGAGTCAATTGGAGAATTACTATATTTCTTTGAGATGGCATGTGCTATGTCTGGAAGTTTACTTGGAGTTAATCCATTTAATCAACCAGGAGTAGAAGAGTATAAGAAAAATATGTTTAGATTATTAGAGAAACCTGGATATTAATAATAGAAATTTAAAAGCATCTTACTACTTGTAGTAAGATGCTTTTTGGTTAAATATGAGAAGTATATTTAACCCGTTAAGGATTATTTAGAGTTTCGTTATTTTCATTAATAATTTGTTTTTGTTCGTCATTATTTGATATATTTTCTTCGATAATATTATTTTTAAATTTTACTTCATCCTTATTCTTTTCAAATGCGGTAGCCATAGCAATAGCATTTGAAGAACCCGGGATGTTTTTTCTTTTATATGTATGCTTTACAGTATTTTCAATTTTTATTGTTTCAACAATTTCTTCGATATCTTCAATCTTAGGTTGTTCTATATTATTTACAAAGTAATTATCATCATCATATTCATCTTTAATAGAGTCATTATTAGAATCTTCTATGGTAGTATTTCCTATTATTGATATTTTTTCAGCATCTTCTTTAGCGTTGGTAGATATGCTTGCAGTTTCAATACTTGATCCTGTCTCATCATATTCATGTGAAAGCATTGCCATTGTTTTACTGATGTGATCAAGATTTGTGCCATCTAATTTATCTATTTGTTCTGCCATAACATCGCTAGTAGAACCAGACTGAGTTATATTTTCATCTATTTGGATTTCTTTATTTTCTATCTCAGATTCATTAATTTCTTGTGTTGAATTTGTAGAGGCATTATTATTTTCAGAAGTATTTATTTCTTGTATTTCACTTTGAACCTCTTTATCAAAAATAGAGTAATTATCTTTATCCTCAAGCACGTCAATATTTTTTATTTCTTGAACAGTTTCTTTAATTTCATTTGCTATTTCTGGGTTAAGAAGCTCTTCTATTTTTTTAAGTGAATCTAGTTTTTTGGAAATTAATGTGAGTTTTCTAAGGGTAGCTATTTTCCAATATCCGTCTTGTATTGCTTGTGAAATGCTCGTTGTGAAAAAACTTGCAAAAATAAATGAAACTAATGCAAATATTAACACAATATTACTTTTTGATATATCATAAAACATTAAAACATCAACAAGATATGAACTTAGTACACCTCCAAGAATAGAACCTGCAAGTGTAAAAAATATGATAAAAAAAATACGCTTTACTTTTAACCAAAAAAGCAAGTGTTTATATGAGCTCTCTTTAAACATTTATAATACCTCATTACATCATCTTATGAATTAGTGAGAAAATTGTTAAATTTAAACCAATTTACATAATTTATTATAATATGATATTAATCTGAAGTCAAGCAAAATGTTACAAAAATGTAATATTTTTGTAATCTAAGAGTGCAAATAAAATGGTAAAATAGTGGCGAGGTGTTGAATATGATGTTAGAAATTTTGAACAAAAAAAGAGAATATGATGGTTTTTTAAAATTGGAAAGTGCAGATATTAGGCTTCCTAATGGCGAAATTATAAACAGAGAATATATAAAAAAGAGAAATGCAGTTGCTGTGGTGGCTTTTACGGATGATAATGAAATCTATTTAACTAAACAACCTAGAGTAGGAAGAAATGAATTGGAAGCAGTTGAAGTACCAGCTGGGCTTATTGATGAAAATGAGACTCCAGTTCAAGCAGCTAGAAGGGAACTTTTAGAAGAAACTGGTTGCGTAGCTCAAAAAGATTTAATACCACTTGGAAAATACTATGCTGATCCAGCATGTTCAACGGGTTTGGTGTATTTATTTTTAGCACTTGGAGTTGAAAAAAAAGCTGAACTAAGTCTTGATACGGATGAATTTCTAGAGTCATTTAAAGTTACCATTGGAAAAGCATTGGAAATGATTGATAATGAAACCATTATAGATGCAAATAGCTTGATATGTATAGAAAGAGCTTTATCATATATTGATAAATACAACTCTGGAATGTAAACGGGGGTTTAATATGAAAAAAGAAAATTATGATATAACAGGAATGTCTTGTGCAAGTTGTGCGGCGAATGTTAACAACGCAGTATGCAATCTTCCAGGGGTGAAAGATGTTAATGTTAATCTGATTTCAAATAGCATGACGGTCGAGTATGATGATAATAGCCTTGATTGTAAAGCTATTATTCAAGCTGTAAAAAAAGCTGGATATGGGGCTGCCATTGAGAATACAGAGCTAAATAGAACTCAAAGAATAACTCAAAAAGTAATTAAAAACGAGATGAACATAAAAAAAATGAAAAAGAGATTAATTTTATCTATAATTTTTTGGATTATTCTAATGTGTTCGTGCTTTTATCAAATGTATGTAATGAAATTAGAAACGAAAATCGAAGATGTAAATAGTATAAATTATTTTATTTTTAAGTATTTCCCATTTATACAAATTTTTCTTTTAATTCCAATAATTATACTAAATAAAAGGTACTACACAAGTGGTTTTAAGGCACTTTTAATACTTAAGCCAAACATGGATTCATTAGTGGCCATTGGAAGTGTAGCTGCAATTATATTTGGACTTATTTCATGTTATGAAGCATTCATCTCTGGTGTAGGAATTGAAAACGCAATATATAAAGATTATTATTTTGATTCAGCTGGAACTATTCTAACCCTTATTACGATTGGAAAATATTTAGAAGAAATATCAAAAGGCAAAACTGGAGATGCTATTAGTAAGTTGATAAATCTTGCACCAAAAACAGCTATATTAATAAAGGACGGACAGGAAATTGAAATACCTACTGAGAAGATTCAAAGTGGAGATATTTTATTGATTAAGCCCGGTAGCAGAATTCCAGTTGATGGAGAAGTGGTAAGAGGTACATCTTCAGTTGATGAATCAGCCATAACAGGGGAGAGTATACCTGTGCTTAAAGAAGTAGGAAGTAAAGTTATTTCAGGGACTGTCAACAAAAATGGAGTAATAAAAATTGAAACGGAAAAAGCCCAGGATAAGACTGTTCTTGCTCAAATAATAAAATTAGTTGAGGAAGCTGGAAACTCAAAAGCGCCAATCTCAAGGCTAGCTGATAAAGTTGCCGGAGTTTTTGTGCCCGTTGTCATACTTATAGCAATAATTACTGTAATAATATGGTATTTAGTTCAAAAAGATATTGCACTTGCTTTAAACTTTGGAATTTCTGTGTTGGTTGTTTCATGCCCATGCGCTTTAGGATTAGCTACACCGCTTGTTATAATGATTGCAACTGGTAAAGCAGCAGAAAAAGGAATTTTAGTAAAATCTGCTGAAAGTATTGAAACATTACATTCTGTAGATACAGTTATGTTAGATAAAACAGGAACCATTACTAAAGGAGAGCCTCAAG
>Ga0247611_10001688_pt1 | contig 38660 bp, 50 predicted proteins | sample 177DNAGHGhighgp2_FD_192422 | JGI IMG/M metagenome (GOLD analysis project Ga0247611, IMG submission 192422) | Sheep rumen microbial communities from Palmerston North, Manawatu-Wanganui, New Zealand - 1770 DNA GHGhigh gp2 | ecosystem: Host-associated > Mammals > Digestive system > Stomach > Rumen... | reverse complement strand
TGTCACTGCGGTTGATGATGATGCCGTCACTCTCAAGGCCACGGGTAATCAACTCGTCACAATCGAAATCAATCGCCTTGCTGATAAGGGATTCACATAAATTAGCCATTTCTTAATCTCCTTTCTTTTGATGGGTGATTAATAAGCGGCCTGGAATGCCTTGTCCTCCATCAACATGGTGCCCAGCTTGCCCGTGCCGTAGACGTAGAAGTTACGGCTGATGCGGTCAAAGTAGAAGTCGAAGTCGTTCACGAACTCACCAGCGGGAGTGCCGACCAGCAGGTTGTCACGGGTGGTGAGGATAGCACGATAAGGCATTGCGCCGTTCTCGAAGGTAGCAATCAGCTCGTCCCACTTGGCAACAGCGACATAGCGGATGCCGTTGTAGGTGGTGGTGGTGATGCCGTCAACAATCTGCTCCCAAGGCAGGTTGCAGCAGTTGGTCTTGCGCAGGTCAAGGTCAAATGCAGTGGCCATTGCCTGTGTCATGTAGATGACCTTGCCCGACTTGGCCATGATTTCGGGGCCAGCATCAATGAGCATCTGGTCGATGAGTGCGGTGGCCGCACCCTGTGCGTTCATGGCTGCCTTGGTGTTGGTGGTGATGGCAGTGCGCTGTGCGCCGTTGATAGCCACCTGCGCAAAGATGCGCTTCCAGAGGCCGTCAGCAACGGTGATGAGGTCAGTGTCAACGCCGTTGGTGATAGAACCACCGTCACTGATGTTCTCGGCTTCGGTGTCACCGAACCAAGCAATGCGCCAGATGAGGTCAACAAGCAGGTCGTTGATGATGGGGTAGATAACCTCACTCATTACCTGTGTGCCGTTGAGGTCACCGATAGCGGTGCCGTTCTTCAACGCATACTCGGCGATGGTGCCTTCCATATCGGTGTAGCAAATCTTCAACGGTGCTACCCAACAACCAAGTTCCCAACGCTTGAGGGCGTTGAAGGGAGCCAGACTTCCGTATTCGGGATCGCAGCCACAGCCGGTGGTGCCGATAGGATTACCCTTGCCGATGAGGCCGACAGGGTCACCGTTCTTGGCGCGAACGACACGCACATAGTCCTGGATGCGCTCGTCACGCAGGGTGTCAATGTTAATCAGCTGAGACAAGTCGCGGATGTTCTCAGGCTGAATCAAAAGGTTCTCAAGAAAAGTTGCCATTGTTTTTCTCCTGTTTTTATGTTTTACTTTTTGTTTTTGATTTTGTTGCGGGCCTCCTCGATGGCATCTTTGAGGTAGTTGCGTTGGGTTGCCTCCTCAGCCTTAGATGTCACGGGTTCACGCTTTTCGGGCGTGTATGTTGATTTGATGCTTGCGGCAACTTTTTCATAGCCGCCAGCCATTGTCACCATGTTCAAGATGCGCAGGTCATCGGTGGTTCGCGCATTGGAGCGGGCCTGTTCCAGCAGTTCCGTCAACTCGGCAACCTCGGCCTCAAGTTCGGCAATGCGTTCTTTCAGTCTGCCGTTCTCTTGTTCAAGGTTGTCATCGTGACGTTCTTCTTCCTCTGCGGCTGCGTCTCCTTCCTGTCCATCACCTGCCTCGTCAACCTGCTCCTCGGCTTGACGGATTTCAGTGATGACACCGTTTTCTACCACGATGGTGGTGTTGTCGGGCATGAGCCATTCACCGTCAGGCTCTGCCACGTCACCGACAGCGGGTGTGCCTTCCTCACGCTCGATGCGCAGGGTGTTACCGCTGGCAGTGGCCAGTTCCATAGCCATCATGGGTGCCTGTTCTTCAGTACCGAACACGCTATTGATGGCGTTGATGATTTTGTCTTTGATGTTCATATGATTTACACTTTTAGCTGATATTGGTGCGATGATTTCTCCTACCATGCCAAGTTCCATTGCACGTTCCACATTGATGAACTTGTCCTCGGCCATGAGTGCCGCCATCTCCTCGCGGTCACAACCGCAACGCTCGACATATAGGTCAAGGATGCGGTCTTGCTGTTCCTTGAGACCAGCAGCCGCTTTCTCAAGGTCATCGGCTGTGGCCATCCCGCAGTTCCCGATCCATGCAGGGTCAAGCCACGGGTTGTGAACGAGGATTTGGGCATTGGCATAGGCTTTTCGCCTCTCTTTGGGTGCCGCCATGAGTATCACCGTTGCCATTGATGCGGCAGTTCCGTCAACAATGGTGGTGATGTCCTTGCCTGTGGCACGGAGTCGGTCATATATTGCCCAGCCTTCCAACACGTCACCGCCGTTGCAGTGGATATGCACGTCAATGTTCTTGTCTTCGGCTGGTAGAGAATCGCAGAACTCGTTGATGTCACGGAACGAAACACCAGGCTCCATGCCCCACATGCGGGTCACGGCCTTCTCTTGTTCGCTCTGGATATCGTTGTATATGTTAAGTACTGCCATAGTTTTCCGTTTGATTTGACAAAGTTAATTCAATCGAAAGGCGGAAAACGAAAATTTTCGCCTTTCGTGTAGGTCACGCCTTGACCTTTTTGCCCATTTTTCGGGCGATGCGTTTGATGGTTGCCTCGCTGATATTGTACTGCTGCGATAGATATGCCAATATCCACACCTTCTTGTGGCCTTCCTTCGTAAGCCGCAACCAATCCTCATAGGCTGCGATGTAGTTGGCCTCGCTCGGTGCGATGCCAGCCGCGTCACACATCCGTAGAATGGACTCGGCAGATTTTATCAGTTCAAAGCGCGTCATGACCTTGACATGTTTTCGATGACCTGCACACGGTTCGTCACGTCAGTGATTTCTTCCACACTCACCACTGGTGACGGGGCCATTGCATAGCCTTTGGCGATAGCTGCCGCCAGCATATCCTCACCGACTTGTGTTGCGCCGCCTCCGTGACTGATGATTGGCACGCCGCCGCCAAGCTGGTTAATGGCAGACAATAGCGGTGAAAACATGGCCGTTGCATTGGCCGTCATCACGCTCTCGCCGTTGGAAACCTGCGCCGTGATGCTGTCGCTTGTTCCCGTGCCTGGGCCAAGAATAAGACCACCCTTGGCGAACTTGGCCGATTTAACGGTTGAGATGGCCGTTGCGATGTTGGCCATGATGGTTGCAACGGTGGTCGCAATGGCTGCAATGTTGCCGGGGAACGGAACACTTTGGGCCTGTGCCACACCTGCGGCAATGGCCTTACCTGTGTTGATGGCAATCTCGGCAAGTGCAAGTATCTTTGACAGCCTTGCAAACTCCTCATTGTCGTTGCCTAATGCCTCAAACACCTTGCCGATGCCGCCAGCGATGGATGCGTAGGCTTCATATTTGGCCTGTTCGACTTCAACCTCCTTGTTGGCAAGTTCCTGTTTCTGGTCAAGATAGTTCTGCTCCAACTGCAACCTGCGGGCATTCCACGCTTCGATGGTTTCACCCTCCATTTGGCGGGCATTGTCACGCAACATCTGCGCTTGTTCCAGCTTGATGCGTTCCTGTTCCAGCTCGTTGTTGGCTGCGGCCATAAGCCGCTCGGTGAACATGTTGGCCGATTCCTGTTCAAGACGTTTGCGCTCGTTCTCGTTGGCTTGCGTGAGTACGTCCTGCCGTTTCTGCTGGTATTGCTTTTCAAGGTTCAGCAGCAGTTCTTGGCGGGTTCCCTCATCTATCATCTCCTTGTTCAGTTTCTCAATGGCCAGTTGTCGCTCATTCTCAATCTGCTGGAGTTTCAACTGCGTTTCATCCCAAGTTCCTTTTTTGACGATGGCCAGCCTTGACTGGATGAGCATCTGCAACTGCTCAAGTTCGGACTTCATGGCCTTTTCAACGGCTTTGGCCTGTTGTTTGGCGGCTTTCTCTGCCTGTGACTTGGTGGGCGTTGATGACTTGGAAGAACTGCCCCCAGCACGGCCTGATGATGAAGACGAGCCGCCACCCGAATAGGATGTATTACCCCCATCGCCATAGTCACTACCTGGCAGGGATATGTGGCCGACACCTTCTGCATCCATCACGGCATTGTACCCGCTTGCCCAGCTCTTGGCGGTTGCAGCACCAAAACCCTTTGCATCCATCACGGCACTCTGCCATGCACCACGCAAGGAACCAGTCACCTCCGACCAACCCGATTTGATTTTGTCGGTGTTCAGCGTGAAAACACCCTCGATAATCGTGCCGAAACCTTTAAAGGAATTGCCCAAGCCGCTCAATCCGTCACCCACCAGCTTGAAGAACGTGCGTATGGCGTTCCATGCAGTTCCAACGGCCAAAGAAATCGTCATGACGATGCCGTTGAACATCTTGGTTGACATATTGTACCAGTCAATGGTCTTGTTGACAATAGCCACGATGCCCTTCAGTACGGCCAACAAGGCCTGTTTTGCATACAGTTCGGCCTTCTTTTTGAGAACATCCCAACCGTCACTGCCGAACAAGGCGGCAGTATATTTGTTGATGAGCGTCTGGGTTTCGACAATCTCCTGTTGCACCTGCCCATATTCGCCCTCGCTCTCGATCAGCGAGTCAAGCGACATGTTCAAGTCCTCGATGGCCTTCAACTGCTGTTGACCAGCCGCAACGCCTTTCTTGCCGAACACGTCACTGATGACGGCACCCGCTTCCTGGCTGTTACCACTCACGGTCTTCAATGCACCTGTCACCTGTTGAATGGCCTGCATCATGGTGATGGTGCCGTCTGCCAGCTTGGTTTTCAGTTCATCGGCATTGATGCCAACGCCACGCAAAGCATCTGCCGTGCTGTTGCTCATGTCACGCAACGACTTCGATGCCTTTTGTATGGCCGTCAGTCCATCATTGCCGAATATGCCGCTTCTCGTCTGCTGGATGACTGCAACAAGTTCCTCGGCACTGAGGCCAGCGTCACGCAGCGTTGGGCCGAACTGCTGCACCTTCGACAAAAAATCGCCGTTGATGTCGGCACCGGCCTCAAAGCCCTTGTTGATGATGTCGATGGACTCTTGCCATGATATGCCGAACTGGGAAACGAGTGTGTCGGCAGTCTGCAAGGTTTCCTTGAAGTCCTTGCCGAATGCGTCTGCCGTTGCCTGTATGGAATCGCGCACACCATCCATCGCCTGTCCTGTCAGCCCTGTGAACTGCTGCGTCAAGCGTGAAGCCTCGGCAAGACCATTGTTGTAGTCCTTCCACCAGGAATATGCCATACCCACACCAGCAATGCCCGCAATGGCCAAGAATACAGGGTTGGCAAGCAAGAGTTTCAGCGTTTCGCCAAGAGCCATAGCATTGGCATTGACGATACCCAATGCTCCGCTTGCCGTTGATGCTCCGCCACTCAAGCCCATGAGCGATGAGGCGAATTTGCTGTTGCCTGTGATGGCTTGCGTGATGGCGGCTTGGTAGTTGCCGACATTCAACTGCATCTTGCCAGTCTCGGCTTGCAACTGCTTCATCCGTTCATAGACCTGCTTGGACTGGTCGATGTAAGCCTTGTTCTGCTGTCGCTGTGCCGCATCCATCTCGTTGATTTTCTTCTTCATCTGCGTGTAGGTCTGCGACAGCTTGTTGTATGAGGCCGTGTTGATGTCGATTTGCTTCTGCTCGGCTCGGTCTGCCTCCAGCTTCTTCTTGATTTCGGTGGTCAAGACCTTCACCTCGCTGTTCAACTGCGTTGTGACGGTCTTATTCTTGGCCATAGCATCACCATACTGCTCCTCGGAAATAGTGCCTTTGGTGAATGCCTTATTCAATTCAGTTTGTTCGTCCTTGAGTTTCTTGATTTCTGCAAGGTACGAGCCAACATCCTTGATGCCTTTCTCGTAGTCAACCGTGAGTTTAAGGATTGTTTCAACTGCTTGTTGTCCTTGTGTCGGCATTTATCATTCCTCCTGTTTTTTAAGCCTTAAAAGTTTGGCCTCGGCAGTGCCGTTGCCTTTGACGTTCAGCTCCAGCAGGGCAAAGTAGGCCCCGTGTTGCTGGATGTATATGGCCCGCGTCTCGTCAACACACGCCAGCTCTACATCGTTGATGCGGATGGTTTCGGTGATGATGGCAGGGTGCTCCATCGTTGCCGCAACATCACCGTATCTCTCGGCAATAATGCGCTTCATATCCATGTCGAAGTTCCCGACAGCCTCACCGTTCTCGCCTCGGCTCATGGTCAGCACACGCGGCTGCACGGCCTTGTACTTGATTTCGGGGATGCCGTTTCTCACCTCGGTTGAATAGACAGGCACATTGTTGCCGTCCGAAGCGGCAAACGGGAAAGTCACGATGTCGCGGTTGGCCTCTATGGTCTCGTCAGCAACATCAATGCTGCCGTCATAGTCACCTGCAACGGTATCGTCCTCTTTCCATCGCCACCAGTTGTGTTGTGCCCACCCGTCAGCCGTGAATGCCTTTTCTGCGGCCACAGGCTGCGATGAGGGCGATAGCAAGCGGCCAGTCCAGTCAACGGCCCTGCTCCAGTCAAATACGCTCGACACTGGAGCCATGACCAATGTGTCTGCTGTTGATGCCTGTGTCGGGAACACACCCGTCACGGCTGCAAGAAACTTGATGAGGTCAATGGGTTTGATGTCGGGAATGTTACCCTCAACTGGGTAGAGTTGGCCCGGCTGCACCTCATTTTCCTTGCCGATGATTTCACTGATGTACAACGACCCGCCCTGGATGTGCAGGTCGCTGGCGATTTCTGGTGAGAATACGCCGTTAGATGTGATGCCGATGCGCAACGACAACTGGTCACCGACTGCCATTTCAATGGCAAGATAACCCGTGACATAGATGTCTAAGCGGGTGCCTGCAATGTTGTGCGCGTTGAAGTATGTGCCTTCGGGCAGAATCGGGCACCAGTGCCAAGTGTCACCGACATGCAGACCAATGGAATAGCCGTATCTGGCCTTCACGATGGGATATGACACGCTTACAAGGCCGGCCACGTTGATGTATGCCGATAACTGGTACTTGACAAGGCCATTGAATGCGGTTGCACATGTAAGTGCAATCGTTTGCGGGTCGCTGGTGCTTTGCGAGATGATGGGCGAGTTGTTGGATGTTTTCAGTTGGATGAAGTTGCCGCCAAAGCCTCCCATCTGCGAAGGTTCTGCCGTTGAAGCACGGTAGCCGTTGTTGTAGGTCGTGCCGTTGGGGATTTTCTTGATCAGCGGCACAATCATCGTGCCGATGTCATCAAAAGCATCTCCCCAATCAATATGCGCACCGTATTGTGTTTCCATCAGCGACAAGATCCAGCTCATTCTCACTGACGGGTGAAGATATGGCGATGCCTCTTGTCTTTCGGTGTAGCCATAAACGGCACCGCTTTCAACAACGACATGGGTGTGGTAGAATGTGTTGGCACCCTCATGCAGTGCTGTGTCAAGTGACGCATAGAACACGTCATCAACCAGTGCATCGTTGTAGTCGGTCACGGCCGGCACGGCATTGAACTCGATATATGCGGGTGTGGTAAGTTCTGCCAATGACTTTCCGCTTCCAAGCAGGGCCTCGATGGATGAGCGCACGCCCCAGACGATGACGATGCGCAGCTCGTTGGGTGTGGCCGACATGAGCCTCCCGATGCCGCCCTGCACGATGTTCACGCCCTCTCGGTAGTAGTCCACGTTGTGGAAGGTGTAAGGGAATGAGCCGCCACCCTGCACGGATTGGGCCATGTCGATGATGCGCCTGTTGTGTACGGTTGCAGGAATGGTAACCGTCAGGGAACGGTTGCCAAGAAACTCCCCTGCACCTGAAAGTAGGTTTGAACGGACTGAAAACGACACCTCGGTGTTCTCTCCGAGGTCGGCCTGTTGGCCGTCAATGAATAGCTGCTGTGTCATAGCGTCTGCACCGGGATTTCGGGTAACAACAAATTGAAAATGAAGTCCTGTTCGGGTTTCTTCGCGTCTTTCGTGTAGCTGCCAGCCTCAACGGTGACAGCCGTCCATGTCGGTTCATCGTGCTGGTCATAGCCCAAGAACATGTCAATCACTGGCGATGTGGTGATGTCTTGCAGCCGTTCAAAGGTCTCGTCATCCACAAGAGGCGCACACAGGGGCAACACATCGTTGCGGGTGAACGACTGTCTGCGCCCTGCATCACCCTGCCACCCGTCCTCCTGGTAGAACTTGGCGAGATTGTTGCGGTACCACATGCCGAACCTTGACGCAGCGTTGCGGGTATCGTCACCAGCCTTGAACAAATGATAATCCCACATGCCGTGACGGTTCACCCAACGCAGGTAAATGCCCTCGTCATGTTCGCGGTCAATCTTGATGATGGCATGTTCCTTATATGGCGATGCTGCATCTATGAGCGTGATGAAACGCTGTGTCACATCACCGTCATCGTTGATGTTGACGTTGTACAGGCCAGCCGAGGGAAGGACTACATGGCGAACAAGGCCACCGTCTTGCGGTGACACGATGTAAGAAGAATATTCTACCGTCTTGGCGGCAGAAGCATACAGGCCCACCGTGAACGGGTAATTGCGGAACCATGTCAAGTGCCGCGTTGCCTCATTGTATCTCTCACCGACAGCAACACCGCCCCAAACGCAGTAGATGGACTTGTTGAATGTGGATATCACCGTGCCGTCACTATCCAGGGCCTCAAGCGTGATGGTGACCTGCTTGCCGAGGTCACTCGCCTGTAAGTCCCCAATCAATTCAAAGTCCTGTCCGAAATTGCTTCCGTCAAAGAACGTCTGCAAGTACTGGCGCAGGTCAAGATACCCGCCGCTTGGCGTTTGGTATGTCGTTTCATAGTGCCTCCCTCCGCTGGTGATGCTTACCCTTGTGCGTGACATGGTGCCAGTCAGTCGGAACAGGCAGGGATTGAACACCAAACAGGGATCGTTCGGTGAGAACAAAGTAATGCCGTTGATTGTTTGTGTTGCCATATTCGTTGAGTTTTATTGTGGTACGTTAAGTTTAATCTGCTGTGTCACTGAAGCAACATAGATGCCGCTTAGACGCGAGTTTATGCGTTGGATGGTCAAAGGTATCGCCCGACTATAAACATCATCCCTGCCGCCATTCCTGTAAAGCCTCGTGCCTTCCCTGCGTATGGTGCGGCTGATGAAGTAGGCCATAGTCCTGTCGGCACGTTCCTGTTCGGTGTACTTGTGCGGTCTGCTGGTCTTGTACGGCATTGGTTGGGCGTGTACGCCTTTGGCTTGCATCCATTCATAGATGATTGCCTCAAAGTTGCGTGGAACTCGCCCACCCCTGCGGCCCGTTTCCAGTGTTCCGAAGGCCCTGCGGCCCACCAGTTCACCGATGTTGCCCGACACCATCACGGCCATAGATGCAGCCGTTTTCCCCGATGCCCATTGGCCAGTGGTGCGGATGTTGTTGATGATGGTTGCCTTGAGCGTTCCCAGTTCTTCGGTGAGAATCTGGGACACCTGTGTGCCAGTTATGACCGTTCCATCGTTCAGCATGTTCCGTTGTCCTCGATAGTGATTGAAAGCATGACACCTGTTACGATGGATGCCATTTGGTTATACACTACACCATAGTCCCAAGCCGTCACCGACTGGAAATGTCCGCTCTTATTTGCTACCCTTATGAAGTCCTTTGCTGCGTCTTTCATGCGCTCAAAGACTTCACGTTGGTCATCTCCGCTTGCATCCCGTGTGACCTTATCGACAAAACCGATATAGATGCTTTCACGGTCATAGATGCGGCCATTGCGCATTACCATCGTCCCACCGATGGGCAAGACGTGAGCGATTGCGGGTAATTTCTCACGGCTAACGGCTTGGTCAATGTTAAATTCATCATCGAAGATGTAGGTGTATTGCGGGAAATGCTTTTTTGCGATTTCCTTGATTGCTTGGTCAATTGTCATCTCTTTTTCCTCCTTGCCTCTTGCATTGAAATCTCGTTATATCTGCGTTGGTACTGCTCGACCTTGTTATCCATCTCCATGCACTTATAGATGCGTAGCCAGGGAACCGTCAACACATCATCGTGGTTGGTGATGCCCATGCGCTTGGCATACCAGTCCAAGATGCCGAACAAGCCGAACTGCAACTTGTCAACGCCCGCCTGTTTCTCCTTTGCTGTCGGCTTCGATTGCACCGACTGAAAAAGGCGGTTTATCTTCTTCACCTGTCGGCCCACCCACGACAGGAAAGCCACAACCTCCGTTGCTCGGCACTTGTCGGCCTCTGCCTTGTCGATGTCAAGCACGATGTCGATGATGCGGTAGTCGGTGTCTGGGCCTTCCGATTCGCCTATCTCGATAAGCTGGCCGATGGTCAGTCCGTTCAAGTCTTCGGGGCAGCGGGTTTTGCCTACATAGGCGGGCCGTTCAAACCCTTCCTCGATGGTGTAGTTGCAATGCCTTGCAATCACCCGCCAATAGCCGTATGTGGTGTTATTGTCCATACTGGTATAGATAAGTCGGGTTGTACTTTGCCGTGCCTGTTCTGCGCTGTTGCAGCTTGGCCATGACCAAGTAACGCAGTGCATCCAGCGCATGGTCGAAGTGTTCGCTCTTGGCCGGCTCGTTCTTCAACTCACCCGTCACCTTGTCCTCGGCCCATCGGTAGTTGCGCAGTTCACGGATGATGTTTAGTGAGCGTTGCGTGACGTGCAGCTTGTATCGTTGCACTACCTGGATGCCGTTGCGCACCGAGTCGGCACCCTTGACCGATGGCTCGATGTTGCGCACACCGTAGTTGCGCAGTTCGGCAATGGACTTTGGCTCGGCACTATCGGCCACGATCGGGCCGTTCTTCCCGGTCAGCGACTTGGCGATGCGGTCATTGGTGAGGCCGGGGGCGTACAACTCCTCGTCAATATACAACTCCCCGTCCATGATGTACACCGCCACGATGCTGGTCGGGTCTGCCTGATAACCGAAGTCAAGGCCACGACCAACCAGTCGGGCATTGGCGGGGATGTCCTTGCATTGTTCCCAATCGGTGTAGATAAGGCCCTTGCGGTTGCCAGTCTCGCCAAGTCCGTACACCTTCCACCAACGCTCATCCGTGCGGTAGGCCTCAATCGCCGCAATCTGCGTCTCACCCAAGTAGGGATTATCCAAGTATGTTGTCACTATCTCGGTGGTGTCTTCACGTCCGCTCAGTCCTTGTTGTTCATACCAGAACTCGCTATCGGGGTTCCAGTCGATGATGATGTTGCGTGTCGTGCGCACATCCAACTGACGGAACACCTCCCAGTCTATGCGGTTGGCCTCGTTCACAAACAGGATGTCCCTGCGTGAGCCTTTGACCTTGCCCCAGTTGTCGGCAGCGAAGAAACGTATCTCGCTCCCGTTGGGGAACGAATAGATGCGGTCGGTGCGGTTCAGTTCGTAGTTGCGGCCTTCAACAAGCTGGTCGTTGGCGGCGATGATTTCCTCAAAGTCGTGCAATGCACCACGTTTGAGGTGCGGCAGCGACTCACTCACCACGTCAAACGTGCGGGGGATGTATAGGGCAATGTTCAGCATCATCTTCAAGATGCTGTACGTCTTGCCTGAACGGGTGCCGCCCTTGTTGGCGATGAGTCGTGTCCCCTTCGCCAGTTCGTTTGCCGTCACCCCTGCAATCGTCTTGCCCGTTATGTCGTTGCCGTTAATCCTCATCCTTCATCTTCTTCAGTGCAGATTTTTCCATCTCGTCAGCCGTGACGATGACCATGCCGCCCTCGATTTCGTGCTTGTGTTCCTCTTTGATGACCAGTTCGCCCAGCGTGTCGAGTATCAGTTTTGCCGCCTTTACATCGCCCTTGCGAGCCTTCAGTAGCAACTGCATCGTGATGGACTGCTGGACGGTCTGCTTGCGGCCAGTGAGCGGGTTGATGATGGGTTGCCCGTCCTTGCCCTTGTCGGTCAGCGGCAGCAGCATCTCCAGTTCGTCTCGGAACTGACGCTTGCGGCGGCGGGAACGTCCGCTGGCCTTGCCGCCTTGCCTTGCTATCTCTCGTTGTTCTTCCGTTGTTCGGTCTCCCAACGATTTGAGGTTGTCATCGTTAGCCATTACTGCGACAATTCAGCGATTATTTTTTCTTCCCTTTCACTCAAAGGCCATTGAGTTGCCGCTGCTTTCTCTGCCGCTGCTTTCTCTGCCGCTTTGTCGTTGCTGACAAGCAACCCACCTGCGTAGATTGCCTTGCCAACTTTCTTTTGTGCATCAAGTTCGCTGATGTACCTGCATTCGTTGAACTTCACTCCATACTCAACATCATATTTGCTGTACTTGCTTAACATTGCAGCAGTAACAACAGCATTGGGATATTCGTATTTTGGAATTTGGCGATGAAGCCCAGCCTGCACCTTTTCATTGGCTTCAGTTACTGCTTTGTATAGACTTGGCGAAGATTTGGCAATATAATCGCTTTCAATATTTGTAATGAATGAGGTAGGAACTATCGCCCCATTATCGTAGGTAATACCCGCACCAACGCACAAATTCGTAAAACCTTGCGAACTTGCAACACTTAAATTACTGATGCGTGGCGCAAACAAGAAAAACCGGATATTGTGTTTCTTGTAAAATCTTGTAATTTCGGCAAGTATTGAGAACGGGGGATTATCCACCACCACGCAGCCTTTCGGGTAGTCTGCTTTTTGGTAATCGCCACCGGGATAGAACGGACGTTCAAAGTGTTTGCGGTCTATCCTGTACGTTTCGCTCACCCAATTCGCCACGGCCTCATAGACAACGGCAGGGGTATAGCAGTCATCGGTGGTCTTTTTGAGTTTGAATTTTTCAAGAAACTCTTGGTATTCCTCATCGTCCTCGTCAATTTCGCCAGCCTCCATGCGCTCTTGGAACTCACGAGCCTTGCGTTCTATCTCGTCCTCGCTGCTTTCCACATCCCAATCCATCGGCAACTCCATGCCCCAGTCTTGCAGTTCCTCGGCATCCCACTCGTTGGCAAGGATGTCCCAATCGTCCTCACCGAAGCCGTTGTTGTCCTTGATGGCATACTCTCGCAGTTTGGCAACGGGTGTGTCGGCAGGCAAGACCTTGCAGGGGACGGTCTCCATGCCCAACTCCTTACAGGCGCGCAGACGCATATTGCCGCCGATGACAACGAACTTGCTGCCATGCTCCACGACCAGCAGTTCACGCAGCCGCAGCATTTCGGGTGCGTCCTCGATGGATTTGACCAGTGCCTTGTACCGTTCGTCACGGATAAAGCGGGGGTTCTTGGGCAAGCCTTCGACCTGCCCATTGTTCAACTCCAGCTTTGTTATTGATATATTTTGAACGTTCTCCATAATCTCCTGTTTAATGAAGGGGCAGGGTTAACTGCCCCGATAATCAACTAATAACTGTTCACTTTTGCATTAATCATGTCCACGTTTCACAACGTTTAAAAGAAACACGTCTGCAAATATAGTACATTTTTCGTGTAAACACGAAAAAACGAAGTTATTTTCATGAAATTTTGCGTCTGCGGGCATTTCTCGGATGGATTGATAAACTATACCATCCACGAAAAAGAGGCCGTCAGGGTGCACGGAAACGAAAAACCCGCCCGTGTCTCACGACAGGAGCGGGAAAAGGTCAAAATGAAATGAAACAAAAAAATTGACAATCTATCGTTTTCTCGTCAGCCGCACCGGGAGGCCAGCCGCCACCCATGCGATGAGTGCCGCATCCCGCATTTCCTGGTTCGTTCTGCCGTACACAAGGCCAGTGACGGCACACAGTTCCTCGTGTGTGATTTTTCGGTTCGGCCCGCGCCAACACTTGTGCAGCGGCTTGATGTATTGCCAGTCCAGTCCGTAGGCTTCGCACATCTCGCCCAGCAGACGGCTGACCTGTTCGTTACGCCCCTGGGATACACCCTTTGCCACGACCTGGCCTCGGTTGTCCCATTTGGTCAGGTGCCAGTTCGTGCGGTTCAGCCACCCAGCCTCGACATAGACCTTGACATGTGCGCCTGTCTCTGCTGCTCGTTGAGCAACCCATTGCAGGTAGTTCAACGTGTCGGCGAATGTCAGTGCGGCACATTCAAGACGCTTGGTTTCTTTCTCAACGATAGCCACGCCGTTCTTCTCCACGTCGGGATCAATGCCGATGACGTAGTGGCGTGTCGGTTGTAGGTCTTGTAGTTTCATTGTCATAGTTCAATGCCGAAATAATCTTCAAGAAGTTTTCTACAGTCAGGTATGTCTCCAAACAATGTCGGTTGCATCCTATACTGAAAATCTTCATAAGACTTGCAAAAAAGATTGTGGTATGTTATTCGATATGCGTCTCCAAACTTTGTTGCGCTTTCTGCATCAGGATGTGTTTCTAACCATTTTTTTGTTGCTATAACCAGTTGCTTTAGCAACTTTGGATAACGCTTATAATCCGATACGCCTCTATCACTCTTTAATGGGCATCCAAGACACCCTAATCTGCGCTCAACGTGAAAGTTCATTTGATCATCGTAGTATAGAGGATGGCACTTAATGCCTCTATCTTCAACAAAGTTCTTGACATCTTCGTTATCCCATTGCAAGATTGGAAGAAACACCTCTACTGCGTTCTTCTTGCTGCCATATGTTCTGCAAATTGTTGGTTCTTGATAGTTCTCTTTTCTCTTTTCGCTTTCGCATCTTCTTATGCCTTGGACTGAAACATTAAGGATTTTATATTCTTTGAGGTGCTTGCAGCAAATTCTTGCCCTCATTGTTGGTGGAGATTCTTTTTCTACTATTTTAAAGAAAGACAAACTCGGATTTACTATTTCCACGCCTTTCTCCTTGCAGTGTTTGATAGTGCCCGGTGGGTCGATGGTGGTGTTCTTGTAGATGGCTCGGTAATTAACGCCTGCCATCTTCGCTAACTCAAGGATGCAGTCGCTATCCTTGCCGCCTGAATAGGCTATCTCTATCGGCTGACCGACCTCGGCTGCTTTCTGCGCTCCAGCCTGTATCAGTTTGATGCCAAACTCTACTTTTTTTTGTAACTCTGGTCTCATATCAATTCAGTTGTTTCTCCATACTCTCACGCACCGCCCTGATGGCATCCTCACGGCCACGCAGGGATTCGATATATTGGCGCATCTCGTCAACGCTGGTGGCAATGTAGTAACCCTTGCTTGTGGCAATGAGCCAGCGTATCATGCCGTTGATACGGATGTGGTTGATAATCTTTCTCAGCCTCGCCTCGGTAAGCTGGTAGCCTGCACCCTTCATCGCCTTCGTGATGGCCGTGTTGGTGATGGCCCTCGCCTCACCGAACTTGTTGCTGAGTCCTCGGCAGATGACCGGCAACAGGGTGTTGCGCTCATAGTCCGTCAGCGGCTCTGTCTGCGTTTGAAATCCGTTAAGCATTGGTTCTTTCTTTGAATCCGTGACAAGTCACGGAAAGGTTCGACTCGATGTTTTCTATGCCCGTGAAACACTGGTAATATATACAGCTGTCCTTGCAGGTGCGGCCAGTCGGGATGTTCACCTGTCGCTCCACCTCAATGTCAAGCCTTCGCTTGATATAGTCGGCTGCATTCTTGGCTTTCAGTTTGGCCTTGTGGGTGATGTAGTACTTGTGAGTGTACTGGCTTCTATCACCCTGCCCGTTTGCAACACGTTTCTTCTTTGGCTCGCCCTCTGGTTTGGCAGGGTGCAGCTTGACGCGATGCTTCACCACTGCGCCCGTGATGCTCTGACGCTCTATGTAACAATGCTTGCACACATTGCGGCGGCGGCCATCTTTCTTGTTGTGAAGATAAAAATCCTTGACGGACAACTCGCGCCCGCACTTGGTACATACTTTCGTTTCCATAATCATATTCTCGTAATTTAAAATCAATAATCTTAGGCAAGAGCAGGGGAATTGAACCCCCATGACCGCGACGAAACACTAACCCTAAAGAACCAAAATGAAACTAATTAACTATCTAACACTTTAATGCGGCCAGCCCAACCAGGGCCTCTCGTGTGGGGGATTGCTCCCCCGTTGTTTTAGAAGACAAGATGCGATGCACCGATTTTTCGGGTACCAACTTGCGTGAGCCTGTACGCGACAGGCGGGTTCTTCCGTCACTCGCTGTGACTCCCAATCTTTGTAAAACATCGCTGAATCCGTCAGCTCGGTTTTGTGTCAGCAGGGGTGCGAGGCTTTTGTTTCCTGTGAGGTGTCACCACTCTCACCCCCTGCTGTGATGGGTTGGGAGGCCGAAACCTCCCGACATCGTGGAAAATGACTCTCTGTGTGAAGGCAACTACGGTAAGGTCGCGTTCTTATGTCCGCGCGTTAATAATAGTTGCTAATTCACTGCCTGTCACGACAGGCGGGTTATTCTGCCGTTCTCTACGGCTCCCTATGCAATGTTCGCTGAATCCGTCAGCTCGGTGATGTTTCCACCATTTGCCTTCGCAGGTCATGGTGGTTGTTTAACCCTAAAAAAAACAACAATATGAAGAAAAATTAATCAGTGTCTTCTTAAAAACCGCCAGTATCAGCCTACGATACCATCAGGGCATAACCACGCTTGGTGACTTGGCGGCGCCATGAAAAAACTCACTTTCGCATTGCTCATGCGGGCTCAAATTCTTCTATCTCCAAGAACTCCTCCTTCCACCCTTGGCAGTCGGCAAGCATATCTTGCAGTTCCCATTTGCGGGAACCTGTGACGCCGCCAGCCAATTCGCCATTGATGTACTTGGCAAGTTCCATGAGCAGCTCAGGAACTGACATGTGCTGCTTGCGGTACTCGGTCTCCATGTCCGAGTAAGATGCAATCAATTCAGTGTGGCGGCTTCCATCTTCCTCGTCGTATTCGGTAATGTACTGGTCGGTCATCACGGGCACATCCTTGACCAGATTAACCGACACATGGCACGCCACCTCGATGTCTGGTGTATCGACTTCGTTGTAGGGCGCGTTTGGATCGTTGTATGCCCCGGCAGGGTAGTAATCACTGTCTCTCATTGTTCGCCTCCTTTCTCGTAATCAGTTGTTAGAAAAACCATATCTGGTCTTGTGCCATCAAACACACGGGCAACCACTTTTGCCTGTTGTGCAATCTCGTTATAGTCACCAAAGTGTATAATCAGCAAGTCTCCCACCTGCGGAATAGGCCTATTATCCCAATTATGCCACGTCTTGGTGCAGTGGTTGTTACAGTCATTTATGATTATTGTCATTGTTCGCCTCCTTTCTCTACCAAATCATAGTTCGTCTTGACGAATCCACGCGGGTCAACCTTCCCGCCAGCAGTCCATTGTTTGGTGTACTCACTCTCTCCCAAGTCAACGAGGCCGACAACCGGGAACACGCCTTTTGCATCAGTGGCCAAGATGCGGACAGGGAAGCCGTCACGGGTGACGTAGTTCTTCTTGCAATCAATCATTGCTGGCCTCCTTTCTTCTTGGTCTAATATTCCTCTCAAGCTGTTTAATAACCTTGTCTTGGTCTTTGATGCGGCCTATTGCCCATTCACGATGGGGTTTTTCGTTCTTGTAGCTGGCTTCCATTTCATCACGTTCACGCTCAATCCGTGCAGCTTTTGCGATGATGCGGTTTGTCTCGTTTCTCTCGATCCTGCGCTCCATGCACTGCAACACGTTCATTGCGGCACAGGCAACGGCGATAATCAGTAATGTTGTCTCAATCATAGCAAATCAATTAAAGCGGTTACATCTCCAATAGTAATCTCTCCGTCGGTGGTCACATCGGCAGCCTCACGCTGGAACTCGTCAAGTTCCCCACCCAGCAGGTGGTCAATTATAGCCGACACATCGGCAATGCTCACATGGCCGTCACCGTTCACGTCACCGCGCTCGTAGCCAACACTGATGTTGCAGGGGCTGAAGAACCGTACATCGGTACTTCCATTGTCGATGATGCCGTAGAGGAACATCACCGAGAAGCGGAAATCGGGAGCCACCGAAAAGGTAATCTCCATCAGTTCGTGTTTTCCAGCTTGCCACTTATACACTCCGTTTTCAATCGTGTTTGTGGCGGCATTCCAATATTGGTTGATCCCGACGAATGACGTGATGGTTGCCATGTCTTGCGACACACACAAGGGAGCCTGTAAAGTGTCACCTGCATAGGTCAGTGTCATTCCGTCAAGCTGGGTGACGGATATTGGCTTGATGCCTTCAGGCAGCACCAGGTCAAACATCCATCGGTCACACGGCCTGTCGGTGGTCATGCTGATGGTAAGCGTCATCTCGGCGGTGCCGGGATTCAACCTAATAAACTCGTCGGTGTAGATGGCCGACTCTGCGTTGGCATTGAGTGCCAACATTGCGATAGCTGTTAAAATCAATTTTTTCATAATCATCGTTATTTTTTAAATTTTACCTTCTTGTTGTAACCGTTTTCTCAGTGCTTCAATCTCCTCTGGCTTGAGTGCATCTTTTGCCCACTGGCGTTGTTGCTCGGCACGCAGTTCTGCCTCGTGCCTGTCAAGTATTCGGGCACGTTCCTCGCTGTACTTTCCACGCAAGGCACGCATGATGCGCTGCATATCCACGCTGCCGTAGAACTCGCCATAGTGCCCGCCCTTCAGCCGCCACATGAACAGCATCACCTCGGTGACCTTTAAATATCCGAACTCGTTGCGGATCATCACGGCCAGTTGCCTAAGCTGCTCATCATCCAGCTTGGTCTTCACCCCAACGGCCACGCACATATTGTGAAGCTGGGGGATTAACCATGTCACGGCACTGCCCTCGCCGTAGGCTGCATCCAGGACACACAGCATCGGTGCTGTTCCGAACATGGCCCTGTCCTCGTTCGCAGCCGCAATCTGCTGCAAGTCCGGGTTGAACATCGTGCAGAATGCATTGAGGTTAGAATGGCACTTCAGTAGGCTGTCCGATGCGGCTTGCAAGTGTGGCCATCGCTTTGGCTGCATCTTGGTCAAGTTTCGCCCGGATGCTGTCTGCACTACCAGTTTGTTGATTGTTTCCATTGTTACGGTTGTTTATGTTGTGTTTGATTCGCATCTGCGCCAGCAGGTGGGTAAGAGTCCACTCATCGTCGGGGAGTTGGCGATATATCCAGTCGTTGGTCACCTCGGTAACGAGTTGGCGATATTGTTCTGGTGTTATCCCCATCGCCATGCAGCCTTGCTCAACCCTCATGTCATTGAGTGCATCTGCAATGAACTCCTCGCGCGTGCGTGCGTGCGTATCAGCAACAACAATATTTTCTTTATTATCTTCTTTTATTCTTATATGGGGTAAAATGGTTTTACCACTGTGGTCAATTTGTTTTACCCCCTGCGGTAAAATATTTTTACCACCTTTTTCGGTATGTGGTAAATCTTTTTTACCACCTTGCAACTGATAAAAGCAAAATGAGTTGATGTGGTAGATGGCCACATTGTTTTCAAACCTGCGGGTGATTTCTCCGCTTTCGGTCAGCACTCTAATCGCTTTTATGATAGTCGGCTTTGAAAGGCCTGTGTTGCGTTGAAGAATGGCCACGGATGAGACCGCATCACCAGCGACCAGTGCGACACCATTGTAGGTGCTTTTGATTCCTGTCGCAGAAAGCAGCAGGTCTTCAAACACCATGCGGACGCTCGGTGTCTTGTAGTGCTGCCATTGGCGCATTTTGCGATATATCTTAATCCAGCCGTTCATTTCTTTTCTCGTTTTTCAAGTTGTTTAGCGAGCCTACGGGCAAGGCGGCAGAGGTTCACAACCTTGATTTCCCGGTTGTCGCTCTCCAGTTCGGCGAGTGCCTGCAAGTACCTCACCGCCTGATCTCGTTGGCTGTTGCTAATAGTCACCATTAGAATGGTTCATCATCGTTGATGGGTGTCAGTACCGGTTCCCAAGTCTTTTCCTGTTGTGGAGCAGGATTCTGGTTTGACTGGTTCTTGGGGAACAGCTCGACCACCTCTGCCACGATTTCGGTGATGTAGTGGGTAGTGCCGTCCTTTTCCCAGGAGCGGTTGGTAATCTTACCCTCGATGTACAGGAGGTCACCCTTGCGGACGTATTTCTCACACACCTCGGCCAGACTGCGCCATGCCACGATGTTGTGCCACTCGGTACGGTCAGGCACCTGGGTGCCGTCCTGCTTGGTGTAGCCCCTGTCGGTTGTGGCCATGCTGAACGATACCTTCTTGGTGTCGTTGATGTGGGACACTTGCGGGTCTTTGCCGACACGTCCCAATATGAATGCTTTGTTTACGCTCATTGCTCGTTGAAAATTTTCTTGTCCGTAATTTTCTCTCTATTGGTCTCCAGCCACTCGATGAACCTTTCACACTCCTGTCGTATCAGGGCAGACGATTCGCAGTGGTCGTAGGTGTAGTATTCCTTGTACATCTCACCGCTCAACACGGGGTTGTACTTGGTGCCGCCAGTCCACTTGATGACGGTGAACTCAAAGCCTTTGATGGTCTTGGAGTCGCCCGACTCAATCAGGCAGTAGGGATAGACGTGCCTTTGCCAGTAGTGGGCATAGTTGCCGAACTCGTAACGCTTGGTGGTCTTTAGGTCATAGACAACATCCTTGCGCAGTTCATCAATCCATCCATAGAGCAGCACGTTTCCGTATCGCACAGACAGAACGGCCTCGATGTAGTACTGAGGCAAAGCACCAGCGAAATAGGCGGCCACGCTCTTGCAGAAGGCTGCATCGAACAGGAACTCAAAGCCGTCCAGTGCGCCACGGATGGCGGTTTTTTTGCCGTTCTCGTCGGCAACACTCTCAACCGTCCAGCCGTCATGGTGACACCCTCTGCGCTCGATGATGCAGTCCACAATCTCGTTGAAGATAGTGCCTTTGCTTGCGGCCTCGCTCGGCTCAGTGGGAACACGGTTGATTTTGTCGATTAAATCCTGTTCCAGCAGGGCATCCATCTCCTCTTGCGAGTAGTGGTATGTGCCATCGGCCTCGTTATAATTGAGGTGCCAGCCACCCTGCTCGTCCTGGTAGAAGAAATCCTCCAATTTTTGGTTCTGATACTTCCACCAAGCATCGAGCAAAGTCGGGTAGATTCTATAATCAATCCTTGGCTGCATAACGCTTGGTCTTTTTGTCGTAGGTCACGTTATCAATCTTGGCCATGTGTTCACCGAACCACTTGCGGGCCTTTGCTTTGCTGTCCCAGATATGGCCGTAATCATCAATCTTGACGATGAATGCATTGGCACCGTCAGCATCGGTAATGGCTGCAATGTCGGCTGCAATCTGCTCGGTCAGTTTGTTATATTCCTCGCCAATCTGCGCCTGAACATTGAGATATGTGTCGTAGTTTGCGAATGTCTTAGCAAGGAAATTATTATCGCCGCTGATGCCGCCATGCTGGTCGATGATAATGGGCACCTTCTCAAATTCGGGCAGGTTGCAGGTGTTCTTCGCATAATATTGCTCGTTGGGGGTCCAGCAGATGGTGCGCTCACGCCCGAAGGCTTGCATATAGCCTACAAGATCAAGTTCTTTGATGAGGTCACCGAGGCTTGAGCCACTCATGTCTGGTCGTACCCTGCGGGTTTCTCCGTCCTTGTCCTCTTTCTCGTGTGCCACGAATACCACGTTCTTACCCATGAGGCTGATGCGCTTGATTAGGTTGACGAACATCACCTTGCGCTGACCATAGCCTTTCAGGGCAAGTGAACCGTCACGCATCTTCATCTTTGGATCGTTGCGCATGATATAGTCAGACATAAAGTCTAACATTTTTCCAGCCGTGTCAATGACGATGGTCTTGCAGGGGGTTTCGCCCTTCTCCAGCTCGGTCAGTGCGTCCAGTGCCTCATCCCATGACTTGACTTGCAGGGTTGGGCATTGATGCGCCTTGTTTACTCTGGAAATGCCACCGTCAAAGTCAAACAGGACGGGTTGAGGTGATGACAGGGCCAACGTGGTTTTGCCGATACCCGGCTGCCCATAAACTAACATCTTGATTGTGGAGTTGATTTCCAACTCGTTGGGATTCTTGAACAAACTCATGATTCTTTAATTCTTTAATTGTTGTACATATTAAATTTCTCTTTGGCACTGCCAATCATGCTGTTGATGATTGGTCGCTGTGTAGGGTTGATGTCGGCTACATAGAGCAGCCTCTCCAGTTCTGCGGCATACGCCTTCACTTTGTTGATGTCGTTTGTCATTGTTTTTGTGAAATTATTAGTTAATCATCTGGGATAATTCCCATTGTCCGCAGGGTGGATTCGCACTCGCCATCTTGCCTTTCGGCTGTTCTGCTCTTGAACTACTGCGGCGGCCCCTATCGCAGGAGACCTGTAAATGTTAGTAATAGCCTGTCAATTTCTTGATGGTCTCACCTCCATAGGCATCCTTTGTCAGTTTGATGAACTCCTTGACGGTGAAGGTATCGTTCTCGATGTCGATGCCCATCTGCTCGCACCAGTGCTTGCGCCCCATCAGGCACGAACCTGTGAGGATGTTGTGCCAGTCAAAGAGCAACTTTGCAGGAATCTTCTTGTCTTGGTCGGGGAACTGCTCGACAAACATCTTGAGGCGGTCTTCCTCGCTTGCCGTTCTCATGTGCTTCTGTTGTGCGTCACGTTGTGCATCGTGCAGGGTTTCGCCGTGGGCGAATGAGTTGCCGATACGGACTACCCAGCAGGGTGTGAACGTCATGTCAGCGTTGAGGATACGGCCTTTTGCGATGTTTCCCTTGATGCTGTCAATGGCTGTCGGCACATCGTCAATGTTGTAAATTTTATCCTCGCCGACTTTGGTGAGGGATAATAAGTTGCCGTCGCCGTCGCCGTAGCCGTCGCCGTTGCCGTAGCCGTCGCCGTAGCCGTTGCCGTAGCCGTCGCCGTCGCCGTCGCCGTCGCCGTAGCCGTTGCCGTAGCCGTCGCCGTTGCCGTAGCCGTCGCCGTAGCCGTCGCCGTTGCCGTAGCCGTTGCCGTCGCCGTAGCCGTCGCCGTAGCCGTTGCCGTAGCCGTCGCCGTTGCCGTCTCCGTTGCCGTTGCCGTAGCCGTTGCCGTTGCCGTAGCCGTAGCCGTTGCCGCGACAATCAGCAAGGAACGATTTTATCAGTTCTTCCATACCTCGATGGCTTCAATGGACTTTGTAGCCTCGACGCTACACTCGTTCAACTCAGTAATCATCGGCGACATGAACTCTACGGTTGATACAGGGATGGAGATTTTACCGCCCGTGAGACCTTTCGCCGCCATGTCGGTGACTGACAATGCGCCATTCCAGTAGTAGATGCGGCGTGCGTCCTTGAGACGTATAATTTCACCGTCAATGTAGTCCAGTGTTCCGTGGAACACACCTGCACGCTCGATGCGTGCAATGATTTTCTTGTTCAATAATTTAGTGTTCATCTTGTTTAGTTTTTTGTTGCGGTCTTACGGCTTTCCGCATTGCCATTTATATAGCCTACTGCTACAATATTCATTTCTTCTTTGGTGGGGATGCGCTCACCCATCATCCAGCCTTCAACCTCCTCACGGCAGAAGTACAGGCGGTTGCCTCGGCGGTAGTGCGGAATGTCCCGCTTGGCGATCAACTGGCGCAGGTACTTCACCGAGTAACCGGTGAACATGGCAGTGTCGTTGATGTCAAGCACATCCTTCGCTGATAATGCCGTCAAGATTTCCAGCCTGTCAAGTCGCTTTGCTATGTCCTCCAGTGTTATCATTCGGGCAACATATTATGGCGGTGGAACACGATGCCGATGCGGATGCCAACGGCGAATAGGATAGCGGCTGCAATGAGTGCCAGCCACTTGTCGGTGGTGCTGTCATAGTCCAGTGCCAGCAGAAGCCCAGCAGCGAACATGATAGCCAACACGATTGAAAGGTTAAGCCAGCGTCTCATGGTGGGCCTCCTTTTCCTTGATGATGCCGTAGATGGTTGATGCGGCACCGATGTTAAACTCTTTCATCAAATACTGGATGATTGCGGAGCGGCTGTTGTTGGGGTTCGCAGCCAGTTCGCAATACTTGGCATAGATGCGTTGACGCTTCTCTTGCCTCTTGATTTGGAATGGTGTTCGTAATGTCATAATCATTTTTTATTTATGTTTTTATTTTTATTTTCGTTTTTATTTCGTATCTTTGTCGCAATATGATTTGCTATTTGATTGCAAAAGTAAACCCTTTTGTTTTACCATGCAAATTTTTGTTTTACTTTTAATATTTTTTAAGAAATGGAAGCAAACGAAAGACTAAACGAATTGCGCAGGTATCTAACAAATTTGGGCTTGACGCAAGAAGAAATTGCAAAGAGGTTTGGTGTTACTAAACAAGCGATAAACAGCCTTTTAACAGGGCGCAAACCTTTTGGCAAGCAGAATGCCATAAAATGGGCAAACGAGTTTGGATTGAATGCCGCATGGTTATTGACTGGCGATGGGGAAATGATAAAGCAGTCAACCAAAGAGGTTGTCGAAATCACTGAGCATGGCACCCCGGTCTATAACATTGATGCCACCTGCGGTGACCTGTCTCGGCCTATCGTGTTCGCTGATGAGCATATCATCGGCCACGTCAATCTGCCGAATGTGTCACCGACTGCCGCCATCATCCGTGCCAACGGTGACAGCATGGAGCCGCACATCAAGGACGGTGACTGGATAGCCGTGCGGGAGGTCAAGAACCTTGGCGAGATTTTCTACGGGCAGGTGTACCTGGTCATCACTGACGAGTACCGACTGCTCAAGTACCTGCGCAAAGATGAGGACGAGCAGCACTACGTCATACTGCGCAGCGAGAATGAGAGATACGATGATATGCGCCTCGCAAAGACCAGCATCAGGCACTTGTTCATCGTGGAGAATGTGTTGTCGTTGAAGATTAAGATGTGACTATGGACGTGAAACAAGCAAGGGATAGACTCGGTTTTTCGCAGAATGAGTTGGCGCAAATCGTGGGGGTATCGTCACGCACGATCCAAAATTGGGAAGCAGGTGTGTCGAAGCCGAAGCCTGTGCAGGTCGAAGCCATTAACCGACTGTTAAAGATTCTACCAGAGCCGCCAGCCGAAGTGAGAGAACCTGACACGGTGTCAAGGCTGCTGGCCATCATCGAGAGCCAGCAGAGGGTTATAGAATCGCTCACGCGGGTACAATAGTATATAGACAAGGGCGAAAAATGGCGTTATTTTTGCCAAATTTCGCCCCTGTCGCACTTTTTCGGCGAAGACGATAAACTATATATCCGAAGAATAAAACGGCCTTAGAACGCAATTATGGCGTTTTCAGCAAATCGGGCATATTGTCAACGGCCTCCCGCTTGGCCTTGTCAAGCACTTTGGCATAGACCTGCGTTGTGGATAGTTCCCGATGCCCAAGCAGCTTTGAAACGGTGTAGATGTCGGTGACCGACAACATCATCACTGCAAAGGTGTGGCGGCTTGCGTGAAAGGTGACGTGCTTGGCGATTTTGGCTCTCTTAACCCAAGCCTTCAGCTGCTGACGTACTGCGTGCCAGCTCATCAGCGGGAACACTGGCTCATTATCACTTCCTCGCTCACCCATCAACGATGCAGCCTGTGCGGATATGTCAAGATATTCTTGGCCTTTGGTCTTGGCTTGGCGGTAGATGATTCGGGTATATCCGTCTTGTTCGTGAACATCGGCCCATGTCAAAGCACGGATGTCGCAGTTGCGCAGACCAGTCAGGCACCCGAACAAAAAGGCTCGTTTGGTGACCTCGTTGGGGCATGGTGTGTCTGCCAGCTTCCGCACCTCGTCAGTGGTGAGGTAGGTGCGGTTCGTTTCCTCATATCCCACGCCCTTGATACCCACAATTGGGTTGGTCGGTAGTAACCCTTCCCTGTGTGCCTGGCTGATGATGCTGCGCATGGTTGCCACATATACGGCCAGCGTGTTCTTGGCGAGGCCCTGCTTGTCGAGGTGGTTCATGAATCCGCTGAACCATGCCGGGGTGATGTCCGTCAGCATCATGGATGGTCGGCAATACCCTGCGAGGATGTTGTCCAGTGCGTCATACCTGCGCTTGGTGCTGCCGTGCTTGTCTTCGGTGATGCGCTGCACATAGTCACGAAGCTGCACGGCCTGTGCTTCCTTGAATCCATACTGGCCGTTGCGGACTTCAACCAGCCGCTTAGCGCAGATCGCCTCGGCAAGCATCATCGTCTCGCGGTTCTTCTCCTTGTCCCGTTTGTCGGGCGAAAGATACAGGTGCAGATATTCGTATGTTCGCACACCACCGGCATAGATGCACAGGTAGAGCGACATGTTGCCTGATGGCATTCTCCGCTTCCTCAGTATTACCGATTGTTTCTTCATTTTGACCTTGATTGAATGGGTTAACGGCTGCAAAGATAGCACAAGCACCAAAATAGCACCAAAAAAAAGTATAACAATATGGTATTGTTTGGGTAGTTCGACAATGCCGAACAACTGAAATCGCCCTTACTAACTACCCATTCGTTACCCTTTCGTTATACATTCCCCGTTCTTTAGGGTTAAACATGATTGAGCCGCACAAACCGCTGATTGATAGCGGGTTGGCGGTTCGTTTTATATTTGATAGCACCAAAGTTGCACCAAAAGTGTACGAAAATGCCCCGATTTACACCGGGGCAGGTCAAAATAAAATTACTAAAGTAGCCGTCTCACGACGTGATGTCGGCAAAGGTAGGCATTTTCTTCGACATAACAAAAAAGAGCCGTATTACTACGGCTCCAGCTTTGGTCGGTGCAGGGACTGCATTATACCAGTTCAATACGTTTGCCCAATGCCTCGGCGATGCGGCTCAATACGTCGATGCTGGTGGCATACGTTCCAGCCTCGATGCGGGCGATGTTGGGTTGTGCCATGCCGCACTTGTCGGCAAGCTGGGTTTGGGTGAGGCCAGCCTCACGGCGGAGGCAGGCAATACGGATGCCGATATTGCGGTTCACATCCTCGGTTCCGTTGGCCTTGTAGTAGGCCTCGCTCACAATCTGCCAGTCAAAGTTGGGGAATCCAGCATCATTGTGCCAAATGCGGATGTATGCTGAAGTGTTGTTACGCTTTATCTCACCAATAGCAAGGTGCAGCACATTCTCAACACTTTCGCCCGTGTAACTTGACACGTTGCCAAATTCCAGTGGCTTGTCATAATTAATCTCTACCCTGTAAGGGTTTTTCGGACTTCTTAAACTCATGACAAATATATTTTTAGGTTAATATTAAAGGTAATTTTGATGCTTTAAAGTTTCAGCTCCAGCGACATTGTTATATCTTTCGATTGCGTTTTGTCTGCGTGCGGGTGCAGCAGCCACATAAGCTGCGAAGTCACAAGCTTTGTTGAGTTGGTAGATAAACTCATGAGTGCTACCTGCATTGGCCTTCTTCAAACACTTGCGGGTAATGCCAGGATGCTCATCGAAGAACTTAATCACCAGGTTCATGAAGTTCTTGAGGGATGTGTGCTGCTTGCTTGCGCGGTTGTAACGGCTAATAACCACCTCCCTGTACTTTTTCAAAAGCTCGATAATCGTTATCATAATCTTGTTGTTTTAATTGTTAGTAATTTTATTTTGACACTGCAAAGATATATCAAATAATATATACCACCAAATATTTTGGCAAAAAAATATCAAAAAAGATATATTTTTATGGTTTTCGATAGTATTTCGGGCAGAAAAACACGAAAAACCGCCACGATCATCGCTGACGGTGGCGGGCAAAACTAACATCATAATTATTAACTTAAAACCAAAATAAGGAAGGCTGGTTTCCTGCCTCACGGCACAACCAGCCATAAACAAGTCAAATTGCCTCCTTTCTATTAATATTACATATATAGATAATAACCATTATAAAACCTTAATCCGAATCTTGGCACCAGCAAACGGTGTCCATTTTGTGGCAAGCGGTTCTTTCAATATGCCGCCCTCAATGCCAAGTTGCAGGCGTTTGTCTCGGTTGAGCATCAGTTCACCACCGGCATAGGGTAGCCAGTGTTGCGAGCCGGTCGCGTAGTTGATGCCGCCGATAATATCAAGTTCACACTTATTGGGAGGCTTCATTCTTGTTATCGTTTCGGTGATGTACTCTGTCCTTTGATATACACTGATGCTGTCAAGGCTGGGCTGGTAGCCGCTCACATACGCATCGTAGTTTTCGCCGTGGTAGTGCTTGGAAGTAATCGGCACTTCGACCAACACCGAATCGTGTATGAACTGAGTAAACCCTACCGTGTCGTGGGTTATCTTGGCGATGGGTAGCCACTGGTACTCGGTGCGCACCCTCTCCACTTCAACGGGCTTGGGATAGTACTGCGGAATGGTGTCAAAAATGACAAGCGTGTCGCGTGAGACGCTTTCGACAATGGGACGGTCGTAGATAGCCTTGCCAGTAAAGAAGCCCGCAGCGAAGCCGAGAATGGCCATGACGAGCGCAACAATCAAGTGTGTCTTGTTCATCTTCATAGTTTATCCAGAATTGCGCACAGGAGCGTAACGAGCAGCAGTAGCACCGCCACTACGAGCGTTATGCACCCGCCGCCCAATATCGCCCTATGCTGGTTGTCGTTCATTACGAGTAGTAGTAGAGAACTTGGTTGTTCTTCTTGCCCTTCCGAGGAAGCGACACATGAACCCACTTTGGGCAGGTCTTACTTCCGTACTCCCATATAAGTTGACCGACCTTTATCTTGCCGCTATCAACAAGCGACTTGATGAGGGCGAACAACTTGCCGTTATCATACGGATGCAGTGCTTGAATGTCGGCGGCTTGCCCATAGACGTGTTGGCTTCCAGTCACGCCGCCAACCAGCTTGTTAAGCCACGGACAGCGATAGCCACTCGTCACCTTGACTGGTGCGCCCCATGCGTCACGAATCGGCTGCAATACCTCAACACACAACCGCTTCAAGTAAGCACGTTGCTCGGCGTTGGGCGTATTGTCAATGCCGTGATTGTTGGCACTGGTCGAGAATATAAGTTCTTCAAGAGTGAAATTTTTCGATAGTTTCATATTGTCAATTCAATATTTATCGTTATCTTTGCAATGTTTAAAAGAACATCAAACGCCTTGCTTTCTTGCAGGGTTCAGCCATCCTTCGGGGTGGCTTTTTATTTCAAGTTCTTTAAACACTGGAAAGCCTACAACGCCAACCTGAACCCTCTTGTGCCTGCCTTCTTGGACGGATCGGCCATGTACCTGTAGTTGACGCGGCACTGCTTGCCAACATTGGCGAAGTTGCCGCCTCGGAAGACTTTGAGCGTTCCGCTTGCAGGGCCAGTCGGGTTGTCTTGGTGAACTGCGGTGTAGGCAGAATACCAGTCGCTCACCCACTCGTCCACATTGCCGCTCATGTCATAGATGCCCAACTCGTTTGGTTGCTTCGTTGCAACTGGATGCGTTTGGTTGCCGCTATTACCTGCGCACCAAGCCACATCGTCAAGTGCGCCGCCTGAGAAGTGACCGTCATCGTCCTTGTTTCCGCCCCTTGCCGCATACTCCCACTCGGCCTCGGTAGGCAGACGGAAGTTCTTGCCAGTAATGACATTCAAGCGGTTGATGAATACTTGTACATCTTCCCACGACACATTTTCGATGGGTAACATCTGGTCTCCTTTGTGGAGGCTGGGATTAGTTCCCATAACCGCAATCCACAAGCCCTGCGTGACGGGAGTCTTGGCAATGCGAAACGAGTCAACGGTGACTTCATGCTGGGGCTTCTCGATGGTGGATGAGAACCCATCGGTTCTGGCTGCACCCATGAGGAACGTGCCGCCCTCCACCTTGACAACGGAAAACTTGACACAGTTAACATTGAACTCGTTGGAGTGCGATGACTGATGCTCCTCCAACTGATGTTCAATGGCGGCAGTCACATCCTTGATGTCTACCTTGCCGTCGCCATTCACGTCAAACTGCTTGTCTTCGCTCTTTGCTAATACCGCATCGACTACCTCTGCGGGTGTCGGTTTGTTCTTTTCTTCGCTCATAGTAGTAAGCATTATTAATGTTAGAAATAAAGTTATCATTCTTGTTGGTCGTTCTCAGCAGCCTTGTCAATGATGTGCTTTGCGATTTCCACCGCCTGCTCCTTCTGCAACACATCAGCCACAACCTTGATGGCATGGTTGAAATTGCTACGGGTTTTTTCCTCGGCTTTTTCTCTCATGCTCCATATCTCCACGATGCACAATGTGATAGCCACAAGGATTGAGGCCAGCGGCACACAATGGATGGATGTGGTCGAAAACTGCGCCCACACGAAATGAATGAGCGTGTCTATGCCAGCACTGATGAAAAGCACCCCTTCGTAAAGGGCGAACTTGGTTATTGACCTGCTGAACAAGTAACTTGTCCGTGCCTCGCCCCTCAGTTTGGCCTTGCGCCAACCGAACATGGCATCCATGCACATGGCACCTATTACCACGCACATGGAAACCACCACGATGAGGTACATCACTGGCAAGCCTTGAATGATATGCGTGTAGTTGCCCATAGTCTAACCCTTTCCGTAGTGTAGGCAGATGATGAACACCGCCACGATAGCCGCACCAATGACCGTGCATCCCCAATCCCACCAATCCCAAGTGTTGCCCTCGGTTCGGTAGTCGTAATACTCCTTGATGCTGGCTACAATAATGCCGCTTGTCAATGCAGGCCAAAGGCCAGCGAACAAGTTCAAACTCTCAAGGTAGGCGGGCAGGGCCACCGCCAATGCGATGACAAACCCTGCGATGATGTGCAATTTCTTGTCGTTCATAATCAGTCGTTATTGTTGTTTGAAATGTCACCTCCAGCCATCAGGATGAAGTTGACGATGTTAGCGATTCTTCTACCAGTCTCGTAATTGCGATACATATACCTGTCTGCTGAGTCTTGGGGTTGTGCATACTGCTTTCGCTCATCCCACATTTGCGACACGTTGAGGTTGATGAAAAACGTGGGGATGTCGTAGTTGTCGAAAGCATAGTCACCACACGTTGCACCTGCTGTGTTCTCAACATCTGGTTTATCCTCGCCCCTATCATCCTCAATGTGGTTGCAGTAGTCCGTCAGCCAATCTGGTTCTATGAGGTTTTTCGGGATTATTACCTGCGTCATATACTCGGTTGAGTAGTCTGGTTTGCCCACCGCTGAAGCCGTAGTTTTCAATTCGCCACCGCTTATAAGCGCAACGGCATCATCATTGGCTTCTAACCAATCCATAAAGATGCCAACATCTGCGGCTCCATTACCATAAGTGGTAGGTACGCACTTGTCGTTGGATATTTGCCATTTGGCATAACTCGAATAACTATTATTGAGGCTGCGCTCATAGTTGCCAGTAGTATGATGGCCAGGAATGAAATCAATACACGGCAGCACAACAATCGTGTAATCCTGCTTGAGCGTTTGCAGGAACGATGATTGCGCAACGACGTAGTTGTTGCACAAGTATTCAGCCAGTACATACATGCCGAACTCGGTAATCTTGTTGTCAACCGCATATCGCATTGAGCCACCAAGTAACAACACCTTCTTGTTGCCGTTTCCAAGCGTATATGAATAGATGCTGTCACCGCTTGAGTTCTCGCCCAACTTGGCAGACTTGCTTACATAGGTCGGGTAGTTCTCTACAAGCGCATCCCAGCGGTCATAGACATCATTAATCGACACGATTTGGTTGTCATTCGCACTCGTCACACCATCCTTTCGCAGACCTTGACGTGTCATCGCAATCGGGTAGTCGAAGTGGAAGTAGTCACCATCTTCATTGACCAGCCAACCCTTCGTGTCGAGCAGTTCATAAGCATATATAAGCAGGTTCGCACGGATACGCAATGAGCGGGTCATCTGCTCTGAGTTGAATGAGTAGCCGAAGTAACCACCGATGTACTCAGGCCCCGATGCGGGAATACCAAGCGTAGAGTTTGCCCATGCTGAAGTGGTGCCAGTGCTATATCCGCTTGAGTCTGCGACATTCGGATGCACCCATCCCTCGCTATCGGCTTGAGGAGTCACGATTGCTTTGATAGTGTCACCAACGGCCACAACAAGCGGTGTGTCAACATCATTTACCTTATAAGATGTAATAGTTACCGATGGGGTATCTTCCGCAAGGATGTAGGTTGACCTATCACTCCTTATTTCGGTATCAGTCCCATTAGAACTCTTAACCACGTTATGCAGCAGGTAAGTGCTACCAGTGAACGTGATTCCGTTGGCATTGATAAGGTCAGCGATTTCTTGAGTTGATACGGCCACCTGCAAGAGTTTCTTGACATGGTGGTCGAATGACGGATTAGTGTAATCAAGAGCCGTATCACCAGCCTTGATTACATAAGACATTGGTCTGCGGTAGTCGGTTCCTCCATTCGCAATCAGCGTGTCCTCATATTCGATAAGGTCGGCAAGCAGTTTCCGAGCCATTTCCGCATTCGGCCCATCCATGTTGTAATTGAACCAGAAATGCTTTTTCACATCACCTCCATCATGGTTGTCGAACAAATAGTCAATGTTTTGCACACCGATACCTTCGATGATGCTCTTGACATGACGCACCTCGCTGCGCTGGAATGGATAGTTGCCAGCACAACCAGTTCCGTCAATACCATATTTGTGAATGAAGTCGAAGTTGCGGTTCATATTCATGCCATAGCCGCCTGCTTTGTCAATATCGTGGAATACCCCGTTCCAGTCAGTCCAAGGCACATTCATTTTTGCGTTGTCAAATCCCCAAGGATTGACGCAAGGCACAACGATAAATCTCACATTGTCACGCAGCGGCCTCAACCTTGAATAAGCCGACTCGTTGCAATGGTTGCAGATGATGTTGAAGATACGCAGTATTGTCTGCGGTGCGTCCTTCTCGTTTCCGTGAATGCAAGCCTGCACATAGAACGTCTTGGTGTAGTTGGCGGGAGTAAACTCATAGTGCCATAGCGGATAATCGCCATAGCCGTCCTCGCTATACCTCGTCTTGGTAATAGTACCTGTATAACTTGAATTGTCCTTCAAGTCATCGTAGGCATCTATCAGCGTTTCGTAGTTGTACTTGTTGTAGGTTGAAGCCTCTTGTGTTGGCGGCAACCACAACCCTGCCGATGGTGGTGTAGGCGGTTCGGGAATATCCGTTCCCACCTGCACATCGCCATAGTACAAGCCGTCAGCCTTGCGGATAAGACCGAGGGCATTGTTGGACTCGGCAATCACCGCCCCGTCAAGGTAGAGTTTGTTGCCTATGACATACAAACCTGCCCTATTCAAGTTTCCACCCTCGGCAACCGCGACCCCGTCAAGCGACAGGGTGCGGATAGTGCCGTTGGATATTTCGATTCCGTTTGCCATTATTTCCAGCCGCTTGGAACTTGTGAAACATTTTCAAAGTTGCCTCCAGCGAAGCATCCAGAAGTAGTGGCCGAACCAGTGACCTTTGTTGCAAGGACATCATACAATGCCTTGGCATCGCCAGTCAACCCGCTACCCGCTTGTGCAGTCATGTTGTTGCACCTTGTAACACTACCAGCAGCCACAAGGTCAAAGAAATCATCGGGCAATGCGGCAGTGCCTTGGAATTGGAAGAACATCGTATTGAACAAAGTCACCGAACCGATAACCGCTTTTAGTTCGTCAAGTTGATCTGCCGTAAGAACGATGGATGTGCCGTAGAACATCTGGGCACATGAAGTCAATGCTACACCGCTCTTGGTTAAGTGGCTTAACAAGTCATCGGGAAGCGATGTGAGCGCAGTATTTTTGAATGTGACTTCTGGATTGGTGTTGTTGTGTAACGCATTGGCGCAGATGCTTGCAAGATTCGGGCCGAAGCCTTTTTTGGTATTGTCACTGTCATCATTGATGAAGATGTCACACTCAAGCGAGTTGTCGAGGATAGCGACAAGTGCAGCGGGGTTGCAGCAGTTACTGTCACCAAAAATCAACCTGTCACACCTGCTTCCTCGGATGGTGATGGTGAACTCGTCACCTGCACTGCCATTGTAAGTGTGCCCACACGCCTTTTGTGCGCCGTTCTTATCATTGCCATCATCATTATAATTTGTCGTATTGCCATCACCCCAATCAACGACGATATTGTATTTTGCACCTAAATTACCATTCATAGGCACATACTCGGTTGAGTCGTTGCCAGTCAGTTTAATCTTGAACTGGAACTTGTGGTCAACGGCAACCGTGTACGATGCCGTTTTGACTTCACTGTAACCATAGTTGTCCTTTGCAACCGCCTTGATGGTCATTGACGAAGTTACCGCAATAGCACCAGTGTACTGAGTGCTTTGGTCGGTGGGTGTGCTGCCGTCGGTGGTGTAATACATAGTTGCACCAGCAGGGCCAGTCAGTTCTACCGAGCCGCCACCAATCGGGAACTCAGTGCCAGTGGGATGGTTGAATGTAGGTGCAGCAAGAGCGGCCATGTAATATTCCCTTGTGATGGTGTTGCTCTGGTCACCATCCTCCACGTTATAGGCTTGAATAACGGTGGGATTCTCTGAGTCGGTGCTTGTAATCGGTATATTTACCGATGTGCCGCTTGCGGTAGTCCATGAGCCGTTATCCACCTTGTAGTGTAATTCACCGCCAGTTGGTACACTCACCGTTACCGATGAGCCTCTTGCCACTGAACCGCTTGCAGCCATTGACGGCACTGCCGTACCTGCTACGGTGACACTCAATGTGGCATTGTCCGAATTGCCTTTATTGTTGGCACAATAGGCAACGATGCTCACGCTGCCAGCGGTTCCAAGTTTAATCGTGACTGCGGCATCGCTGACATTGAATGTTGTTCCTCCGTCAAGTGAATAGTACAACGCACTGCCGCTTGCAGGGGTGATGGTGAACTGCGTGTTCTTGGGCACGGTTGAGCCGCTTGTCGCTCCCGTGATTGTGGGCGCATTTGGAACGGATGCGGCATCGACATTAACAATGGCACCTGCTGCATCAATGAAGACCGAGTTACCCTTGTGCCAAATCGGTTTGCTGATGGCATCACCGTCAATGGTCTCATTCCAAATGAAGCAGAATGGAAAAGGAATGGCTTTAGACCTCGCCCATGCCTGAGCGAAAGTTCCCGACATCAAGGCCAGCCGCCTGCCCATTTCGGCAGAAAGTGCAGCACCTGGGCCGCCGTCTTCAAGGTTGTTGACGATAAGCACATTGCCGTTGCCGTCAACCTGCACGTTGCCAGTAGGGCCTTGCGGGCCGATTGGCCCGGCAGGGCCAGTGGCTCCCGTCTCACCTTGTGGGCCTGTCGCACCTGTTTCTCCTTGAGGGCCTTGAACACCCTGCACACCTTGAACTCCCTGCGGGCCTTGCGGGCCTTGTTCGCCCTGGGGGCCTTGCTCACCTTGCGGGCCTTGTTCGCCGACCACCGCGCCAAGGTCAATGACCTTGTTGGTGGGTTTATAGGTTTGGCCGTTCATGATGATTTCATTGACCTGCCCGGCCTCGCCGATTTCCTGTTCCATCTCGGCCAGCTTGGTGGGCAAGTCATCTCCATTGGGTAAGAACTTGACATCAGTTGCCATGATGTCATAGTCTTGCTCATTGCCTTGGGCATCAAATATCCGTAGTTTTTTGTCGATTGCCATATTATTGAATCCGTATATTAACGTTGTTGTTGCCAATGTCGATAGTAGAATCCCCATAACCTGCACGGAGGTTAACGGAATTCTCGCTGATGTCAGCGTTGAGGCCGTTCCCGGCCACAAGTGCCACATAGTCGCTGCCGATAATCACGGCAGATGCTCGGCCTTGAATGACGGGGTAGTAAGTGGTCACGTCATAGTCGGTGCTGTCATAGATCTGCCCTTCGTCAGTAGTATCCACGACACACAGGATTTTCTCATGTTTGAGGCGCATGCGGTGTCCCTCATCACGGCTATCGTAGTACACCTCAATGTCATACTCACCGCACGGAAGGTGTCCCATGTCAGTAAAATGCACATAGTTGAATGACACGCTGGCCCTGTACTGACGCACAAGCAAGCCACGCCTCAATACTACCCAAGTGTCACCAAGAAGGTTGTCGTTGTTGTTGATGTCAAGGTTTCCGTTGATGAGGTCTGCATAGACTTCGGTAACAGGAAACCCGATAGTGATTTGGTTTCCTTGCGTGTGTAAAATCTTTGTCTTTCCCATAACTTAATCCCCTACTGCTATCACTCGGCACCGCGTTTGACGTGCCGATTTTCTGCTTGAATTGTGAAGGTTGGCATACTCAAGGCACTCGCCAAGATATTTCTCGGCAATGGTCATCGTGTCATCATATCGCTTCAACTCACCATCGTTGGTATGGTAAGCATATTGGTCTTGGTGCTGCATGGAACCGGCACGGGCGATGATGTTTCCGTCATTGCGCAGCATCTTCGCATATACGAAGTAGGCCAATGCCTTGCGCAAGCCGTTGCAGTAACGCATCTCACCATCAGTGCCGCACCCGCACCCGTTACCGGGGTTGTACTCACCGCCATCCAACATGACGGCAGCGTCAAAGTCATCATCGTAGATGGTTGACCAGTCGGCAGCGCACGGGTCGGTCATCGTGGCCAGCTTCATGGTCGGCCAGCCTATTGCGGGGATGATGTACACATCCTCGCACTCGCGGATGAACTGCGCTATCTCGTCCTCATCGGTGTGGATGCTGACGGGACGCGCAAGTTCCCGAAATTGTTCGGGCCAGATAAGCAGTTGTCTTTTCTCGTTATACATTGGTCATCCCTGCATATTGGATTTTCAAAATCGTTGTGTCTGCATTGCGCAAAATCGGCTCATGCCAAACGGCAAGCACCTGTGACAAGCCGCGAGATATGAACCGTTGTTCGATGGTCACCTCACCCGCATAGTAGGTGTAGGCATCGGCCATCACGTCACCGCTGAAGCCAAGTTTCCCGATGCGGATTGCATAGAACAATTCCTGATGGAACTGCGCATAAATCCTCTCAATAACTGATGCATCGGTGGCGGTGAAGTCCTTGTCGTAGTTGTTTGCGGTGAACGGCACGACTTCGGGTTTGTCTTCGTCATTCTCCAATTCGACAAGCAGCAGTTTTCCAACCCGCTCATCACCCTGGAACGCTGCCAAGTCTTCAGGGGTGATGGTCGGTGAGCTGATGTCGTTGCCGTCCTGGTCGAACTTGGGAACACCACGCTTGGTGATGAGCATGGCCGATGTCAAGAAGTTGTTGCGGGCATTTCGGTTCTTGATATTACCAAGGCCCTCCTCAGTACTCATGTCGGAAATCACAGCATCGTAGATGGGTGTCGGGTAGATGTTTCTGCCCGCCATCGAACACCAAAGGATTTGTCCGTTGTAGCAGTCAATTCCGCCAGCCATCATGATTTGTTCACGAATGGCCTCATGGTTCGGATTGAAAACGTTGAAGTGTTCGACATGCTGCTCGTCAACCGCAATGCGCTGTCCGTTCTTCGTTTTCTTTCCTATCCAGTCGGGATGGGTGATGATGTGCTGCACATGGCCGGCATCGTCACATTCCTCCAACCTACAATGTTCAAACGGCACATGATGAATCTCGGTGACCTCGCAAAGCAGGTTGTAGTTGACGTGCAGGGCGAAACCCGAATATCGGGCCACATCTTGGGCGATGAGGTGCAGAATATCATCTGCCGTGTCACCCTGCTCGTTCAATTCCTTCCCGGCCAAGCCGTCCATGAACCCGTTGCCCTCGATGAATTTGCAAAAGCGCGACAGGCACAGCTCGGCCGTGCCACTCGCGGCTGCAATCCTCGACAGGTGTTGCGGGTAGAGGTTATCGCTACCCCATGCCTGAAGGTTGAGCCGCTGGTGGTAGGCCGTGTCGAAACGCGGTGCCGCCTGTTTCACCTGCTGGACGTTCATTTCTTCTTAGAACGTTTTGCGGGGGCCTTCACGGGCGTTTCTCCCTGCGGTTGAACACTTACCTCGCTTGGCTTTTCCTCGGTCTCTGCGGGTATTTCTGCTGTTTCTTCGGGTATGCGGTCAAACATCACACGTTTCTGCGGGAAACGCTCAAGATAACGCTTGGCAACATCGTTGGTGAGGTTGGCGTTGGTATAGATTTGACCTTCGTCAAAATCACCGCAACGGATGATGAAACCCGCCCTCATATGGTAATCGCATTTCTCTCTCATCTTTTGTTCCTTTCTCAGTTTAACGGCCATCTCAATGACGGCATCTTGGTAACATCTCTTACAGGCAGTTTTGCGGAATGGTCTGCCCGTGATTTCGGGATATAGCCTCGCAATGGTCTGCTTGTCTTCTAACGAAAAGGGGGCGTTTATTCGCCCCCTTAACTCTTCCACGATAGTGAGAGCCTCTTCGTATGTCATAACGAATTAGGCAGTCTTCAACGCCTCGTAAGCGGCAGCGGTAGTGGTGGCATCGGTGTTGAAGAAGAACATTGCACTCAAACGTGCGCCAGTCTCTTGCAGCGTGATGAGCCAACCGCCATCGGTGTCCTCGCTGTACTTCTCGTTAGTTCCCTCGCTTGCAACAAGGCCCTGGGTGTAGCCATAGACCTGGAACTCGGCCTCACCGTTCTCACCCTTGAACTTGTTGCGAAGAATCGCAACGAAGGTGCCGTTGGAAAGGCCGTCGATAATCTTGTTGGCCACTTCGGGGGTGTTCGACAAGACAACGATGGGGATTTGGTGAGTCCAAGTGTTGCGGTAAGTGCCTACCTCAAGGGTAGATTGGGTGCCAGTGAAGGGGGTGTTGCCCAGCTGCTTCACATCATAGCCAACCTTGCCGGTCTTCAAGACGAGAGTCTTGATGATGTTGGGGTTGGTGGCGTCAAACACGGTGGCAGAGAAGTCGATGTCACTGCGGTTGATGATGATGCCGTCACTCTCAAGGCCACGGGTAATCAACTCGTCACAATCGAAATCAATCGCCTTGCTGATAAGGGATTCACATAAATTAG
>Ga0247611_10001687_pt1 | contig 38664 bp, 34 predicted proteins | sample 177DNAGHGhighgp2_FD_192422 | JGI IMG/M metagenome (GOLD analysis project Ga0247611, IMG submission 192422) | Sheep rumen microbial communities from Palmerston North, Manawatu-Wanganui, New Zealand - 1770 DNA GHGhigh gp2 | ecosystem: Host-associated > Mammals > Digestive system > Stomach > Rumen... | reverse complement strand
AACACACATGCCGGTATTTCAGTTATTCCATCTGGTATTACAACTTCTCCCATCAGATTCTCACATTGGTAGAATGCATATTCACCCAGATGTGTAAGACCTGCTGGCAGATTTAAGTCTCCAGTTGCCTTTCTACAATTTGCAAATGCATAATCGCCTATGCTCGTTACTCCCGAAGGAATTGCGAGTACACAACCTTCAACAGTACTACCGGAATTACAACCATAATACGAATAATTTCCGATTTCCTTTACAGTGGCTGGTATATTGATTTCTTTAAGGTTTCCACATCCCTTGAAATAGTAATCACCTATTCTTGTGATTCCTTCTTTTATCTCTATCTCAAGTGAATCAGCTTCACTCAAATTCCATGGTGTTGTGTTTTTTGAAGCCGTAAGGTCAAGCGTTGAACCACTGCCTGTAATCCATACGTGTTCCAGCAACTGACAACTGCCCCAAAAATCATTTCCGTCAAATGCTGTATAGCAGGGTATTGTTAACCTCTTGATCGAACCGTTTCTTCGGAATGCATTCGTTCCTATACTTCTTACACTTTCAGGAATAACGTATTCTTCTACCATATGGCAGTCGTCAAATGTTCCATCCTTAATCTCCGTAACGCCTTCAGGTATCTTTACTTTGCCAGAGATGTTCTCACAATTATAGAAAGCATATTCTCCTAAATATTGTACACTAGACGGAATCTCCAAACCTGTCAGTTTTTTACAATAGGCAAATGCTCCTGCACCTATACTGGTTACTTTGTTTGGAATAACTAATTCTTGTTCAGCTTTGCAGTTATAAAATGCTCCTGTTCCAATACTTGTTACGGTACTCGGAATATCAATATTGGATACATTAGTGGAAGCAAAAGCAAAATCCTGTATCGTAGTTATACCTTCATCAATTTCAATTTCAATACTATCCGCTTTGCTTAAATACCATGGTGTATTTCCAGCGTTCAAAATATCAAGATCACCTATATTATTCTTCCAAATCGTTGATTTTGCGATTATCATCTCACCCTTTCCAGTAATCAAAACATGACTAACTCCAGCATTTGTGTTTGAAGGCAACTTGAATGCTGTATCATTTTCCAGGACAAAATTAGTTCCGGGAATAACAAGATCTGTTAAGCCAAGACAATCAGCAAATGCAGAATCTCCAATAGCAATTACTCCATTATGTATAGTCGCCTTTTCAATTTTCTTACACCCCATAAACACACATGCCGGTATTTCAGTTATTCCATCTGGTATTACAACTTCTCCCATCAGATTCTCACATTGGTAGAATGCATATTCACCCAGATGTGTAAGACCTGCTGGCAGATTTAAGTCTCCAGTTGCCTTTCTACAATTTGCAAATGCATAATCGCCTATGCTCGTTACTCCCGAAGGAATTGCGAGTACACAACCTTCAACAGTACTACCGGAATTACAACCATAATACGAATAATTTCCGATTTCCTTTACAGTGGCTGGTATATTGATTTCTTTAAGGTTTCCACATCCCTTGAAATAGTAATCACCTATTCTTGTGATTCCTTCTTTTATCTCTATCTCAAGTGAATCAGCTTCACTCAAATTCCATGGTGTTGTGTTTTTTGAAGCCGTAAGGTCAAGCGTTGAACCACTGCCTGTAATCCATACGTGTTCCAGCAACTGACAACTGCCCCAAAAATCATTTCCGTCAAATGCTGTATAGCAGGGTATTGTTAACCTCTTGATCGAACCGTTTCTTCGGAATGCATTCGTTCCTATACTTCTTACACTTTCAGGAATAACGTATTCTTCTACCATATGGCAGTCGTCAAATGTTCCATCCTTAATCTCTGTAACACCTTCAGGTATTTCAATTTTGCCAGAGATGTTCTCACAATTACTAAAAGCCTCTTCGCCAATTATTCTTACCCCAGAAGGGATTTCCACTTCTCCATACAATCCATCGCACCAATAGAAAGCAGCCTTTGATATACTATTTAAATTCCTAGGAAGTTGAACACTTTTTATTGTTCTGCAACTACGGAAGCACTCTTCTCCAATATCCATTACGGAATCATAAGCATTACTATCAAACGAAGCATCTTTTTTTAATTCAAAATACTCGCCTCTATACTGTTCCCAGCCTCTATAACCATAAAACAGAGAGTTAACGAGAGAAACATAAAAGAATTGCACATGGCCATGTGTTATGGAATCCATTATTGTTCCGCTCTCACTAACAAAGAGTGTTATTAACTTCATATTATCAACTGAATAGCAATCAATCAGCGATAATAAATCAGAAAACTTGGCTTTAGCCAGAACAATATCTGAACGGTTATGAATTTCTATCTGAACTAATTCCTTTATCCGCCTCCCGGTTCGAGAAGTACGTATACTATCATAATTCAGATCATCATCGCTTTCTTTCAGCCAATTGCAACATGATTCATATAACTCATCATATTCTTTCGCTAACGAAACATTGTATTTGCAGAAAAGCGAATAGACATTATTAGCAGCAGCACCAGATTCAAAATCAGATTTAATTGTAGCTATTGTTGTGCATAAGATCACAACAGCTTCAAAATTATTATAAGAAATAACATCCCACAATGAAGAATTGTTCTTTCCGCCAAGGGCAAATGCAACAAATCTAAACAGAACTTGGAACTGTGATGACATAAAAGTGTCCTTGTCTGGAACAAGTGTCCTTAAAAGACTTAGATATGCAGATGGGTCATCTTCCGAACGGCAATCCAACCCGGATAATCGTTTAAACTGATAATAAACATTATCCTGTGTAGGCAGTGCACCACTATAGACATAGATATCAACGCCATTACGCTTATAGCCCCAATCCTCCATAGGGAGTAATGTAATCAAATCACCAGGATTGTTAATATTGTATATGTTTTTAAGAGATTGATCTGCGTTACGGCTAACAGCAGGACATGCAAAAGCATATCCGAATATCTGTTTATCAGGAATCGAAGTACTCTTATCGAGCCGCGCAGCAATAATATTTGTTACTGCGGCACCACGGCTGTGTCCGGTTAGGAGAACGACCGTTTTTGATAGGCTTGCCCCATCAGTATTGATCTGTTCAATTAAATCATCATAAACTTCATCAGCTGCAAGATAGAATCCTTCGTGATCATCTCCTTCACCAAGGTTAAAATCACTGTACCATTCAGCATTTGGACCCGTACCTCTTATCGGCACGCAATAAACCGTATATCCATCAATAACTTTACGTCCAATAGTGTATGCCACATGGTCATTATCATTGATTGAAAGTCTGCCATCATCGTATGATTTCGACATAGCAATAGGATTTACAATTGTAAAATGCATATCTTCAAAGATATCGCCAATTGTAATCGGATCATATGCAGCAGCAGCCAAGGCAACACTCATCTTTGCGACTTCACCGTTGAGCTTTGTACTATCCTGAAGGAAATAGCCATCATTATAAGTAAACTGAGAATGAACCTTTCCCCAATCACCATTGGCATTGTCATACTCGTATTGGATCTGATATGTATTATGCTTTGCAACAGGATTCTCATAGACTGTTGATGCTTCAGTCAAGGTAACTCCACCAATAATAAAGCCAACTACAACAGATACTAAGAAACTCTTAATCTTCATAACCTAACCTCACAATCTTATGGGTCAAAGATACAATCTAAAAAACTGCAGTCAACTTAAAGCGATTTATAATACTTCTCGATCAGGCCAGCCATCAGTTTTCTTCTTTCAACCAGGAAATTATCGTATTCATCAACAGTCATGTTGACTACAGACTCAGGAATCGCGTTTTCAGCAAGGTTTTTCTTGAGTTCTGCTTCATCCGAAATATTGCCGATCTTTAACTCCTTCGTCTTGCATTGTTCAAGAATCACACCGAAGTATTCGTTAGGAGCATCATCACTAATTGCTTTATTAACTTGAGTATCCAAGTAAGTATAGTTAGCGACCTGATTATATTTTCCCTTGATATCCACACCGTTTTTCTTTAGATACGCCTTCGGGAAAATATGATGAACATCACCGGAGATAGATATAAGATCTGAAATCATAGTTCCTTTCATGAGCAAAGAACTGCACTTCAGATACTCCTGAGCTGCTAAGAACGTATTAAACGAAGGACTAATAACAGATGTAGTCTCCAGGTTTTGAGGCAATGTGATTTGCCAGAATGTATCTGATAAAACAGACGCTTCAACTTCCTGCGCAAATCTAAGGAATCCTTTTTCATCTATATTTCTAATATCTCTGCTCATAACAGATTCAGGCGAAGTGACATACCTGCCCGTAAGAGTGGAAAGCACAAACCACTTTTGAATCAACCGTTTGATCTGACCTTGCGGGATTTCCGGATCATTCTGAAGTTTCAGGAACAACATATACGCAAAGTCTAATGTCATTTTTGAATTAAGTAATCTGCTGGATTTAAATCCGGCTCCCTTTATTGCTAAAACAAATTGCTCAAAACTGTATTCGTTTATAAATCTCAGCACACCGTTCTTTAATTTTTCATAAGATTCTTCAACAATTTCATCCTTAAACTCGCGTGTTTCAAAATTTCTTCCGGACAACAAACTAACAAGATCAGACAAGCGGCCACGGCCAAAACTGAGCATGAACGAGACACGGAGCATATCTCCGTATTCAGGATCATAAATATCCTCATAATCCTTAGCAAGCCAACTCATCTTCGGAGCAAATTCACTTGTCATGAAATCCTCGTCTTTTTTCATTTGCGGATAAAAATCCGGTTTAACTGCCAAATGGCAAAAATAATCAACGGCTTTGCGCAACACATTCCCGCCATGAGCGGTGTCTGCAGCCATCTTTGACATGACGAAATCATACTGGCTTAGAGCAGTGCCTTTAGAATTAATACGGATGAATATTTCTGTTACTTCGTCAATATCAAGTGTATGATCAAGTTGAATAACACCTATCTGTCGATTTGCTATCCCCTTTAGTTTCAAAATAATATCTGACAACTCATCCAGATCAACACCTTCATTAGCACTCGCATACTCATTTAAAAACGCAAGCTGCTTGAAATCAGGTTTAAACACAACAGAAATATCAGGTATCCATTTTTTATCATTCAAGTGAGCAGCATCCTGAACCGCAAAACGTTTTGTCGGATCATCCGCAAAAGGATTAAATGCTATCTTAATCCTTCCCTTATTAAAATCTTCATCTAATACTTCCTTACCGGATATAGCAGCCATCAGAGCTGTGATTCTCTGCTGTCCATCGATAAGGACATGCTTGCCATTAGCCATTACCCCGTCTTTGGTTTGAACGTCTGGATTTTTCCAAGTGATAATGTAACCGGTAGGATATCCATTATATAGTGAATCAATAAGGTCTCTGACCTGACTCTTCTTCCAAACAAACGGTCGTTGAATCTCCGGTATTACAAACTGCTCTGCCTCTATAAGTCCTAGCACAGCATATATCGAATACTGCATTAATGTGAACTTCTCTCCGTTCATTACTTATCCTCCCTTGGATGAATCAACAGATTTGAATCAATTGACTATTGCCTTTGCATAAGGCGCCAATCTGTCACCCATTTCTTCATTATCAGTCCACAACTCACACTGAAGCATAACTGTCTCTAACGCATCCTCCATTCCTTCCGGGGGATACTTATACTTCTTGAGCAACTTCTTTATCATCATTCTCATCTTGGCTCGGGCGGTCTCACGTTTCTGCCAATCGATGGTTTTATTCTTCCGCAATGTTTCAGTAAGTTCTTTTGTAAGAGCAACAAGTTCTTTGTTCTCGTAGAAATCCTTGATTGCCTGCGGTTTGGTCAAAGCATCGTAGAAGGCGAGTTCTTCATCAGAAAGACCCAATTCATTTCCTTCTTCTCTGCTCAACTGGATTTCTTTAGCCATCTTCATCAGTTCTTCGATGACTATCTGATTATTGATCATTGAATTGATGTATTGATTCATCAGTCTCTGCATTCTCTCACTGAAGACCTCAGACTTTACAACATTCGTCCGGCGGTAAACAATAACCTGTTCCTCGATGAGTCGTTTGAGAAGCTCTACAGCCAGATTCTTGTGCTTCATCTTAGAAATCTCTTCCAGGAAACTTGGATCAAACAACGAGAACTCTTCTCTGACACCGTCGAAAAGGTTGATGACACCTTCACTCTTGATACTCTGTTTCAGCAATTCATTAATGCGGTCATTGATTTCTTTAAGTGAGAGCTTTGACTTTACCGTTACCAACACGCGACCCGCCATTACTCTTACCGCTTCAAAGAATGCGGCTTCTAACCTTTCTTCTTCATTTGCCAAAGAAGAACAGAGCGACAAAGCCTGATGTAATAACAATGATTCTTTTAAATATGTTTTCAGCAATTCATCCTCATCGGGAGCGGCTATATAATTCACTGCTCCGGTTATAGCTTTTGCTCTTTCCAGATCAGAACCATTAAGGAAGGAACTGTAATCATAACCATGAAGAAGCTCTCTGCACACTTCGAGTTTTTCCAGAAATTTCGGATAAGCCACTTTCGTAACATCCGTGTCGCCATATTTCTTCTTATCACGGTCGGTATAATCGTTCATTGCCTGCTTAAGCGCATTGGCGATACCAACATAATCAACTACAAGGCCGCCCTCTTTGTCTTTGAAGACACGGTTAACTCGTGCTATCGCCTGCATGAGATTATGACCTGACATAGGCTTATAGACATACATTGTCGCAAGTGACGGCACGTCAAATCCCGTAAGCCACATATCGACAACAATGGCTATCTTTAGAGGATCTTCATTATCCTTAAACTTCTTGGCAAGCCCCTCTTTGTGGTGTTTATTGCCAATGATCTTACGCCATTCCTCGGGATCCTTATTGCTCTCAGTCATAACGACAGCAACTTTTTCTGTCCAGTCAGGCCGCAATTCGAGTATCTTATGGTAAATGTCGATTGCTATAGCGCGTGAATATGCAACTATCATTGCTTTTCCGGTAAGGATATTGGCTCTGTTCTCTTCATAGTGGCTAAGGATATCCTTTACAAGAGAATCAATGGTCTGCGGATTTCCCAGAACAGCCTCCATTTTACCAAGCATCTGCTTGCTCTTCTCGATTACCGTTTCATCAGCCTGATCAGTTGACTCAAGAAGATCATATTCCTGATCGATCAGCTTGATCGTCTCTTTATCCAGTTTGAGGTTAACTACGCGACTCTCATAATAGACCGGTCTTGTTGCGCCATCTTCAACCGCCTGTGTCATGTCGTAGATATCAATATAATCTCCAAACACTGCTCTTGTATTATGGTCTTTTGAAGAAACCGGTGTTCCGGTAAAGCCGATAAACGTAGCATTAGGCAGACAATCTCTGATTATCCTTGCCGTACCGATAACGCGTTTGGCAATCTTTTCACCATCCTCGTTTGTCGTCATCTTTATCTGCTCTGTAAGTCCGTACTGGCTTCTGTGTGCCTCATCCGCCATGACGATTATATTCCTTCTGTCAGATAAAGCCGTCCCGGATTCCTCGAACTTTTGCATCGTAGTAAAGATAATTCCGTTTGCCGTTCTGGAGTTAAGCCAATTCATCAGGTGTTCACGGCTCTGAGCTTGCTCCGGTGTCTGACGCAAAAAATCACTGCATCTGGCAAATTGAGAGAACAACTGGTCATCAAGATCGTTACGGTCAGTTATCACTACAATCGTCGGACTCTCCAGTGCCTGCTGCAGAAGATGAGCATAAAAGACCATAGATAACGACTTACCGGAACCCTGCGTATGCCAGAACACGCCGCCTTTGCCGTCGCCACCTTCTGCAGATGCATTCTTTGTGCTCTCTATAGCTTTACGGACGGCAAAGTACTGGTGATACCCGGCAAGTATCTTATGTGAGTTAATCCCCTCAACGTCAAAACAGATGAAGTTCTTAATTATATCCATCAGTCTTTCACGGACGAAAATGCCTTCGAAGAATGTATCGAATTGAGCATACTGCGTGTTCTCATAACTGCCATCCTTCGTCTTCCATTCCATGAAGCGGTCTTCGCCGGAAGTTATAGTTCCGGCTTTGGAAATATACATGTCACTCATAACGCATATCGCGTTATAAATGAACATAGAAGGTATCTCCTGCATATAATTACGGATCTGCAAAAACGCTTCCGATGCATCAGTCTCTTCACGTGAAGGAGACTTGAGTTCAATGAGGACTATTGGCAAGCCATTTAGGAAGACTAAGACATCAGGGCGCTTATTACTGTTCTCAACAAACGTCCACTGGTTTGCAACTATATACGAGTTATTGTCAACATTTGCATAATCCGCAATATACGCTATGTCATGCTTTGTCTCTCCACCTTCGTGATAAGTAACCTCAATGCCATTCTGAAGATAGTTCATAAATATGGTATTCTTCTGAACCAATGTGCCGTTCTCAAAGTTATGGAGCTTATACAAAGCATCGGCAATAGCAGCATCAGGCAGTTTAGGATTCAGTCTGCGCAGAGAATCTGCAAGGACGCTCTCGTACAAAGGACTCTTATAATCCCTCTCCAAATCGGGGCCGTAAACATATTGATACCCCATATTCTGAAACAGTGCAATAACGGAATTCTCATAATTGGCTTCATCAAATGCCATAATCTTGCCCCTTCCGATTCGCAATTATCTTTTATTGTATAACTTCCGGAAGCATTATTCACTCACTTATATGTGAACATTTCGTTTGGATTTATTAACACACCACTATCCTATGTATTTCCGATGAGCCGACTTGACATTGCTCTGCTTAACCATTGCATACATCAGAGTCGTATCTATCCGCTGATGCCCCAAAAGCCTTTGAAGCTGTTCTATCGGCATTCCCTTATCTATAGCCTTGGTAGCCAGAGTCCGTCGGAACTTATGCGGATGAACCCTCGAAATATTCATCTTCCTGCCCATCACACGTAGCCGGTACTCTATACCACCAATCTTGATGCGTTCATGCGGCGCTCGAAGCGTTACGAAAAGCGCCGGATTATCATCTGTTCTGCTGTCAAGGTAATTCTGCAAATGAATCTTGGTCCTGGCATCAAAGTATACGACACGTTCCTTGTTGCCTTTTCCAAACACAACACATTCCCGCTCAATAAAGTTAATATCCTCCCTATTCAAAAGAACCATCTCGCCGACACGCATTCCCGTAGAAGCTAATAGTTCGATCATCGCCAGATCTCTCAACTCACTACAATTATCGCGCATCAATTCCAACTCCTCATCGGAATATGTTTCCTTTACGTTGCTGGCAGTCTTGATCTTATGAATGCGTCTCACGGGACTTTTAATTATATAATCCTCATCCTCCAACCATGAAAAGAAACTGGACAGAATCCTTCGAATATTATCGATAGTCACTCGGCTCGATTGATTTTTTCTTTGATATTCGATCAGATAAGCACGCAAATCTTCGGTGTTGATATGACATATGCCTTTCCCAAGAAAGGACAACATAGCATTTATTGTAGTCTGATAGTACTTGAGAGTTTTCTCCGAACAACCCTCTATACGCTTTGAAGATACAAACATTTCCAGAAGAATCCGATTATCCTCATCTTCTGATTTGTTTTCATCAACAACAAAAAAATGCTGAAGCGCATTTTCCAGAGTTTGTTTCAGTTGGATTAGTTGAGAATTGTCCAAAATCGGCAACATCTGTTGCATAACTTCAGATACTATTTGATCAGTCATATTGTTCTCCTCCATTACTTGGTATTAGAGAACAATACATGCGTTATCTGACATTAATCAACTGATTACCGACTATCACTACTCGCATCAATGATAATTTATCGGCCTATAGTTCTATCTCTGATACATCCAGCTCACCAGACATCAATCTTGGCAAGAGAGTGTCACGCATTGTTGCTAGTCGCACATTTTCTTTGTTGTTAATTGCTATTTGTTCTAACATAGGTGTTACTGCTGCATTAAAGGCAATAATAGCCTCAGTTGTCGGAACAACTATTGGATACTTCATTATTTGTTGTTTGTCTCCTCGAGGCATTTTAGTTCCTTTTGAACCGGCAACCATATAATCAAAGAACCGATCCATATAAAGTGTTCCAAATAGAAAGGCAGAATAGTCAGGTTGAGGCACAAAGCATAAAACATCCGTTGAGCAACCACATTCTTCGGTTACATAAACTATTTTTTTGAAATAGGGACGAATGTTCGAAACAAGCACATCCCCCTTACGGCATCGAGTGGTTTGTGAAACAGCTGGCAGACTTGATGCATCTACTGCACCAGCCTTATTGGGCTGCATATTCTCAGTGGAATAATACGTTGATACTGATAAGTTGGAAATTTGTACTTTATCAGTCGATAATTTGCAAATGTCAGATAACACACCTGTTACTTCGTGTGAAACCGGATCAAAATCCTTGCAGTAGATGGTCTGGATTTGCTCATATAAATTCTGATTTATGTGCTCATTGCATTTGATTTTTAAATCTAGACTGCCAAGGAAAGAGGAAATCTTTTTCTGAATTTCAAGAGGCGGCAAACAGATTTGCATCTTTAAGAAATGGGATTTCGGTAACTGAGGCTGTGCTGTTCCTGTTTGTATTTGCTTAATCTGACGCTGAAAAGCATTACTCCGTAAAACATGATAGATATACTTGCAATCGACATTGTCGTTACAACGAACAATAAGCATTCCAGAATTAATCCTTATATCGCTATAAGTAATTGAATCGTCATAAATAGCAACATTCCCGACAGTTCCTCGCGTTGTTATGACTATATCGTTTTTCTTTAATTTTCCATTTCGCAAAACAGCATCTTTCTCGGCAGAAATATAAACAAGGGAATCGAATTTAAACCCAGTCGAAGTTACATTATTAGCTGAAAGGAAAACACAATCCCCCTTTTCTAATAATTCATTTTGATGAGGGTAGTTTTTCCCTCTATCCCCATCTATAACCTCTATACCGGTACTTCCTATCTCAACATAATTTAATTTCATTATTTCACCTTTATCATTACAATAATAAAATTATTATTTTAGTGTTAATTGAAAATGATTCTCTTTGTTAGTCTGGGGCATCAATTATGAAGTATGGACTTAAGCTATGTCTAGAAACTTCTGATAAAGGTCGCCCAGATGAGTGAACTGTACAATGACTTGAAATACCTTTTTCTGCAAGAATTATGCGCGTTACTTTGAACCAGGTCTTAAAACTGTCAGCTTGATCTCTATAATACTTAGGTATAAGCGAGGATTCAGGTCTGTCCCTTTTAATATCACTTACATACAGCCAATAACGTTCTGTTCTCCCACTCCTTATTAACAATATTCTCGGGTTAGGATTTGATAAAATACTGTTAATTATCTTTTGAGATAAGGGAGTTCCAAGTTTCCCGTACCAAACTGAACCATACTGAGAAAGAACATTCTCATGTTCTGCAATCGTTCCAGTTTCTGGAGCGAAGTTTTCTGCAAATCTTAAGGCAACAGTTAGCAAGATATCCTCCTAATACAAATGATAATTTAGCGGTCTACACCTCTATTTCAGAGACATCCAGCTCACCAGACATTAGTCTAGGTAGAATAGAGTCTCTGAGAGACTCAAGACGGCAGATTTCTTCGTAATTATTTCTAATAGTAGCATCCATAGGCGATACCAACGCTTCAAATTGATCCATTACATTCTTGGGAGGAATAGAAATAGGCATATTGTTTAATGCATCTCTATTGATCGAGCCGAAAACTGTGCCCTCACCATTAAAGACATCAAGCTGTTCACGAAGATCAAACATGGTATAGAGTACATATGATTGGTGCCCATCTTTGGATCTTATTGCGCTAAGTCCACGTCCGATACAGCAATCCTCATAGGCAACATTCAAGTCTCCGACAGGAGCCCTAACACTCATAAGAGCATCATTTAACTGAGCCATTCGTTTAGGTTCTGTAGTATAAAGTCTTCTAGTAGGAAACCTAAAACCAAATTCTGCTCTGCCTTGAAAGAAGACTGTGCCAGTGCCATCTTCATTATATGTATCACCTTTGGGTGATTGTCCCATGGTAACAATTGCTACATCAGATAATGTGCCGGGAATCCAAGTTCCATCTGCTTTATCCACAATCATATCAGAATAGAGAGCCTTCGCTTGCTCCTGTAAATTCTGATTTATATGCTTATTTGTTTTGATTTTTTTGTCTATTGAATCAAGGATACTAGCTATTTTCTGCTGAGTACCAATATCTGGAATATCTATTTCTATTGTTCTAAATTCAGATTGTTTAATACCGGTTACAGTAGTTCCAGTTTCTTTGGCTTTTAGCTTACTTTGACCAATATTTGACCTCAAATAATAATATAGAAAACCAGTATCTAAAATCCCTGCTTTTCCTCTTAATGTTAAAAGTCGTTGTGCAATAGCAACATCATCTCGATCTAATCGTGCTGTTACGCCAAGTGGTGCTTCAGTTGTTAGCAGAACATCACCAATTTGAGGAAAACCTCTTACCATGAAGCGCTTGTATTCTTCAGAAGAAATGTAATAACACTGAGAATAATCAATATATCCATCTCTTACTGAACGCGCGCTGAGCGTTTCTATTCCTGCATCAGACTTTACAGGTGTTTTCCCCCTGTAGTCGATTATATACTCAAGCGCATCCTCCATTTTGTAATGCATATAGTATTCATCCTCACTTTAATAAAAGATTAGTTTCTATATCTATACTTGCAAATTACATACTCATCTAATATGTTAAACAAGAACATTGTGTTTGAAATTAATATATCAATATTGAATTTATATTCTTCTTGTAATGGCTCTGTTTTTTTACTTATTCCGTAACGCAATGCCATTTCATTGTTATCTATTCTTTCTACTTCCTGTAAAAACGCAGTAAGATCGTTGTAATGCGGAACATTTTTCTCGTCTAGTTCATTCCATAAAGCAAGCACACTATGCCCTTTTAATTCAGTAAAACCCTTCACAATTTGGCATTCTTTAAGTTTTAATTCGATTGAATGTTTACAAGAAAACGCGCAAGGAATTATATAATATGAAACAGTTTCTCCATCTCTATCATTTACAATAGCTGTATGTAAATATTGAGCAGATTTAATGTAATCCATTGCCATATGCGATAAAACTTCTACAGAATAGATTTTATTATCTGAAAAATCAACAATTTTCGCTTCTGTTCTAAGGTATTTCATTATGCCAACATATGACATATCAGTGAACTTTTCACCAGTTAATACGCTTTGCATTTTATAATCATCTGGAATACTATCGAAGACCATGTTATGATATGAACATATTTTCCCATTTTCATCATATCTTGCTCTCATGTTTTTCGTTCAACACCCTTTCATATTAGATTGTATTATCTTAAAAATCTGTTTCATTAATCTGTAATAGAGGTATGTCGATAAATTTTGATTACATCCAACAATCCCCCAAAGCGATGTCAAATATCATACCCAATCGCGCCCAATTTCTTCTTAATCTCATCTTCCAGCTCATGAGATTTAGCAAACAAGTCTGATAGCTCAGATGTTAATCTGGTCATCTTTTCTTCAAAAGGCTCCCCATCATCTTCCTGTTCTTCTATTCCGACATATCTTCCAGGCGTGAGGATATAGTCCTGCTTAGCAATATCTTCTAAAGAAGCAACAGAACAGAAACCTTTCACGTCTTCAAGTGTCCCGTTTTGGAATGCTTCAAATGTATCCGCAAGTTTATGTATATCTTCGTCCGTAAAATCCCTATGTTTACGGTCAACCATATGTCCCATCTTGCGGGCATCAATAAAAAGAGTCTTACCCTTCTGCTTCTTGCCCTTTGTGATAAACCAAAGCGTAACCGGAATAGTAACGCTATAAAACAACTGTGTAGGCATTGCTACAATACATTCAATCAGATCATCTTCAATAATCCGCTTACGGATCTCGCCTTCACCGCTTGACTGTGTTGACAAAGCGCCGTTTGCAAGTACAAGGCCAATCTTTCCATTAGGAGCCAGATGATGGATCATGTGCTGGATCCATGCATAGTTTGCATTGCCTGCAGGCGGAACCCCGTATTTCCATCTGACATCATCAAGGAGTTTCTCCTGATTCCAGGGATGATAATTAAACGGCGGATTTGCCAGAATGAAATCTGCCTTCAGAGTGGGATGCAGATCATTAGTAAATGTATCAGCCTGATACGGACCAAAATCAGCATCTATTCCACGGATAGCCATATTCATCTTAGCCATCTTCCAGGTATCCGCATTTGCTTCCTGGCCGTATACAGCTATGCTTCCTCTGTTTCCGGAATGCGCTTCGATAAACTTAGCACTCTGAACGAACATACCTCCCGAACCACAGCAGCAATCATAAACTCGGCAGTTCTCAAACGGTTTAAGAATAGAAACGAGTGTCTTAACAACGCTGGCCGGTGTATAGAATTCTCCTCCGCCAACACCTTCCTTTTCAGCAAACTGAGCAATGCAGTATTCGTATGTTCTACCGAGAAGGTCCTCGCTGGCTTCAGTGTCACTCATATCGATATTGTTTGTGAATATATCTACAACGTCACCAAGGACTTTCTTATCAAGATCCGGACTGGCATAATTCTTAGGCAGAACATTCTTGAGATTTTTGTTTTCATCCTCGATGGCACGCATAGCTTCATCAATTACTTTCCCTATCTCAGGAGTATGCGCCGCAGATGAGATTCTCTCCCATCTGGCTGTTTCGGGAACATAGAAGACATTTTCCATGGTATAGGCATCTCTGTCATTTTCAAAGCCGTCGCCTTCAGCAACAAGTTCCTGATATCTTTTATCAAAAGCAGCAGATATATATCTGAGGAAGATCAATCCGATAATAACTTTACGGTATTCGGCAGCAGGTATATGTCCCCACAAAACGCAAGCAGCATCCCAAAGTTGTTTTTCGAATCCTATATTTGCATTCGTCTTATTTGCCATATAACAAGTCTCCTTGAAGCATTGCTAACTGTATTATAACTATATTGCCATCCACTAATAGGACAGTTTTTGGGCACAACCAAATTATAATATAAGAAAGGTTAAGATTCTTTGAACAATTTCCAAAGGCAAAGACGCAACACAAACATTCTTGAACATTTCAATAACCCACATAAGCAACCATTTTGAGATCAATAAGACACACACCTACAATTTTTCCAATCACTGAAATCGTCCCCAGCTTGGGGACGATTCTGAACCAATGATTTTCTGCATACCCTGGGGGCACAATAAGCTCATAATTGACAAATGTAAAACAAATCCAGAAAAAGCATTATTCTTTGTAAAAGAGATAATTGAGAACAACTGGTCCCGTGCAGTATTACTCAACTTCCTTGACACTGATCTATATGAACGTAAAGGTAAGGCTATAACCAATTTCAGCAAGGTCCTTCCTTCTATTCAGAGTGAACTTGCTCAGGAAATAACTAAAGACCCTTACAACTTTGATTTCCTTACCTTAAGAGCAAACTATGACGAGAAGGAGTTAAAGGACGCGCTTCTGGAAAATGTACAGAAACTTCTTATGGAACTCGGCAAAGGGTTTGCTTTTGTCGGCCGCGAATATAGATTAGTAGTCGGAAGCACCGAGCAGTTTATTGATATGTTGTTTTATAACATTCCTAATCACTGTTATGTTGCAGTAGAAGTCAAGGTCAGAGATTTCGAACCTGGTGACATGGGACAATTAGGGACATATATCGGTGCTGTCGACGGAATTCTGAAAGGTGAAGAAGACAAGCCGACGATTGGTCTTTTAATATGCAAAACCAAAGACAACGTTCTTGCTCAGTACGCAGTTAATATGCTTAATGCTCCAATAGGCATTTCAGAATATGAATTAAGTTCACTGTTGCCAGAAGACTTTAAGAGTTCATTGCCTACTATAGAAGAAATAGAGAATGAATTAAAAACCATTGAATAAGAACTGACTTTTTATTTCAACATCATTCCCCCCAATTTAGTCATTTCGGCCCAAATGACTAAATTGGAACCTTTCATGACTAAATTGAAATATCGTCTTTCCCGTTCCAAAACAAATTATTTTCCCCTTTCTCCAACACTCTTCCCACGCTCTGTCGCTTAGTCAACAGATCACCCCGACATTACTGATTGTTCGTGTGTGTTGTTTTGGCGATACTGAAGCCATCAAACAAAAACACAAAGTCATTAGGAGGAAAAGGAAATGACAAACACAATGGTAAGAGATATCGAATTGGACGAGCTTGAGATCGTATCAGGCGGTACGGTAACAGAATTAGAGGAGCTTTTGAGAGCTTACATGACGGTATCGACATCCGGAGACCCCATTACATTTGTCGGCGGTCATCTGCCCGGCCTGAACTACGCTAGTGCAGGTGCAATGGAAGAGGTACTCGAGCATGATTTCGGAGTAATCGCCGACATAGATCTTGGGTTCTGCGGATTGGGCATCAGTTCAGACCCAAACACTTACAAGGACAAGATAACAGGTCAGCCACTGACTCACGCACAGGTGATCAGAAGGATTAAGGACCGTTTTTCCTGATATTTGCCCCCTGATAAAGACAGCCGGAGTTGCGACCGGCTGTCTTTTATTTTGCTTACAGATATTCTATCTCTTCGCAGTCGTTGAACTTCGCGAAGTCCTTAACTGTCTTCTCGAGTGCCGCATTCAGCTTTTTGGTCTGACGGACGTCCTCTTCCCACCAGATGTTCCTTACCTCAAGGACTCCGGTCTTCCTGTCGGGCACGGCTTCGATGCGTCCGACAAATCTGTCGCCGAAGAGGACGGGCAGAACGTAATAACCGTATTTGCGTTTTACAGCAGGCGTGTATATCTCCCAAGAATACTGGTAATCCCATAATGCAAGGATAAGAGACTTATCCCACATAAGAGGATCCAAGGGTGCGATAAATGACATCCTGGGCTTCAGATCGGCTGTACCTTCAAGGATCGCATTCATGAGATCTATGTCTTCTGCTCTGTAGTAGAAAGGCTGCTTTATCCCTTCCACCATGACGGGGATTATCTTCCCCTCTTCTGTCAATGTCTCAAGAGCCTGTTTGCGTTTCTCGGCATTTATGTCCAACCCTAGGAAGGCCGTACTGTTCTTGTCCCAGAGAAGGCCTGTCGCACCGATGCGCCTTAAGACGCGCCAGCAAAGGAACTCTTCTTCCGTCTTGCACGGATTGTCCGCTTCAAGGATGTCTTGTGGAAGATGTCTTGCTGCAAGGTCGTAGTATTTGCGGCTCCCTTTCTTGTGGTGGATCACGAGTTCACCGTCGGTATAGAGCTGCTCCAGGACCGATCTTGCCGCCTGGGATTTCTTCTGCCAGTTGCCGCTCCAGTGCATCGACGAATGCCAGAAGATCTCACCTTCTATCGGGAGGGAATCGCTCGATACAGGACCGTTTGCTTCGATATATTCGATTGCCTGTTTCTCCAGTCTCTTAAGTCCCTTGAAAGTCCTGCCGAGCTTTCTGCTCCTGTCCCTGTAAGATGAGAAATACGGCCAGTCTTCGGAAGGCCAGATGGAGAGTTCCTTATCTGCATAGTCGACTAGTTTCCTGTCCTTGTAGAGAAGGTCGTGGAGCATCGTCTTTTTGAAGCCTTTCACTCTGGACTGCAATGTGAGTTCCGCGTTCTTGCCGCATACATCGACGGGATCGTACTGTATGCATCCGGCCTGTCGGACATAAGCATACGCTCCGTCTTTGCCGTTGAAGCGGTGTGATCCTATGAGGCCCTGCTTGGAGAGGATAAACTGTCTTGCCTGTTGTCTGGTTATCGTCTGCATATTGTACATCTTCTCATACGAGCGGGTTTTCATCTTCAAAATGCTCGAGGAATTCTTCAAGGAATCTGTGTCTTTCATCAGCCATCTTCTTTGCCGTATCAGTATTCAGTCCATCCTTGAGTAATAGAAGTTTGTCGTGGAAATGTTCTATACTCTCTTCCAGGGTTCTTCCGTTCTTGCCACCATATGCAAATGTGCGGGCTATGCCGATCGCGCCCATGGCATCAAGCCTGTCCGCATCCTGCACTATCTTTGCTTCCAAAGTGTCGGGAGTCTTCCCTTTGTTCTTACTGAAAGATACCGAGTTGATAATGCTGACAATGAATGTGATTCGCTCAGCATCCACACCGTGTTCTTTCAAAAAACCGGCTGCATTCGCGTTGTCTTTTGTATCGAAGAGCTTATGGTCGTCGGCATCGTGAAGGAGTGAGGCAAGAGCCACGGCTTCCATATCGCAGCCCTTCTCTTCCTTTGCTATCTTAATGGCATTCTCATATACCCTTAAGCTGTGGTTCAGATCGTGTCCGTCAGAGTGACCTTCAAACAGTTTCGTTATGTATTTCTTTGCTTCTTCAATGAGGTTTGTATCCATTTACTTTTTCGTTGCCTTTGTATTTTCGTCAATCCTTGTTACGGAGCATATCGCTTATCTTGTTGCCCAGGGCGACGCCTGCCGCAGTCCTGATCACGCCTCTGGTGAATTCCCTTCTCCTGCGTCTGCCGGACTCGAACATCTCCATGAATTCCTCGTACTGCTCATCGCTCCTTATCCTGCCTTCTTCGCCAAGAACGGCGAGCATCTCGGTATATTCGTTTACTATGTCTTCGATGCTCCTCACATGGTTGGCAGTGAGCGCTTCGATTATGAAGCCCAGTCCCTGGATGCTCCTCATGTTGTTGCTGTAACCTGAATAATTCCAGTCGGGAACGTTTATCTCTTCAGGAAGATTTAATCCGTCACAGATCCTCTTCCAGGTGTTCTCATACTGAGCAATCACTTCATCGACTTTTCGCTTCACTTCCCCGGCAGGTATCCTGTCACATATATCGTTTGGAAGATCGTGGTAGATGAGACTTATCTTGGGAAATGCTTTGTCGACAAGTTCAGAATGGATCGGATCACCTGAAACGACTTTGTATTTCAACGACTTGTATTCGTTGGAAGGATTCTGATAATCGGAATCTACTTCGGACTTAAATAGACAGTTGTAAAGATCGATCTCTTTATCGCAGTCGTCCTTCATAAGGAAATAGTGCAGGCAGAACTGCGCGAGCTGGACATTTCGCAAAGTGCGGAGCGAATCGTATTTGACGGGATTTACTTCATCGTTGATGTAGCTTGCCCACGGGCTCAGCTTCAGCGTTATCGAACCATAGATAAGTTTGGTGTCATTGATGTCTACAAGTACTAAGGGGCCTTCTGTCTTCTCGATCTTGTCGGAAAAACTCAGGAAACCATCCTTTACTGCCAGGTATGGAGACCAGTATGACATGGTGGTACTAAGGATTTCCGTTATCTTTGCAACTATCTCTTCGACCTGTTCAGGCTTGTCAGAAAACACTTCTATGTTCGGAGCATAATCGCTCGGGAGAGTCTCAGGATCGTAGTAGAGCTGATAGGAAGTCCTGTCGCTCCTCGTGACAGTGAACTTCCTGTAATCGAGCACATATCTGAATGAAGAAGATATCAACACATAAGGAAACTCGAACTGCTTATCGGTTATCTTTTTCAGGTGCTCATCGAAGTTGTCCTGGCCAATGAAGGTAACGGGATATCCCACATAAAATCTTTTCTTCAGTTCATTCATGAAGCAGTCGTTTGCGAGCACCAGGTCCTTGCGGTCGGCACACTTCAGAAGATTGAACATGAGATAAATGTATGTCAGTCTCTGAGGATCGTTTTCCTTATCGTATTCTTCCCTGATCACGTCACCGGGGCAGCCGCATGAGGGGCAGAATGCCGCCCTGTCAGATACCATATTCCCGCAATCCGGACATTTGATCAGACCCATAAAGAACCTCGTTTAAGTCAATAGAAAGCTTCCTTTCCTGATCTTTTAATTATACCAAGTTTTCTGGTTCTTCTACCGACTGGAAAGTTCACTTATCAGGACAATTTTTGGGGTGATATAATTAGTTAACAGAAGACAACCGAAGAAAAGCGAGGATGGCGGTATGGATTACAGAAAATTCTCAGACACTTACTATGTGCGAATGGACAGAGGAGACGAGATCATCTCCTGCATCCTGGATCTGTGCAAGAAAGAAGGCATCACATCCTGCATCTTCAGCGGAATAGGCGGACTGTCCAAAGCTGAGATCCAGACCTTTATACCCGAGAAGGGAGAGTTCGAGACTGATACACTGACTGGAATGCTCGAACTGGTATCACTTACAGGCAACGTCATTACCGACGACGACATGAACTACTACCATCACACACATGCCGCAGTTGCTTACAAGGATGAGAACGGACATCATATGTCGGGCGGCCACATCAAATCTCTCACGGTCCTCTACACTGCAGAGATCGAACTGAGACCCGTCATCGGCGGCAAGATAGGCAGAATGTATAACGAAGAAACAGGATCAGGATTCTGGGATTTCGGATGATGAGTTTTAGATAACCAATTTAAATCTTTTTCGCGTATTAATAATCCGACTCAGAATAAGATCGGGTTGTCGTTAAACAGCAACCCGATCTTTTTGTGTTTATGATTGTTATCGGTATCGTCAGAACTTATATCCGATCTCCTCACAGATATCGACTATTTCTTCAACTGTAAGGGCGTCTATCGCTTCATCGATCTCTTCCCAGGTTACATCCTCATCAGCGTATGCGATGTGGAAAAATATTTTAAGATAAAACCTTGCTCCTGCGATCTGTTCTTCCGTTAATTCGGGAACCGCGTTTTCTTCCGGCTCCGTCTCGACACGGCTGATCAGGACGGGCATGTAGTATTTGGTGAAATATCCCTGGCACTGGACCTGTACCTCACAGGGAACTCCTGCTTCTAAGTGAACTCTTAACTTGAAATTGAAACCGTCGGGTGCGCTGTCAAAGTCATACCAGGTGTTGTCTCCCTGCTCGACCTTTATCCAGGGATCCACGATGCGGTTGGATGTAGGAGCATCACATCCGGATCTGAATATATACTCGCCTGTATATTCCGGAACAAATTCAAATGTCTGTTCGGGACAATAGCTTCTGAATAACAATTCTTTTTCTTCTACCGTTACGATCTTCTCATCTGCCAAAACCGTCATGCCGGCTCCGATGACCATTATGCCCGCCAGGATCGCGGCTGCTAATTTTCCTGTAAATCTCTTTCCGAACATCTTTCCGTCCTCCTTTGATATTTTTCTTTTATGACTTCATTATCAAGGGATTAGGATACGCAGACAATCAGTAATGTCTGCTCTGTATGATGTTTAAGCAACAGATGTTTGAGGAAGTGTCGGTTTATCTCACTTAATATCCCCTTTGTTCATTACCACGATGCGTCCGGTATCAGGATTCGCGACCAGACCGCATGTACTCGATCCGGTGTACATTGGATAGAAATAGATGACGTCATAGGAATTGATGTCATCGTCTATCACCTTATCGTATTTCAGATTAATCGGGAAGCTGTCGCCATATGAATCGGGGTTCTGAACTTCGCTGACCTTTTTCATATAAAACCTGGCACTGCCGTATTTCGCATTGTCATCTTCAGGATCGCATTCGAGATCATATTTCGCGACCAAGGAACTGATGAGTTTATCGTACTCTTCTTTATCAAGTGTAAATGCATAGAGCGAATATTTGCCTATGCCTATGTTGTTAGTGAAAAACCTCTGGTCGGAAGCTCCTGCGGGGATGTCAACGGAAAACCTCAGATATGCGTTTTCTCTGAACTTCTCATAAGAATCGTATTGCCTGGATCCGAGCTTTAAGCCGAATCTTCCGAGCAGGAATGCTCCCACTATAGCAAGAATTATTATCAACGGGATTTTGATCTTTTTACTCATATTCCTTCCCCACTTCTGCAGTCTCTTTATTTATCCTGTATTTCGATAAAGCATGGCTCCTTCGTTAAGCTTCCGGGCATTACGCGTTTATTAAATGCAGAACACCGCGTAAAGCGGCACCGACCTGATACCGTTCGTCATTCCGAAGTTATTCTCGGACAATCTAACTGAATATTCAGGTTTATATTTCTCCATATAGTTTTTAAGGCTTATGGATCTCTTGTGACGGCCCGACTTTATCTCGATCGGGATAATGTCATTTGATACCTGAAGGATCACATCTATCTCCATACTTTCCGACGGCTTAAAATAATACAGATCTGCATGTGTAACAGCCAGTTGTTCAAAGACATAGTTCTCAACCACCGCACCCTTAAACATGTTATCTCTGTCAGGCATAAGATCGGCAGGTCCTAACCCGGTCATACGGCAGAGCAGTCCGACATCAGACAGATATATCTTAAAGTTTGATCCGTTCTCATACGCTTTCAACGGAACAGAAACGGCATCAAGAGAATCGATCTTATAGACCATCCCGGATGAACGGAGCCAGTCTATGGGGGCATAGTAATCTCTCTTGTTTGCCGTGGTCTTTATCCCACTGTACTTAAATTTCGGGTTATCTCTGGCAAGCTGTCTTGGGATACTGTCATACACGGAAGATATCTTTGTGCTTTCAGCAGAACTGAAGACATATTTTGCCATATCTGCTTTATATGCAAGCATAATATACTCCAACAGATCTCTGTTGAATGCCATGACATCTTTTCCGTTTCTTATATAATCTGACACAGCCTGGGGCATACCACCAACTATCAGGTAATCGTGGTAAAGCTTCAAAGCTTTCCCATGAACAGCTTCCGGGAATGCGGTCATACTGTCATATGCAGCTCTTATTCCGTCTCTGAGCTGTTCCTCTCCGCATGCGATAAGGAATTCTTCAAGATCCATCGGGTACATCTTTTCTATGCAAACTTTACCGACGGGAAAAGAAGACTGAAACCTGTTGATCTTTACGCCGAGAAGGCTGCCGGCACATATGATCCTGTAATTCTCTTTTGCTTCGCAGAAATACTTAAGGGAATTAATCGCCCTTTCACTGACCTGTATCTCGTCAATGAAGATAGCAGTCTTACTGTCGACCTTTCGACCGAGGAGCACTCCGATATTCCTTAAAAGCGTTTCGGGATCAAGATCACCCTCGAACACGGATGCGACCGACTTCTGCTCTTCAAGGTTTATATAGATATAATCGTCATATCTTTCTTCACAGAATGACTTGATCAGCCAGGTCTTGCCAACCTGTCTGGCACCTGTTATGAGAAGCGGTTCCTTAACCTTTCCGTCTTCCCACGATTCTAAAACGCGAAGAAGTTTTCTATACATTATCTGCCTCCCGTTTTGCTTTTGATTTTATCAGCAGGAGGTCAAAAGTGCAAATTTAATGAATAGTTTCATGTTTTTCGTGCTTTTTTCTTGAATAGTTTCAGGTTTTTCCTATTTTTGGTAGGTTAGAGCCGCTATTGAGACATCATCAGTCGGTATATAATGAGTATATGGATAATAAGAATGACGTTCCTGTGCACATGCCTTTTATGCTCTTTTTCACGCCCATCGACACGCCCATACAGGCAGCTGCCGGCAGAGATCAAACCTCTCCGCCGGCAGCGCATACCCTAATCTATTACCTGTTTTCCCCTAAAGCAAAGTCTGAGCTTAGCTCTTTGATGATGTGACGACTACCTCGGTTTTCTCGGAATCGGCTGTCAGAGCCTTCTTGTCCATGAGAATGCCTGCTACATATACGGCAACGAGGATGCCGCCTACTGCGGTAAGGATGTACACGCCTGCTGTCGAGAGCTTATCGAGAACAGGGAAATATGAGACGATCATGGCGAATGTATTCATGATGATGTGGAAGATGATGCCCGGGACGATGGAGCCTGACTTGATCCTAACGACGCAGATGATGATGCCGAGGAAGAATGCCCATGTGCCCCAAACGATTCCGCCGTGTACAATGCCGAAAGCGACTGATGAGATGAGGGCTGCAACGATCGTGGGCATGCCTTTTTCGAGCCTGTTGAAAATGTAACCTCTGAATACGACTTCTTCCATGATGGGAACGAGGAGGGCATTTGCGAGGATCGCCTGCCAGAACGGATAGGACGTGAGCTTGCTCATGCCCGAAGAGAGACCGCCCATTAGTTCTGCGGGGATCGGAAGGATGCTGAGCATGAAGTTCATGAAGAACATTCCTCCGAGAGCGCCGACCACTGTAAGGCCGAGCTGCTTTCCGGATACCTTCTTGATGTCAGCCTCTTTCGCAAGGCTCGACTTCTTGACCTTCTCTATTATGAAATATGTAAGGAGTGTGAGGAGCGCACCTGCCATGAGGAAGATGCCCGTCATGGCTACCACGTCATTCTGGTAAAGGGCCTGACTCTCTTCATAACTGTAACCTGCAGCGCCGTACTCCCTGCCCTTAAAATATCCGTATATCGCCGATATGATGAACGTTGCGACGTTGGATGCGAGGAGATAGACTGCGAAATACGCCAGTGCCTTTCCTATTGCTGCTAATACCTTCTTCATTTGAGTAACCCCTTTCGTTATTTGATCCATGGCGATTCTATCAAAGGAAAAGGCCTTAGCTTTCTGTTTGGCGCGAATGGTATCTTTTGTGTCGCAAACGGTATTTCTTGCAAACCGGAGTTCGGTTAATATAGAATCATTAGGAAATCAATACAGGCAGGTGCTTTTCGTGCGTATAGCGGTATGTGATGATGAGGAAAGATACAGAATAGACTTGAAGACTCTCCTCGATAAACTTCTCATCAATGTCGATTACGACATCGATACTTTCGACGACGGCAACATTCTCATAAAAGAGTTTGCGTCATCGCCTTACGATCTGGTATTCCTGGACATCGAGATGCCTGCGGTAGACGGCATAACACTGGCGAAAAGACTGCGCTCGGTATCAGAGAACGTATATATCGTCTTTCTCACCAGTCATATCGAATATGCCCTGGAAGGCTATGAGGTAAACGCATTAAGATACCTTACAAAGCCGGTCGACATAAACAAGCTCAAGGAAGTCATCAGGTACGTCCAGGAAAAACAGGGCGGCGACAGGCAGATAATAATCAGAGAAGAAGGCGAAGAGATACTGATCGACATCGGCGACGTAATCTACATGGAAGCCATGAACCAGAACGTCAGGATCGTGACCTCAAAGGGCGAACACGTCATAAGATACAACATCGGCGACTTCGAAGAGAAACTCAAGAACGACGGTTTCTTCAGGATCCACAGAGGCTATCTGATATCCCTGTCGAAGGTAAAGAAGCTCGTGAAGAACGACGTACTGATGGAGGACGGAACCACCCTTCCCGTCAGCCGCAGCAACACAAAGGCGCTGAAAGAAGCTCTTTATTCTTACGTGGAAGGATCGGCTTTCTGACATGAGCGAAACATTTTGGGACTATGCGTTTGCCGCCTTCATCTCACTTCTGAGCAATCTCCAGTTCATCGTCGCGATGCTGACGGTGGTGCTCGTTGCGGCATGCTTCCTCGGCAGATATGTCGTGCTGACAAGAAAGCTCGTATTCTCATCTTTCGGAGTTCTCGCGATCAGCGTGATCGGCTCCGTCATCATGACCCTTTGCTTCGAAGAAGAACCTGACAGCGCCACATATTATGTAATGAACGGCATACTGACGGGTGCCATATTCGTCTACTCATTCGTATTCTATCTGTTTGCATATAAGGAAAAACGCATCTTACGCGCGATAGAATCGACGGTCTGCTTCTATCTTTTCACATCGTACATAAGCTCTTTCTCCCAGCTGACACTGGTCTATTTCCTTGGCGGAACCGACGATGTGCTCATGGATATCTTTTACGAGAATTTCGGCGAGGGAACCGAATGGTTACTGGTATCTTCGGTCGGCTCGATCGTTACGGTGGCGCTCTTCGTGATCGTATATCTGGGATTCTACAGAAGGAAGAAATACTTCGTCATAGGGATCCCCTACAGGATCGTCTTTGTGATCTGGGTCGCGATATTTACCGTATTACCCAGCGTACCCGCAGCCATGCCTGCCGATGAATATACCATCGATGACAGATATATGGTCATGAGTTTTCTGTACGCAATAGGCGTGATAATACTGGGACTCGCTATGCCGGTCTTCGTGATAGTATCGACCACCGAGAGAGCCCTGAAGGAGAAGAACAAATCACAGGAAACATACATCGCGGCAGAGCTCGAATACATCGGCCAGTACAAGAAAAAGCAGGTCGAGACCCAGCAGTTCAGGCATGACATAAAGAACAACCTCGCCCTCACACAGATGATGCTCGACGAGGGCCACGTCGATGAAGCCCGTGAACACGTAAGGGACATGCTCGGCAACGTCAGTTCCCTCTCCCCCAAATACGTCACGGGCGACGAGATGCTCGACCTCATCGTCTCCATGAAAGCCGACAGGATGGAAGAGATGAACATCCGCTTCACGCTCGACGGAGTCGCCGACGGCGGCCTCGGCATGAAACCCATGGACATGTGCAGTATCTTCGCCAACGCTTTGGACAACGCGATAGAGGCCGCTTCCTCGTGCAAGCAGCCCTATGTGTCTTTGAACATAAAGAGAACGGATAAGTTCTTCGTTATCAAGATCACTAATTCGGCCAGTAAAAAAGTCGACATCGGCAAGCTCCTGAGTTCTTCGGGATACACTTCCAAATCCGACAAGGAGCATCACGGCTTCGGCCTGATGAACGTCAGACGCGCGACGGAAGACTGCGACGGCATCTTAAAGGCTGAATCCGATGATGAATCGTTTACGCTGTCGATAATGCTGCCGAGAGAGAAGTAACGTTCGCCCGGTCACACCGCAGCATGATCTCTCACTGAAATCTCAACGTCTTCGAGGATTACTACGTCAGACGAACTATGTTCTGATTTTCGATTTTTCGTTTTTAGAACATACTATTTCGAAAAAAGTATGTTCTGGATTTCAAAAATCGCATTTTAGAACTACTTTTCTCATCTGGCGATTAGGCCGACGCAACTGTCGCTCCTCAGGTCGTACCCGTTTTCTTCTCAAATCCCAGGAAATATGTATCGTTGTCCTCCATGACCACAACTTTGATCTTCTCTTTGACTTTTTCGTTCTTGCTATTGTCTTTCCCGTTCCTGATGCAGGATCTTATAAATCTGTCCTTTATCTCTTCCTTAAAACCCTGACGCGTTCTCCCTGCTACGTCACCGGAATAATGGGCGTAGATTATCATCTCGGGTTCATCGTCCAAAAGTCTTTCATAAATGTGATCGAACCACCAGGCATCAGTCTTTGTGATCGACATGCCGTATATGATGAACAGTTCCGCACCCTCAAAATACTTCGAATACTTTATCTCGTCTCTTGCCCAGTACGACTTAACAAACAGTTTTTCCGTTTCTTTCCCGTGCTTTTCGTACTTGTCCAATTCCGTGCCGAAGATGATGGATCTCGGGATATCCATAAACCCGTGGGGATGGACCATCTCGGTGACCAGATACGATGACCAGCTGATATCGCAATTATGCTCACCGGGCAATGTACGCGGCTCGATCGTCGGCGCCGGATAAAATGTGAAATTCCGGTCGACATTCGGACTTTTGAACTTGACGGGATCGAACTGTTCGCTGTCCAGGAACAGATAATTGTCCAGCAGCATCGTGTAATTGAAATTAACTAACAGGAAGCTGAATATATCAAAATAACTGGTACTTCTTTCGAACCTGAGATCGACCAGATCGGGGATATCAAGATCGCCCAGGAATTTTGAAAAGCTTTGCAGTGCAAGTTCCTTTTTCATGGAATCATTATTTATTGCGATCATCGTTTCTGTTGGGATCAATTCTCTCAGGAATCTCGAGAACCAGTCCCTTATTACCTCAAGATTGCGCTTAAGTATTCCGAGTTCCGTATCGCGTCTGCGCTTGTTTGAATTTATCTCAGTTATCAGACGGTCGACGATCAGTTCAAAATCGCTCCAGTTCTCATTGTGTCCTTCTTCCCTGTCCTTAGTCATCTCCTTATAGATCCGGTTATATTTGAGAACTTCCGGACCGGCATGAGACGTCACATAATCATAAAAAGCGGAATATTTGGGAAGCGTTCCTTTCAGTTGTCCTTCCCCATAGCGCTTGACTGCGGCAACATCAAAGCCGTTACCTACCAGCACCATGATATTGTGCTGTTTTCCGGGATCGTTAAAGAACTCGCTGTAATCTCTAAACATAATTCCTAATCAAGTGATTTCGCTCCGAAATATTGGTGATCTCTTTTTCCAATAATTTCGGCGATCAATAATTTGCTATCGTAAAATCCTCAAACAAGGGCAACGTAAAACTCACATATCCGTGCTTGTCACCGTTTAACAACCCTCGCTTGATCAGACGATCCCTGTAAGGACTGAATTCATTTGATTCCATAGACAGATCCTGTCTGATATCACTGATCTTTCCAGTGTCGGAATTAGCTATGGCGTGCATGACCTTTCTGTCATTTGCTGACAGTTCGGACCATATCTTCTCATATACATAATCTTCAAGATAAGCTCTGTAACTTGACAGGGCCTTCTTGAAATTTCCGCCATTTTCGAATGTATAGTAACCCAACAACTGGAAGGCAAAAGGATAGCCTCTTGTAAGCTTGGCCATCTCAAGCGAGGGCTTAGCTCCCAGATCGAATTCCTGACGGTAATTCTCGGCAATGCTTGAAATGTTGAGCGAGCCGAGAGTGATCTTCGGTGCACGATACAGGAATGTAAGCATGTCCTCGTTCTGAAGCGCATGGATATTCTCATAAAGTCCTGTCATAAGAAGAAATACAGGCAGATCGTTACGAACGAATATCTGGTATGCACTTGCAAAGATCTTCATGTTCTCAGTGGATGTGACTTCATCGATCGTAATAAGGATCCTTTTCTTTTTCTTCTTCAGAGTCTCGAGCATCCTCGTCAATGCTGTCTCTATATCGGTAATAGGATCCGTGTTGCTTATCTCCACGCCTATTCCGTAAAAAGACAGGTTGATCTTTGCATTTTTGAAGAGCGCCGTCAGTTTCTGATCGTTATAGAGTTTTGCGGCCAGTGAGACCAGCAGGTCTTTTGCCGGGTTTAATTCCACTGTTATCCAGTTATCCTGTTTTGCCAATGTCTTTTGTATCTCAGACATAAAGACTGTCTTCCCGGCACCTCTTACGCCGGTGATCATATATATCTGCTGGGGTGGATTCTCCGCCATAAACGTATCGCATACAGTATTGATCTGTATTGTTCTGGGGATTACACAGACAGGCTCCTTGCCGAATGTAAGGGAATAGGGATTTGTCTTCTTCATTTTTATATTCCTTTATAGTTTGCAGCCGTTTTTATAGTTCTTTATAGTTTTTGTGTTCTTTTATAGTTCTTTATAGTTCTGATTTGATTTTATAGTTCTTTATAGTTTCCGTCAAGAAACAAAACTCCTCACAAAACTAAAGACTGCCTCAAAAGCATATGCTTCTGAGACAGTCCCGTACTTGTTATGTTATTTTGGACCGGCAGATCTTTATCGGTCTTAAGATAAGATCCCGGCCGCTGTGCAGTACAGCTTAAATACCTATTTCCTGACCGTCGGCATCGCCGCCCGGATCACATCACATCTCGGAAGATAACAGATACATGAGTTATCTCATTGTCCGGATCGGGATATTCTTTCGCGAAATGCATGCCGATTGATTCGGCGGTCTTGAATGAACCCGTATTCGTGTATTTGCAGTAGGAATAGAGCGCCGGGTATGACGTGTTGGCAAACGCCCAGTCGCGGACGGCCGCAGCGGCTTCTTTGGCATAGCCTCTTCGCTGCTGGTCAGCGCGGATGTGATAGCCGATCTCCGGGAGCATCTCGCCTTCGATGTTCTGGAGCGTCAGCCCGCAGTCGCCGATCATCTCGCCGGTATCTTTCAGGCATACAGCCCACAGACCGAAACCGTTCTCGCGGTACCTGTTCATGTTCCTTTCGATCCATTCACAGACCCGCTGCTCATCGAACGAATACGGATAATGCTGCATTATCTCAGGATCTCCGAGGACCTTGAATAATGCCGCGTGATCGTCCATATTCATTTCGCGCAGATAAAGGCGCTCTGTTTCCAATATGATCTTTTGCTCCACGTTCTTATTCTCCTGAACCGTCAGCCCGTCTGCCTGTTAGGTCCGTAAGAATCCGGCTGCGGGAACAGATAGTACAATGTTTTCTCTATATCTTGCAGTTCGTCAACCTGATAGCAGTAACCCCTGTAGATCTCAAACGGCTGTTCATTTGCGTCATAGTAATAATGGAAGGAGTAAGTCGTGCCGTCATAGACCTTTTCCGAATAGTCCTTATACGGATCGTTATACCTGCAGTACTCACCGAATCTGTAGAACTTCTCAAAATCCGCATTGCCCAATACCGCCGTGGACGTCATGGGGTCCGAGATGCTGTAATACACGGTTCTGGTCACTGTCCCGTCCCAATCGATACTGTAGCCGATGCCAGACAGTTCATCATCGTAGTAATTCGCCATATAGACGTTGCTCGATGAGACATACATCATTACACCGTCCCGAGCATGAAGTTCGGCCAGTTCCGGCACCTTGACAGCTTCGGGAGATCTCGGTTTGGAAAGATCTTCGAGCAAACTGCAGGACGTGAGCATCACCGCCGCGAGCAGACAGGCTGTAACAGACTTGACCTTCACAATGCCTCCTTGATCTAAGACATCGCGATTCCGTTCAGGAGCATGAGCACCATCGCAGCGTAAAACGCCACAAGCGAGAAGACTATGAGCAGTGCTCCTCCGACTATTCCCCCTATACGCTTCTTCTTTTTGATGGTGCTGATAATGGAGCGTATCAGGATGATGAAGCCTGCAATGATCATTGCAAGACCTATGAGTCCTACGATAAGTCCCGCGATTGCGTATACGTCAACTGAATCCATAAAAATACCGCCTTGTTTTTATTCTGAAAACTGTTCTGTCTTTTACTATATCATTAACTACCTGTTGCCTGAAATTTTCCGGGGCTTGAGAATTATTGGGAGTATGCTTTGGGCGGTAAGATATCGTTTTTGGGAGAAAGTCTTCTAAAACGATATCAGTCGGATGGACGAGATATCGTTTTCGAGGAAAAGTTTCCAATAACGATATCGGGCGGAAGGGCAAGATATCGTTTTCGAGGAAAAGTTTCCAATAACGATATCGGGCGGAAGGGCAAGATATCGTTTTCGGGAGAAAGTTGCAAAAAACGATATCGGGCGGAAGGGCAAGATATCGTTTTCGAGGAAAAGTTTCCAATAACGATATCAGTCGGATGGGCAAGATATCGTTTTCGAGGAAAAGTTTCCAATAACGATATCGGGCGGAAGGACGAGATATCGTTTTCGAGGAAAAGTTTCCAAAAACGATATCGGGCGGAAGGGCAAGATATCGTTTTCGAGAAAAAAGTTGCCAAAAACGATATCCGCCAAGAAGCCAAGGTATCGAAACCTGGCGAAGTCATTCAATTTCGATACCTCCGAAAATCAAAGGTATCGAAAACTAGGAAAGCCCTCCGTTTTCGATACCTTCCACTAATTAAAACCAATCAAGTCTGAAGCCAGACCAGGTGTCGGTGATTCCTGCGCCCTGACTCAATCAGCAGTTATCTCTTTTACTGCCCTTTGAGCTGTTACAGTTTTGATTCAAGCGTCTTCAAATTATGCTGCTCGTATTCGATTCTCTTTTGTATCTGGATTATTTTAGCTCTGGCCATGTTCAGATTGCGCGCTATCTCTTTCTCAGCATAATCAAGATTGGTGTATCCCTCAGCTGTCCAATTACCTGCCCTGCAATTACGGAGCGTATTTTCCCATTTTTCAAGCTCTCTTTGAGCACTTACCAGATCCCGGTTTTCCAAGTCGTACAGGCGGGCCTTTGAGTTCTCGATCTCAATTTCAATACTTCTGATATCATCACTGTTCACATCTGCCGGACTGCTATAGCCGCCCGAATAACTTGTGGCGGGTTCAGGTGTATAGTCGTGGCTTGAATAGCCGCCTTGCGAATAACCGCTTCGGCCTGTTGAATGCTTCTTACTGTTGTCAAGCGTTATCAACAGTGCTCCGAACAGAGCATTGATGATGAAGATGGCCGAAGGGACTCCGAGCGCAACTATCAGGATAATTCCCACAACAGTTCCTGATGAGCTTCCGCTCCATATGATTGCCCTTGCGATCATGGCCAGGACTGCCGAAACCGCAAGCGAGATCTGTGTGGCCCTTGAGCCCTTTGTCATTACATTAAAGACGAAAGACAAAGGTAAAAGCGCAAGGAATAAGACCAGCGAGATCGTGTCAATCACTCCGCTGTGCTCGCTTTTCATAGTGCCCAAGAGCATCGCTATTGAAGCAACGTACAATGCAAGGACGATGCCCTTTGCGACCTTTAAGCCCGTTTTTGCATTTCTGAAAAAGTTGATCTGGATGCAGACTGTCGTGATCAGCATTGCTATCGCAAACACCGGGAACAGTTTGTTGGCAGGCCAATACACGGGATTGTAATCGTATCTGATGCCCTCTTTGACAACGCTTATCAGATATACAATTGCCGGCGGGACGCCGAGAGCAATGTTTACGAGCACTTTATCAAAAAACTTATCCATATGATGCCGCCTCCCAAAAAGCCTATATTTTCATTATAGCACCGGTCTCACCAATCTCCAGTCACAGTGCGGAAACGGCGGCATATTCACATTTTCATATCATCGTGATTTCTCCACGCACCGGACAGCCAAAGCTGCAAAGTGCTTATTTCATTATCATCTCAAACAATCCGAGCACCATGAGATGAAGCGGATAGTAGATAGAATAGATCACGCCGAATGCCTTGTTTCCGGGGCCCTTCTTGCCGTTATAAGTAGCGATGAGGAGCATTGCCGCATAGTGGCCGATGAGCCAGAAGCGGATCTTCATGAATGCCTCGAGCCATGCGGATGGACCGCCGAAGCTTGCTCTTGCCCACACATAGATGCAGAAATAGACCGATATCATTGCCGAGAGGATAAGGAACTTCTTGATGATGGATTTCTTACCCGCATACTTGATGAAGAAATAGAATGCGTATATTAGGAGCACGCCTGCGAACTTGTAGTTGAATTTCGCGAAATATGAGATAAAGGCTGATGCCGCGTAGTAGATGACAATGATCCAGGGCTGCTTCGAAAACTTTTCGGTGATGATAAGTCCGATGAAGCCTAAGAAGAGCACCGGCATAACGCTCTGGGAACTCCAGTCGATGAGTTTTCCCGTCTCGAAAAAGTCGTATGCGAATTCCGAGATGACGCAAAGCGCGCCGAGCTTGATAATGTGTGCCTTGAGCCTTTCGGACTTGTCCTTGAGGTGGTAGTAGCCTTCCGCGATCATGAAAGCATAGAGCAGAAAAGCGATCCTTCCAATGATCCTCATCACGGGCATGCCGTCAAAGAATCCCGTTGCGAGGTGATCCGATGTCATCGTTATCATTGCGATTATCTTGAAAATAAAAATTGTCATCTTAAAAGTCCCCCTGTGATTGATTATTACCTTATGTATTCATTATCACAAGAGACTGTAAACCGGCCAATCGGTAATACATGAGCGTTCTGATGTTTAGGCTACAGATGCGTTCCTTTATGCTGCCAAACGCTTATCCGCAGTCAAGACCCGTCATGAAACTTGAAAACATCCGCAATTAACCGTGAAGTTTCAAATCAGTTAAACTTCTGATTATCTTATCCAAGTCCGCCAAATTACCCCCACTGTATGCGCGGACGCTCTGGCTTCCTCGGCTTTGGCCAGATATTTGTTAACATCAGGAATGAGAATTGCAAACAGCATAAAAACACTAAGCGCTAATCCTGCGAATGAAAGGATCAGCCCGGTAACCGCAACACCTTTGGAACGTGCATCCTTCTTTGCGATACCGGCGATCGAAAAGATCACGCCCAACAATCCTGTGATCAAAGGAATTCCCGGAAACCAGCATAATGCCATGGTAAGCACTCCCATTACAAGCCCGGCTGCAGCTATTCCATTTGAGCGTTTCTCAGGCTGAGCTTCAACAACCGGCGCCGGCGCAGAAGGGTCAGGCACAGGGGTTCCGCAATTGGAACAAACCGTGCGCTTGCTGGGTATATATGAACCACATTTATTACAATACATAATCGTTAACCTGCTGACAGAACGAACACGAAAGGTTCACCTTCAGTCCATCTGTTCTTTCTTAGTTTTATGATCACTTCTCCATTTTCAGATCTACCAAAACCCAGTCATCGGAGATCAGTTCGTATTCCTTGCCGCAGCTGGGACAGAACTTGTTCTTAACGGGATTGAAGCTCCTGGCACAAGCGGGGCAGTTGATCTTGGTCATAGAGAAGTTCAGGTCGACAGGTATGTCCGTCCTTCTCCGGAAAGTCGCGCTGATGACAGGTTGTGTCAGGCTTACCGTGTTATCTTTTATGGAGAGCACGTCGAAATACGATTTTGTCATTACCGAGATGATACCGTCTTCTTCGGTAAATTCCTTAAGGCCGAAAGTTCCGGCATAGTTCAGATCGATAATATCCTTGAATTCAGAGGGAAGCGGCGCTCCTTTGTAGCAGAGAAGCTCGCTCTCATCCTTGGAATAAACGGCCGTCTTGATCAGAGATATCGCCTTGTTCTTAAAATACTCAAAAGAAAAACCCGGAGTAATATTCTGCATCCTTTGTTCAAAGCGCTCTCTGGATTTAGCAGTGCCCATCCTCCCGCTGTCGACGATCACTTTGGCTAACTTGGACAGCAAATGCAGAAGCAGGAAGAAAAAGCCTCCCCAAACAATGCATGCTATAGGGCCATAGAGTATAAATGCGGCATAACCGGGATCAGAATAGCTCTGCAGTATCTCCGCGACATCCGGAATAGATTCAATTAAAGGACGGCAAAACAATACAAAAAGAGCGCAGGCAGCCGTGCATACGGGCCAGCCTATCAGCACCTGTTTCTTTGTCATGCGGAGCGAATCAAAGAAATAATAGCCGGTGATCTTCGGGAAAAGATCGTCCATCTTGTACTGTGTTCCGCAGTACGGACATCCGTTTATCAGTTCTGATATCGTGCTGACGGCACTGCAGTTCGGGCAGATATAACTGTCGTCATCAGGCTGAGAGCCTGAGATGATATTCGTGATCGTCGCGTAAAAATCACGTCTGTGCTTATCCTGATAGATTACCTGATCATCTTTCCTGATCCATCTTTTGATCCCGAGAAAAGATAATCCCACGGTGCTTATATAATGCTCGTCATACCAGACCTCGCCATCAAAGAAAGCATTTCCTAAACCTGAATCATTGGTCCACTTAAAGACTTCATAATCCATCTCGATATTCTTTTCTTTTATTCGTTTATGCTGCAGATCGAGCATATATGTGACATCATTATCCGCATAAGGAATGGGCTTGCCTTTGCATATGGCATCTCCCAAAGATGACGAAAAGCTGATGAGTTTTTCATCATAAGCAGGTCTCATCGGTATCGCCTTGTGATAATGTCTTCCCATATCTATCCCTACTGTCCGTCAGATCCTGATTTGTCCTGAGATCGCTATCCGCGCCTGCAGTATCAGTTGCTGCACCTGTTATCCCCCATAAACACTAACGTGATCTTCAACAGATCGCATCCTTATAAGATTATAACATCTTCACATCTTCCTGGCTTTTATGCAGAATGAGATCGGCAGCATCCCGGCCTTTCTGACCCTTTCATCACTCACGTCCGCCGCATCCGCCGCTCCCGTATCGCTCGCTTCAATGAACTGCTCGATGAAGAACCCCGCTTTAGCCAGAGCGTTAATGTAAGTGGACATCTTCCGGTTGCGCAGGACGATCTCGCTGTCATGAACGGGCATCGTAAAATAAGACTCATCGAAATAACTCTTCGTCATCACGAACTTATCATCCTCAAAGACATCTTTCCGTTCGTCACATGACCATGCGATGCAGTAATGCAGCGGGTGATGCCAGCTGAAGATGAATATGCCGTCCTTCTTCAGATATGAGGCGATCCTGTCTAAGGTTCCCTGCAGATCCGTGGTCCAGCCGATGCCGTAGATAGAATATACAAAGTCGAAATACTGCTTTGGGATGTCTATATCCTCTTCCATCTTCGCGCATATCAACTTTGCCCTGTATCCGTTTTCATCCAGAAGTTTCGAGGCGTTGTCCAGTTGTTTTTGAGACAGATCGATGCCCCATAATTCGCCCGCGCCTCTCGACGCGTTGTAGAGCAGAGAGTGACCGCTCCCGCAGCATATTTCGAGCATCTTTGCACCGCTCACGTCACCGAAAAGATTAAGGTCATCCTCCGTCGGAAAACAGACGCCGTACTTCGGCAGCGCGGTCGTTCCGAACCAGAGATCCGCGTGTCCGTTCCAGTAATTCTTATTTATCTCAATGATGTCTTCGTTACGCATATGCACCCCTGTTACAGTATACATCTACCGGCAGAAAATCTGTCTGAATTCATCATTTCGGCATCGGAATGTTTACTAATCGACAGTGCCAGACTGCATTGCTCATTGGCACAGGAATGTGTTCATGGCATTTTGGAATATATAAACCAAGATCAAAACGGAGGCAATAAACATGTTAAACGAAACAATGAACAAGACGACAAAAGGTATCAGGAGACTTTCAAGTGGGAATAATAGCATAACTCACCAGGACAACAAACTCAGATATTCAAAACCCCGGCAGGCCATGAAGTGTCAGCCGGGGTTTTTGAAACTCACTTCACGACTTCAGGGCTTAAAAAAAATCGGCAGAGTTTCGGCTCTGCCTTATTTTTGCAAGATTTTTCCAAGTTAGTGCTCGAAAAATACGGCAAATGATTCGGCACTGCCGCATAGTTGCCGAATATTTTTCGAAAATGATCTGTGCAGCACCAATGGTTGCCGAATCATTTCAGAAGCTGAGCTGCATTACTTCCATAGCTGCCGAATCATTTCAGAAGCTGATCGGTGTTGCTTCAATTTTTCAGAAGCCGAGCTGCATTACTCAGACTTGAGACACTTCATTATCGAAAAGCACGGTTAAAACCCCGGCGTGTACCGGGGTTTTAGCCGAGGTTTGAATTCAAAACTTCAAAAAGCAGGTTAAAAGCACGGCAGCAGCCGTGATTTTAGCCGGGGTTTGCGTCATGCGTGTAAAGGGCCGATCTTAGGTCCCTGGATCATTTTGTCTTTTGCGATCTTTTGTGCTTCATTCCAAGAAATGCCCTTGCCTTGATAATAGTAATAATTGTTGTAGTTATAAGAACTGTCACAAGTGATGCCGATCTTTGCCCAGGCTTTATCGACCTTGTCAGAACAGCTTATCCAGTCGAACATAACCTCAGCGGTCAGGAATTCCTCATCCATAAGACCAAGCTTGTGAAGAAGTTCGCTGTCACAGGTTACCTGACCTATAGTACCGCCATTTACCGTATCGAGCTGAAACATATCGAGCTCAGTCATATCTGTGTTTTTCATTTTTGTAATCCTCCTGTTGATAATGCTTTGTTTTATGGCTTCATTATCACAGGCGGCAGTATGCCAAACAATCAGTAATGTCAGGTCGTTCCGTTGATTAATCAACACATTAGATAAGCCATGTTGAATAACATAGAAAAGAGGGTCGGAATTCTCATTCCAAAGCCCTCTGTATAATCTATCAGAAGCAGTAAGATAACTTCCTTTATGGATTCTGTCCTGGAAGCGGGATACCAATCTCAGGTCCCTTTATCTGCCTTGTATTTATTGCACTTCCGGAGGAAGATCGCACGGTCCCAGGAAAAATTTCCTGAAGTTGTCGTATGCTTCCTGGTCTTTCGGGGGCAGAAGACCTGCCCTTCCCTTACACGAACGTTCGAGCCTACTGATATCGCCTTCAACTGCTTTAAGCCATCCCTCATCAAGATCATCTGCATGGAATCTCAGTACTACATCAACCCTCGTGCGATCGATATAATCGATAAGTTCCTTCATTTCCTTGGCATCCTTGAACTCTTCTTTCTTTTCATCCATAAGCTTTAAAACGCTGTTTGCCTTTTCTTCCATTAGCTTATTCATACCGTTTGCTCCTTTCACGATACTAAACTGATACGTCTATCGGGCTTGGCAGTCCCATCGAATATGCAAGTCCATTTAGATTTTACTTGGATATTCCTCATTAAGCAAAACAAAAACAGAAGATAAAAGTCCCAGGAGCTCACATCTCCGGGGACTTCGTTTATGTAGTTATGAATATTCGGGATTGGCTATTTACCAGCTTGTGACTGATATTTATAAACCTCCGAAATGAATAGTATCATATCGGCTCTTTAATGGCACTAGCCTGATGCCTCTACCTGATATAATTCAGGCTGCTTTTATCTTGATTATCTGTTCTCCTGTCTTGATGGGAATTGCTCTTGTGTCACCCAACTTCATCATCTGATATGCAGCATTTACATCTGCGTTAATGAAGATCCCGCTGTTGCTCTTAAATAATCCTCGCTCTATTCTTCGTTTCTTGTTATAGTGAGCTCTGTCAGGCTTTTCTCCATCAAGATAACTTGTTCCGCTCGTGTAACTCTCGCGTACGTTTTTTACCTCTATGCCTTCAAGTCGTGCTTTGTATGTGATCATGTCCGTAAGTGTCTTATACGGTATGGATACAAAGTTCTGGTTTGTTATGTTTCCCATGTGCACTTTCTGTTTCCATCCGTGATT
>Ga0247611_10001686_pt1 | contig 38678 bp, 13 predicted proteins | sample 177DNAGHGhighgp2_FD_192422 | JGI IMG/M metagenome (GOLD analysis project Ga0247611, IMG submission 192422) | Sheep rumen microbial communities from Palmerston North, Manawatu-Wanganui, New Zealand - 1770 DNA GHGhigh gp2 | ecosystem: Host-associated > Mammals > Digestive system > Stomach > Rumen... | reverse complement strand
CGAAGTCGCATGGGGTGAAGAGCATTTTGCCCTCACGGCTGGACAGCATGAGTTGAGATGGACTTACAGCAAGGACAACTACGTCAACAACGGTAGCGACTGTGCCTGGCTCGACTACATCGTCTTCCCGCCCACCAACACCATCACCGTCACGCAAGAGACCGTGATGAACGGCGTGGCCATCTATCCCAACCCGAACCACGGCCAGTTCAGCATCAACCTGCCCGAAGAGGAGTGCGAAATCGTGGTCTTCAATGCCATGGGACAGCAATTCTATCAGCAGAGCAATGCCAAGGGCATGACCACCCTCAACCTTGAAGGTTTGAACAACGGCATGTACTTCGTCACGGTGAAGTCTGCTAATACGTTCAGCACCTTGAAGTTCGTGAAGGATTAACGCCATAAAACCACCGAGACAAAAAGCCTCAGAGCGCCATGCTCCGAGGCTTTTTTCATGGTACTTAAAAAAAATCCAATCTCATTATTGCATATTTTCTACCAAATCCCTATTTTTGTACCTTAATTTTTGAACGAAAGAAAAGAAGTTAAATCACTAATAATCAATTAAAACAATGACAAAGTACGTTTACACCTTTGGCGGAAAGACCGCTGAAGGCAATGCTTCGATGAAGAACGAGCTGGGCGGCAAGGGCGCCAACCTCGCCGAAATGTGCTTGCTCAAGCTGCCTGTACCTGCTGGCTTGACCATCACAACCGAATGCTGCACAGCCTATTACCAAAACAATTGCCAACTTCCCGCTGGCCTGATGGACGAGGTCCACGCCGGCATGAAGAACATGGAGAACATCATGGGCATGAAATACGGCGACCCCGAGAACCCGCTGCTCGTCAGCTGCCGCTCTGGTGCGCGTAAGTCGATGCCCGGCATGATGGACACCGTGTTGAATATCGGTCTCTGCTCCAAGACCATCCCTGGCTTGATCAAGAAGACCAACAACCCCCGTTTCGTGTATGACTCCTACCGCCGCCTCATCATGATGTACGCTGACGTCGTCATGGAAAAGGCTGAGGGCATTGAACCCGCCGACGGCAAGAGCATCCGCAAGCAACTCGACGACATGCTCGACGCCTACAAGGAGAAGATGGGCTACAAGAGCGACACCGAGCTGAAAGCCGAAGAGCTCCAGCAACTCGCTGAGGACTTCAAGGTCCGTATTAAGGAAGTGCTGGGTACTGAGTTCCCGGACGACGCTGAAGCCCAACTCGAAGGCGGCATCAAGGCCGTGTTCAAGAGCTGGAATGGTAAGAAGGCCATCTCCTACCGCCGCATCGAAGGTATCCCGGACGATTGGGGCACTGCCGTCAACGTGCAGACCATGGTGTTCGGTAACATGGGCGAAGGCTCCGCTACCGGTGTGGCATTCACCCGTAACCCCGCCACTGGTGACAACCAGTTCTACGGCGAATGGCTGATCAACGCCCAAGGCGAAGACGTGGTGGCTGGCATCCGTACCCCCAACCCGTTGAACGACGACACCAAGAACGAGCAGAACAAGCACATGCACTCCATGCAAGAGCTGATGCCCGAGACTTATAAGGAACTCTGCGAGGTGCGCCGCATCCTTGAAGAGAACTACCACGACATGCTTGACATCGAGTTCACCATCCAAGATGGTAAGCTCTACATGCTGCAGTGCCGTGTCGGCAAGCGCACTGGCGTTGCCGCTCTGACCATGGCCCTCGACATGCTGAAGGAAGGCCTCATCGACGAGAAGGAAGTCGTCATGCGCCTCACCCCCGAGCAACTCGATGAGCTGCTCCACCCCATCCTCGACGCTGCCGACGAGAAGAAGCACACCGTCATCGCCAAGGGTCTGCCCGCAGGTCCTGGTGGCGCTGTCGGTCGCATCGCCCTCACCAGCGAGAAAGCCAAGGAATACCGTGCCGCTAAGGTGGCCAACATCCTGGTCCGTGAGGAAACCAACCCCGAAGACGTCGAAGGCATGCGTGCCGCCGACGGTATCCTGACCGCTCGTGGCGGTATGACCTCACACGCCGCCCTCGTGGCCCGTGGCTGGGGCAAGTGCTGCATCGTGGGCTGCGACGCCGTGAAGATCGACCTCGAGAAGGGTATCGTGAAGATCGGTGACAAGCAGTTCAAGGAAGGCGATGTCATCAGCTTGAACGGCTCCAAGGGCTGGGTCTATGCCGAGCCCGTCGGTATGATCAATGCCACCGAGAACCCGCTGTTCCAGCAGTTCATGGCCTTGGTTGACAAGTACCGCAAGATGGGTGTCCGCACCAACGCCGACAACCCGGAAGATGCCCAAAACGCCGTCAACTTCGGCGCCGAAGGTATCGGCCTGTTCCGTATCGAACACATGTTCTACGGCAAGAACAGCGAAGAGCCGCTGGCCAAGTTGCGTAACATGATCTTGGCCAACACCACCGAAGAGCGCGTGGCTGCATTGGCCGAACTTGAGCCTTACATCAAGAACGCTGCCAAGGGCACGCTGAAGGTCTTGAACGGCAAGCCGTTGACCTTCCGTCTGATGGACCCGCCCTTGCATGAGTTCGTTCCTCATACCGAAGAGAAGCAACGTGCACTCGCTAAGGAGCGTGGCATCAGCTTTGAGGAAATCAAGAAGCGCATCGACGCCCTCAACGAAGTGAACCCGATGATGGGTCTGCGTGGCGTGCGCCTCGGCATTGTCTATCCCGAGATCACCGAGACCCAGTTCCGTGCCCTCTTTGAGGCCACTGCCGAACTGATGACCGAGGGCTTTGACCCGCATCTGGAAATCATGGTTCCGCTGACCATCAACGTCAAGGAGCTTGAGCACCAGAAGGCCATTGCCAACCGCGTGAAGGCTGAAGTGGAAGCCAAGTTCGGTGTCAAGATCAACTACATGTACGGCACCATGATTGAGATTCCTCGTGCTACTTTAGTGGCCGACCAGATTGCCAGCGTGGCCCAGTTCTTCAGCTTCGGCACCAACGACCTCACCCAGATGACCTTCGGCTTCAGCCGCGACGACGTGAACGCCATCGTGAAGGACTACATCGAAGAGAAGATCATCCCCGCCGACCCGTTCAACACCCTCGACCAAGAAGGCGTTGGCCAACTCGTCAAGTTGGGTGTGGAGCGTGGCCGTAGCCAGCGCGCCAACCTCAAGTGCGGCGTCTGCGGCGAACACGGCGGCGACCCCGCTTCGGTCCACTTCTTCTACAAGGCCGGTTTGAACTACGTGAGCTGCTCGCCGTTCCGCGTCCCCGTGGCACGTTTGGCCGCTGCTCAGGCTGCTATTGAGGAAGAACGCAATAAGTAAAATCGGTCCTTCGCCCCTTCGATGGGTCTCAGGGACCACTGGATCAGGGACCTTCACTTATGTAAAAGGTTAAGGTCGTTGAGCTTGTCGAAACGTCGACTTCAAACATCAGAGAGCCTTCGGAAACGGAGGCTCTTCTTTTTGTTCAAAAACCAAAACAAAACAGAAATTTTGTCCTTGAAACAAATTATTTTCTATTTTTGCCGAAAATAATGGATTCTTCTGAGCATGAAAAGGCTCCTTGTCATAGCATTATTAATGTGTTTCTTCCACCTCCAAGCACAAACAACCATTGGACTCGATGAAGCCCGCGCCACAGCCGAGCGGTTTGTGCTTCAACAAGGCAAGCAAGTGCAGCAAACTCTTAGCCTGAGCGAAGAAATCAAAAGCACGGAAACGGGGCAAACGAACCTGTTTGTGTTCGCCATTAAGCCGAAGGGGTTTGTCGTCGTTTCTGCCATGAATGAGGTTTTGGCCTACTCTTTCACCTCTTCCATGCCTGCGTCGGACGAGCTTCCCGACCACATCGCCTATTGGATTGGTCTTTACAACGAACAGACAGATTATCTCCTCCAACACCCTGACCGAATCAAGAAACCTGAGAGGCAGCAACATTCCGTCGGGCCGCTGCTGACCTCCATTTGGGGACAGGGCTGCTATTACAACGAGGCTTGTCCTGAAGACGAAAACGGGTCATGCCAGCACGCTTCGGCTGGTTGTGTGGCCATTGCGATGGCGCAAATCATGTATTACCACAAAATGCCGAAAAAGGGAAAAGGCTCGATTTCGTACAATTGCGCCCCTTATGGAACCCTGTCGGCCAATTTCGGGCAAACCATCTATCCCTGGGACGACATGGCCGACAGCCTCAATTGCTCCAATCCCGCAGTTGCTTTGTTGGTTTCGCATTGCGGCATTGGCGTCAAGACGAACTATGGCCCTCATAGCAGCACGGCGTTTGGCGCACTCAACGCCTTCCAGCAGTATTTTTCCTATCCAACTGCTTTGCGGTCGCAACGTTCCGATTTCAATGAGGAAATATGGCTTGCCATGATAAAAAACAACCTCGACCTGCAACATCCTGTTTACTATGCCGGACAATCGCAACAAGGCGGACATGCCTTTGTTTGCGATGGTTACGACACATTGGGCATGTTCCATTTCAACTTCGGCTGGAATGGGGTGGCCGACGGATATTACACGCTAAGCAACCCCAACGGATTCACGACCTACCAATACATCATCCACAACCTTGTGCCCATGAACGACTTCTCCATCCAATGCGACAGCCACGGAATCGTTTATGTGGCTCCCGACGGCACGGGCGACGGTTCCTCATGGGAAAACGCAACCAACCAATTGCAGGCGGCCATCTACCAATACCCCACCAACGAACATTCCATTTGGGTCAAGGAAGGGACATATTACGGGGAGCCGTTTGAGCTGTTTTCGTTCACTTTGTTGGGCAACTGCCAAATGTATGGCGGCTTCAAGGGCGACGAGCCTTTCGACTTCGACCTGTCGCAAAGAGACTTCGAGGCCCATCCCTCCATTTTGGACGGCAACCATTCCCAAGGTGTGGTTTATTCCGTTCCACACTCCACCACCCGAGCCACCATCCTCGACGGATTCACCATCCGAAACGGGAACTCGCCATACGGTGGCGGCATTTTCATACAAAACAAAGCGTTTGTCAGCAATTGCAAGATTTGCTACAACAAAACTCAGTACGACGGTGGCGGCCTCGCGCAAGTTCCTAACGACATCTCAGATAGCCTCATCGTCACAAATTGCGAATTTTTCGGCAACGAGGCGAAAAACGGCGGCGCCATCTACGAAAAAGGCAAAGCCTCTTTCATCCGTTGCAACATTCACGACAACACGGCCCAAAACGGTGGTGGCATCCACAGTGCCTCGCGTGGCCAAAGCCAATTCATCAATTGCACCATCAAAAACAACTCGGCCCAAAACGGTGGCGGCACCTATTCCCTTTCAAAGGTTAGCTTCTGGAACTGCCTGATAGCCAACAACACAGCTAATACGGGTGGCGGTTGCCTCATCAGGGATGGAGCCAACCTTTACAACTGCACCATCGTCAAAAACGAAGGCCTCACGGATTACGGCGGCGTTTCGTTTACACAAGCCTTGCAGAATGAAATCAAGCACTGCATCATTTGGGGCAATACCAGCCCCGACGGGAACAGCCAAATCGGGCCTCTGCAACTGCATACCTATTGCGCCGTGCAAAACGACATGTCAGGTTCGACGCTAAATTTCAATGCGGAGGCCGAAAACGACAGCGATTCGTCAGGGTTTTACATCAGGTTCAAAGACAGCAATGTGCAGGCGGGATGCGAAGCGCATGGTGGCGACTGGCATTTGCAGTCGGGCAGCCTTTGCATCGACAGGGTCAGGCCCATCAGTTTTCAGCCTGCAACCGATTTGGACGGAAAACCGCGCATGAGGCACAACAACGTTGACCTTGGGGCATACGAATCCGATGCGGTCGCCTTCATTCTCAATCGCCCCTATTGCGAAGAAACACCTTATTATTATAATGGCACGCTCATCCCCTTGCCCGGCACTTACTCATTCCTCTACGAAGGTGCCGCCTATGACAGCCTCGTCATTCTCCAATTGTTTGAGGAAACCGTCTTCATGGAAGAAGAAATCTGCGAAGGCGAAACATACAGTTTCTTTGGTGAAACGCTTTGTGAATCAGGGCATTATTCCACCTATCACGATTGCAAGACATACGAACTCGACCTGACAGTGAAACAAATGCCCGTCATCGACATGGAAGAGGAAATCTGTGAAGGCGAGACTTTCTACTTCTTCGGCGAAACACTCTGTGAGGCAGGACATTATTCTGCAATAAAAGACTGCAAAAGGTACGAACTCGAACTGATTGTGCCCCCCAACCCCACCATCACCTTGGAAGAAACGATTTGCCAAGGCGAGAGTTACTATTTTTATGGAACCTATCTTCGCGAAAGCGGCCATTATACCAAGTCGCACAATTGCAAGACTTACGAACTCGACTTGACCGTCAATCCCGCGCCGCCACTGCGTTGCAGCAACGACACGCTCATCATATATGGGAATCAAGTGGAGCTAACCGCCTCTGGAGCAGACGCTTATCTTTGGTCGACGGAAGAAACCACGGCAAGCATCACTGTCGCGCCAAAGAAGGATAAGACCTATTCCGTGAAGGGCTTTTCTCACGTCAATGGATGCTACAAAACGGTCTCCGTCACGGTGAAGGTAAAGAATTTGGAGGACGAAGTGGTCATGTTTCCCAATCCTGCTTCAGACATGGTGGAAATCAACATTTCATTCATCGATGAAGTGGAAGTCTTCAACCTATTGGGCGAGCGAATCTGCCACATCAAGGCCAACCACGAAGCCGTAAATTTAGATGTCAGCAAATTCCCGGCAGGCATCTACATTGTCCAAGTGAAGCAACTGAAAAATTTTTATGTTGAGAAACTTATCGTAGGACATTAATATGTGGAATTTGCCAAATTTCGTTATTTTTGCAGCATAAACAACCCCATTCATGCACAACGAGAAACAACAATCTGCCGCCGCTGCAAAATTCGCCGAGCGATGGAAAGGCAAGGGTTATGAAAGAGGCGAATCGCAACTGTTTTGGACCGAACTGCTGACTGAAGTCTACGGCATTGAAAACCCAAGTGAGTTCATCCGATACGAAGAACGGGTGGAAAGCATGGTTGATTCCACCAACTTCATCGACGGGCACATCCCCTCGACTAGAGTCCTGATCGAACAGAAATCCTTGGGCAAGGATTTGCGTGCGCCTGTCCCTCAAAGCGAAGGCGGCAAACTGACTCCTTACCAGCAGGCAAAGAAATACATAGTCAACATGCCTTTATCCCAACACCCGCGCTGGGTTGTCACTTGCAACTTCGCCGAGTTTTTGGTTTACGATATGGAGTTCCCAAACGGTGAGCCTGAAAGTATCTTGCTGAAAGACATGGGGAAAGAGTATTACCGCTTGCAGTTTCTCGTCGATGCCAATAGCGAGCATATCACCAAGGAGATGCGCGTCTCCATGCAGGCTGGCGAAATCGTTGGCCGAATTTATGACACACTGCTTAAACAGTATGGTGACAGCACCGATGAAACCTTACGTTGGCTCAATATCCTTTGTGTCCGCATCGTGTTTTGCCTTTATGCCGAGGACGCACATATCTTTCGCCACGACCAATTCCATGATTTCCTCGCGGGATACAATGCCAATGATTTGCGCCAAGCCTTGCGAGACCTTTTCGTTGTGCTCAACACACCCTTGGAAAAACGTAGCCGCTATCTGAAAGACGACTTGAAGGCATTCCCTTACACCAATGGAGGACTATTTGAGGAAGAAATCGAGATACCTCAGTTCACCGAGGAAGTGAAACAAACCCTGTTACAAAATGCCTCCTTGGATTTCGATTGGAGCGACATCTCCCCCACCATTTTCGGTGCTATGTTTGAAAGCACCCTAAATCCCGAAACACGACGCAGTGGAGGAATGCACTACACCTCTATTGAGAACATTCATAAAGTCATAGACCCATTGTTCCTCAACGACTTGCGTCAAGAACTTGATGATATTCTTGCGGAAAAAGTGGAAAAGCAACGCCAACGCAAGCTTGATGAATACCAAGACAAACTAGCCTCACTCACCTTCCTCGACCCAGCCTGTGGAAGCGGTAATTTCCTCACAGAGACTTACCTATGCTTGCGTAGACTTGAAAACCAAGCCATCCGTGAACGCTACCACGGCCAGATGATGATGGGTGAATTTAAGAATCCCGTCAAGGTGAGCATCCACCAGTTCTATGGCATCGAAATCAACGACTTCGCCGTCACCGTGGCCACCACTGCCTTATGGATTTCGGAAGCCCAGATGCTTGCCGAAACCGAGCGTATCATCCAGCATGACATTGACTTCCTGCCGCTGAAAAGCTATGCTAACATTCGAGAAGGCAATGCTTTGCGGATGGACTGGTTAGGAGTCGACGCTTCCAAGCGTCGCGATAACGATACTTCATCAGATGTAGACGCTTCCAAGTGTTGCGATAATGACAACACTGACGCTTGGAAGCGTCAGTTCCTTTCCAACGCTGGAAGCGTCGGCTCCTTACAATTCATGGAGCGCGACAAATATATTAACATTACTGGTTCAACACTACCTCATTGGCATCAGGACAACAAAGTACAATTCGTCACTTTTCGCCTCGCCGATTCTTTACCACAGGTTAAACTTGCTGAGTTATCCAACTTCAAAGAAGAATGGCTGAGGTCGCATCCTGAGCCATGGAGCCAAGCAACACAAGAAGAATACGACCATATTATCCGCAGAAAGGTTGACAAATGGCTCGACCATGGTTATGGCGAATGTATATTGCAAAGCGAAGATATCAGGAAGATAGTTGTCGATGCTCTTCTGTTTTATCATGGCAAACGTTATATACTCCACCATTTTGTCATCATGCCAAACCATGTCCACCTATTAATTACTCCTATAGGTGATGACACAGTAATGAAATCCATTGGCAGTGTCAAGCAATTCACTGCCAATGCAATCAACAAACTGTTAGGTCGTTCAGGCGAAGTGTGGCAAAGGAACGTGTTTGACAGAATGGTTCGTGATGCAAACAATTATGAAAAATACGTCCAATACATCAACCAAAACCCATGCAATCTCCTACCCGACTGCTACACCTTAGGCGGCGACGCTTCCGAGCGTCGCAATGATGAAAAACCAGACGCTTCCGAGCATCGCGAAAACGTCCATCCTAACACAGAAAAGCATTTTGAAGTCGATGGATCTGACGCTTGGAAGCGTCAGCTCTTTTCCAACGCTCAGAATCATCGGATCCAATACAATTACATCATGGGCAACCCTCCATTTGTGGGTGCAAGAATGATGTCAGCGACTCAAAAAGACGATCTACTGAATGTTTTTGGCAACAATTGGAAAAACATCGGCAATCTAGACTATGTGAGTGGCTGGTACAAGAAAGCAGCCGATTTGCTTCACAACTCACCTAAAACGAAGGTTGCATTGGTTTCCACCAACAGTATCACACAAGGCGAGCAAGTTGCCAACCTTTGGAAGCCATTGCTTGGCAACGACATCCAAATCAATTTCGCCTACCGCACCTTCCGTTGGGATAGTGAGTCGGAACAAAAGGCGCATGTACATTGCGTAATCATTGGATTTTCAAGCATCCACAACAGCCCAAAAGAAAAGTTGATTTTTGAAGATAACGGAAACGTAATAAAATCAGAAAACATCAATGCCTACCTTTTGAATGCTACCAATGTGTTCATCGAAAGCAGGAAAACACCTTTGTGTGATGTGTCAGAAATGGTTTTCGGCAATATGCCAAACGATGGCGGAAACCTGATTATCAAGGCAGAAGAATACGAGGACTTCATCAAGAAAGAGCCTGCAGCAAAGAAATATGTCCGCGAATTTCTTGGAGCTGAAGAGTTCATCAACGGAAAGAAACGCTATTGTCTATGGCTCGTTGAGGCCTCACCTGCCGAATTGAGACACATGCCTTTGGTCGCTGCCCGTGTTGAAGCCGTTAGGAAACTAAGAATGGAGAGTAAGCGTGAAGCCACAAAACGACTTGCCTACACGCCACACCTTTTTGGCGAAATCCGCCAACCAGAAAGCGGGAATTATTTGTTGGTTCCAAGTGTCTCTTCAGAAAAACGGCGGTACGTTCCTATCGGCTTTTTACCTAGTGAAACAATTGCAAGCAATCTCGTACTCATTATTCCAAATGCCACGCTATATGAATTTGGCATCCTCACCAGTATAGTTCATAACGCTTGGATGCGCGTAGTGTGCGGAAGACTAAAAAGCGATTATCGCTATTCAGTGAACATTGTTTACAACAATTTTCCTTGGCCAGGAGTCGACGCTTCCAAGCGTCGCGAAAATGATGGTTCCGACGCTTGGAAGCGTCGGCTCCTAATCGAGCAGACTGCCAAAGCCATCCTTGATGCAAGGGCTAAGTATCCCGACAGCACTCTTGCCGACTTGTATGACGAGACCTTCATGCCCGCCGACCTCCGCAAAGCCCACCAAGCCAACGACCGCGCCGTGATGGAAGCTTACGGCTTCGACCCGAAAATGACAGAGAACCAGATGGTGGCGGAATTGTTTAGATTGTACAAAGAATTAACACATATAGGACATGGACAATAAAAAATTCATTACAGAAACTAAGATGTTCAATAGGAGATTAGCCCATTGTGAGGTTCTAACAGACGAAAAAGGGATCAATAGAATAATCTTTTATTCCAATTCAGGTCTTCCAGCTATTGAGAGCTACATGATAGGATCACCTGAAGAACTTGCAAGTTGGTGCGATGACATAAAAGCCATAGCCCTTGAGAAAGCAAAGTATGACAAAATCAAGGCGAAACAAATCAAGCAACAACAAAAAGCAGATGAGGAACGTGAACAATTACGAATACGTTTAAAACAGATTCAAAAAGAAAAAGCGCTAAAAATGAAACAAATCAAAATCCAGCAACAAGAGGTTAAGGAACCAACTTTGTTTTAGGCATTAGTATTAATACAAAAACGCTCATAGAAAATAGGAATCTGATTATCTATGATAGAAGAATGTCTTTTTGTTACAAAGCCAACGGAAGAAGATTTATTAAGTATTCAGTCTTGGTGCGAAGTTTATAATTACAAACGTGCATGTTTTGGTTATAAACAAAAGCATCTCTTTGTTATTCGTCATCAGAAAGATTGTATCGCTTTTATGTCATACGATCGTAAAAAATTCATCTCAACTATTGAATTATCAGAAGTTCGTCATGATACGAGAAACACAGGGATTGGAGGACTTCTTCTTGAAAACGCCTTACATTACTTGAAAAAAACCAGAATAAAAGGAGTTGAATTATATCCTACATCAGAAGGCTCTCAACGTCATGCTCAAAAACACGGGTTTAAAAACCTAATGAAAGTGAATGACTCTGATACATGGATGTTTCGTCCACTCATCCCAATTAGAAGCCAAAGACAGGTGTCTAGTCGAATGTTCGTGATATGGACAAATAATTGTGGTAATACATCCAAATATCCAGACAAGACTTGGCCTATTGATGAAAACACAAACCTTCCTATATTAACTTATTGTTATAAGGATTGGATTGTTGGTTTGATGGAAAACGAAAAAGTAGTTTCGTCTGATAAAGCAAAGCGTTATTTTGGTAAAAGCTTCGCCGAATTCAATGGTGAATACTTGTATATTAACCATTCATTATAAAAAGATTACAACAACCGACGAAGAATAAACAAACTTCAAGAACGGTTTACTCGACCTTTCAGAACGTATCAAAAAAAGTAGCGGAATCATTATAGAATACTACGCTCCACGACCAATGAAAAACCGAAGTATTCAAGCCACGCTTTGGTGCGTCAGGAAAGAGTACTTAATCTCGGCTATAAAATATTGAAAGTTCCGTGGTGTATTCTGCTTGAATAATAGAAAAACCAAAATAAAACGGATTTTTTTCCATTGGATTCTGTTTTTTTCTATTTTTGCACTTTGCAGCTATGAAACTCCAACATGAAAAAGCTTCTCGTCATAGCCTTAATGATACTCGCCATCCAAATCCAGGCGCAAGTGAGGATTGGATATGCGGAAGCTTATTCGACTGCCGAAAAGTTTGTGTCGCAACAAGGAACACAAGCCAAACAAACGCTAACGCTAGGCGAAGAAATCAAAAGCGCGGAAACTGGACAAACGAATCTGTTTGTGTTCGCCATTGAGCCGAAGGGTTTTGTCATCGTTTCTGCCTTGAATGAGGTTTTGGCCTACTCTTTCACCTCTTCCATGCCTGCGTCGGACGAACTTCCCGACCACATCGCCTATTGGATTGGCCTCTACAACGAGCAGACCGATTATCTCCTCCAGCATCCCGGCAACATCAAGAGACCTGCAAAGCAACAACGTTCCGTCGGGCCACTGCTGACCTCTATTTGGGGGCAGGGGTGTTTTCATAACGCATTGTGTCCAGAAGATGAATTGGGTCCGTGTCATCATGTTGAAGCAGGCTGCGTTGCCATTGCCATGGCTCAAATCATGTATTATTACAAGCAACCCGTAACTGGAATGGGCTCAATGACCTATTCTTGTCCTCCTTATGGCACCCTATCGGCTGATTTCGGTAATACCACCTATAAATGGGAGGATATGGTCGACACGGTGTGCCAAAGTAATTATGCCGTTGCAAAACTGATTTCGCATTGCGGCATCAGTGTGCAGATGATTTATGGAACACATTCAAGCATTTCAAGTAACGTTGCCGCCAATAATGCTTTCCACTTACATTTCTATTACCCTTGTTCCATCCTTTCGAGCCGAAGTTCTTTCACTGATGAAGAATGGACAGCGTTGATAAGACAAAACATTGAAAACCAACGTCCTGTTTATTACACAGGCAAATCAGACTTAGGTGCTCATGCATTCGTTTGCGACGGATACGACAACAATGGCCTGTTCCATTTCAATTTCGGTTGGGACGGCGTTGCCGACGGCTATTTCACCCTCGAGAATCCATACGATTTCTCAACGCTTCAATCTTGTATTCATAATATCTTTCCGATAGCCACCTTACCCATACAAAGCGACAGCCATGGCATTATCTATGTGGCTCCAGATGGCAGTGGCAATGGTTCATCCTGGGAAAACGCAACGAGCGATTTTCAGGCAGCCATTTACAAATCGCACGCAAACAATGCCACTATCTGGGTCAAAGAAGGCACTTACAATGATGAACCTCTAGATGGGTATGCTTACAATTTCTTCGGAGATTGTCAGCTTTATGGAGGTTTTAAAGGCGATGAACCATACGACTACGACCTTTCTTTAAGGGATTTTGAAGCCCATCCCTGCATTTTGGAAGGCAACCACTCTCATGGCATTTTCAACATGTATTCTGCGCCCAATTCCATCATCATTGACGGTTTCACCATCCAAAACTGCAATGCCTTAAAAGGGAGTGTTCATGTGAAATGCCAATCACTCATCAAGAATTGCAAGTTCCTTTCAAATTATTCCAATACGAATGGCGGTGGCATTTTTCAACAATCACCCAACTCGGGAAGTGTTGTCATCCAGGACTGCGAGTTTTTCGGCAATGAAGCGAATCATTTTGGCGGAGCCCTCTTTGATTATGGAAACACCAAATGCCTTAGTTGTCAGTTTATCAACAACATTGCTCACATGAACGGTGGCGGCGTTTATAACAACTCCTATGATATCCCTAGCAAGTTTTTCAATTGTACCTTCAGCAACAATACGGCCAAAAACGGAGGAGGCATCGCCACCGTCAAGGAAGGAACTACATTTTGGAGTTGCTTGATCAACAACAACACAGCTGAAAAAGGAGGAGGTTGCTATTTGAAAAATGGCGCCAATCTATATAATTGCACCATTGTTAAAAACGAAGCACAAATCGACTATGGAGGAGTATATTCCCCACCTACGTCGCCACCTAACGAGATTCGAAACTGCATCATCTGGGGTAATGTCTGTGCGGGCGAGAACGCCCAAATAGAACCGTTGTGCACCTATACTCATTGTGCGGTTGAAGAGGACCTCTCGGAATCAGGCTACAATTTCAATGCTGATGTCGACAATGACGGCGAGTCACCTAAATTTTACGTCAGGTTCCAGAACCCCAATGTAGCTGCGGGCATTGGTGGACAAGGAGGCGACTGGCGGCTTCAATCCAACAGCCTTTGCATAAACAGAGGAGTAGACATCACCGCCCAATCCGTGGCCGATTTGGACGGAAATCCACGATGCCAGCATGACAAAGTCGATCTTGGTGCTTACGAATCGAACACTGCGGTCAAATTCATTAATGCATATTATTGCGAACATAATCCTTATTATTATCAAGACTCACTGCTTTCCGCACTTGGGTTATATACATTTTTACATCCTGGCTACACTTACGACAGCCTCGCAGTTATCCAAATGAAAGATCCACCTCCCACAGTTTTCTACACAGAAGAAATCTGTGAGAATGAAATGTATGACTTTATCGACACCCTTATCAACACATCAGGACAATACACCACCACAATAGATTGCATAACCTACAAACTCGACCTCACTGTGCATCCTTTGACCTCCTTTGAAGAGGAAGCAGAGATTTGTGAAGGAGAGACCTATAACTTCTTTGGTATGCCTCTGGAGGAAACAGGAACTTACTCCACCATTTTCGATTGCCAACTCCACCAGCTTAACCTGACTGTCAGCCCCTTATTGCCAATCGACTATACGGAGAAAACGATTTGCGAAGGCGAAACCTACAACTTCCAAGGCCAAAAGCTCCAATACGCAGGGCATTATCAGACCACAATCGATTGTCAGCCCTATGTTCTCGACCTAACAGTCAATCCAGTACCCAGCCTACAATGTAGCGGCGACACTATCGTTGAGTTTGGTGAACCTGTGTTTCTTTCAGCTACAGGCGCCGATTCCTATCTTTGGTCGACGGGCGACACAACGGAAAGCATCCTTGTTTTCCCAAAAGAGGATGTAATTTATTCTGTAGAAGGTTTTTATCAAAATGGGTGCAGTAAAACACATTATATCACCGTACAGGTAAACAATGAAATTGAAAAAATAGTTTTGTTCCCCAATCCAGCCCACGACAAAGTATTCATCAACCTTCCTTTTTTCGATGAACTGGATGTGTTCAACCTATATGGCGAGCACATTGTTCATGTCGATGCGCATCGAGAAGCTGTTGAGTTGGATGTAAGCCATTTCGCTGAGGGAATCTACATTGTCCAAGTGAAACAGCTGAAGAATCTATATTACGAGAAGCTTGTTATAGTGCATTGACAATCAAAGGATCCACTTCAATAGCATCCTCCGACAAATACACCAGATAAGCCCGAATCTCCTTACCGGACAATTCTTTCACGGCATTGGCATAGTGCAGAACTTGGGTATGGTGCTCTGGATCTTTTTTGCCCGTCTTATAATCAATGAGATAGATGACATCGGGAAGCTCAGCATAACGGTCAAGGCGGATGACCTTTTTTATTGCAGGATAATAAATCTCGCATTCCGTCTTCACCTTGGCCTCACTGCTGAAAGCACCACTAATCAACGGGTGTTGGGCCATCTGCAGGAACTTGTCCTTCAATGCACCAGCCGTCCCCAAGTCTATGACGCCATCATGCAGATAAGGCAACAAAACCGTGTCTGCCTCCTCGATGCTACAGATCTTCGCCAGAATCTGATGCACCAGTTCGCCCCATTCCCGCGGCTGCATGGCATCATCTTTTGATTGCCATAATAGCGTTGGATTTGGATCAACCTTGATTTTGCATAGCCAATCCGAAGCCACTGAATCTGTCATGGTTTCCACCTTGTCTTCATCGGTTTTCTCCTTTGGATTCCTGAAACTTTGGTCTCCGAAACGATATACCAACACCTTATCATCAGCGACGCGATGGTCTTCCTTATCAACCAAGAAGTCGTGGATGATATTCACTTGTTTCGCCTTGCCCTGCTTGGCGATGATATACAGCCGCTGCACGGCACGAGTGAATGCGACATAAAGCAGGTTGAGGTTGTCCAAACGATTGCTTTCCTTCTCTTTTTCAACCTTTTGCAGAGCCACATCACCCATATTCTCTGCGTTCTTGTCCAACTTGAAAAGCACCTTCTCAAGATTGGGTATCGGGTCGAAGCCCAAGTCCTCAGGACGCAACCATTCCTCAGCGGCCTTGCTGGCATTCAACTTTTCGTCCAAGTCGATGATGGCATCGGGATAGATGACCACGGGGAATTCCAGCCCTTTTGACTTATGTATCGTCATGATATTCACCGCATTGCCACTCACCGATTTCACAGCGAGCACATCTTGTTTCTTGTCCCAAAATGATAGGAACTCAACGATACCCTCCTTCGGTCCCGATTGCCATTTGAAGACCTCCTCCATAAAATAGTTCAAAAATGCATCACGGATGGTGTCGAAATGGAAGATGCGCAACAAGTTGGCACAAAGGTCATAGAGACAAGTCGCCTTGGAAAGTGCACCCTGAAGCAGGCCCGCCTCACCTATGCCCATTTCTGGTTCAATTGCCTGGTCACCTTTCGCAATCGCTTTCACATTATTGAACACATGGCTAATATCGCCCTCGAAATCAGGTTCTTGCGTTAGCTTCCAATAGTATAGCACATTAGCGACATTGGTTTCATTGTCGCCATAAATTAAGTAACGTAAGGTGTTCACCATGAGTTGCACCTTATCGGATGACTTCAGTAGAATTGAAACTTGTGATATTACAGGTATTCCCCTATCATTCAGATAATTGGCCATCTCTGAACCATAATCTGACTTTCGAGTGAGCAGGGTGATGTCAGCGTATCGGTAACCATGGTTTTCGGTAAGATTCCGGATGATGGCCTCCACCCTTTCAAAGCAATAATCAGGTTGGCTTTCAGCATCATAGAGTTCAACCTGTGCCAAGCCTTCATCGCTTTTGGCTTTTTTTTGGAAGATGCTAACCCCTTCGTCGCTACCAGGTTTTTCTGCCACATACACTTTCTGCGTTTCTGGCGCCAGATAATGATATGCCGCTTCAAAGAAGGCATTGTTAAAATCGACCACATTCGCAAACGAGCGATAATTGGTGTCCAAGTTTTTGAAAGCGTAATTGTCCTTCAGGTTCTGTTCAAACTGCCGGAATGCAGGTTCGCGTTCGTCTTTGGGCAATGCGTAGATTTCGGGCAGATTCACAATCTGTTCCACCTCACCACTGCGGAAACGATAGATGGACTGCTTGCCGTCGCCAACGACCATACTCATATTGCCCGACGACAAGCCGTTGTCAATCAACGGCAAAAGGTTCTGCCATTGCAGCACAGAAGTGTCTTGGAACTCATCCACAAAGACATGACGGAAATATTCGCCAATGCGCTCATACACAAATGGAACCGAGAAATCGCCCATCACCGAGTTGAGCAACTTGTTGAACTCCGAGATGTGAACCACCTCCTCCTCGTTGGCCAGTTGCTCAAACTCCATCCGGATTTGGGTGCGTAAGGCATAAAGATACAACAAATCGCGTTGGGTCCTATAAAACAAGAACTTACCCAATTCCAACCTAACAAAAGCATCCAGTTTCTCCAAAACTGGCAGCAAAGCCGAGTTAAACTCTTCGACCTTCGCCTTACCCAACTGTTTTTCAGCCTCTTTAGAGAAGCAACTGCGCATTTCAATCACTGTTTTGAAACGGGAACTGGGTTGCTCATACACCTTATTTTTAAGTTTCCTGATGTATGAAATGAAGCCGTTTTTCCCATAGGAATACAGCTTGTCACTGAGTCCATACCGCTGTTCGACGGCTTCAAAATCCTCAAGCAGAGGCTTCATTCCTTGTTCAAAACCATGGATTCTACCGTTCAGGAATTCAAGCGTTTGCTTGTATTGGACTGGGTTTTTGATATTGTTGTTCTCGTCTTTTTGGTAGGCCTTTTCGGTCATCAATTTGGTGATGAAGTCGGCAAGTTGCATTTCGATGGCTGTGGAGCGTTCGTTGTCGAACTGGTTGTTGCTGAAGTCCACCAGAAGACGGGTAAGGTAATCATCCTTATCGGTGATTCTCAACCCCAAGTTCTCGGTAATCGTCGCCGCCACCTCGTCCGTGTCGATGCTTACTGTATATTGGTTGGGCAAACCCAAGTCACGGGCGAAACTGCGTGATAGTTTCTGCACGAAAGCGTCGATGGTGCTCACACAGAAGCTGCTGTAGTCGTGCATGATACGAGTCATCAAGCTCTGTGCATTACGTTTCAGTTCCGCATCGGTGATGCCCAATTCCTCAACCAATTTCGCCTCCATCGATTTCGGATCAAGTTCCTTGCTGTCGATGATTTCCTGAAGCGTGTTCACGATTTTGGCCTTCATCTCGTTGGCGGCGGCATTGGTGAAAGTGATGGCGAGGATGTTCCTGAAATTGGCCACCGTACCTTCGTTGGCAAGGCAAAGCTTCAAGTATTCCTTAATGAGTGTAAAGGTCTTGCCAGCACCAGCTGAGGCCTGAAAGACTTTGAATTTGGCGTCATTTTCCATGATTTTCAGTCTCGTTTTCCTTCTTCTTGGGTACAATGAGCGGTTGGTTGGAACTGGTCTTGCTTTTCCGTTTCAGCAAATCACTGAACTTGTCGAATGTCCTACTGTAGGAAAGACCTAAACCTTGTGTATAAGGGGCACGTCGGTCAATGGCGAAGCTATTGAAATTGCTGTTGTAGTTGGAATGGTTATAGAAATGTCCCTGCAATCGCCCATCCTCGCTCAGTTTGTAATACATGTCGAACTCGCCAACGATGTTCGAAGCGGAACTACCGCTGTTGCTCGTCATCACGCCCAAGTTAGTCTCGATGGTCAAACGGTCTTTAAAAAGCTGGGTTCGCAATGCCACTTGATATTCATCGTAGGATTCAACTGTTCCCGAATGATAACTGACTCCCAAATTGAGTTTGTTGGTAATGTCGACTTGCATATGTGTTGAGAACAGACCACTAATGTCAATGGTCTGGCCACCAACTGATGAGTTGCCTGCATAAGCAAACTTGCTCAACACCAACAACGACAAAACCTGTTGGGTCATCACCGCCTGATTTGTGGTATCTATCAGTGAAAAAACTGTATGGGTGATGTCTTCGGAAGCATTTGGCAGGCGCATACCAAAGGAAATGGTCGGATTGAGCAGCGCGTCCTTCAGGTGTATGAGGCATTCGACATTGACACTGGTGTTCACCGACATGGTGGTATCAACCTGAGCGCCCAAGTCCGCCAAAGAGCCTTTGATGGTATAGACACCGGTCGCGTTGATGCGGCCGTCGGTTGGGCTGCCCGTCCATGAAATGGTGCCTCCCGGCATCAAGTTGAAGTTTCGGTTGACCACATCCTTGAAATTCAAGGCAAAACGCCCAAATTCTATGGTGTATTTCCCGAACATGGTCAGCTCTTCCTTGGTCGCCGTACCCAGTTTCACGTTACCGTTACCTGCGGCCTCGATGGTGCCCAAGCTGGCAGGGAGTATGATCTTTAGTGTGGCATCATTGGTGGCGGTCACGTCGAGGTCGAGGGCAAAATTGCTATCCTTCTTTTCATTGGATTCAACTGGGATTTCTTCTTCCACCTCTTCTTCTGCGGGATTGATGAAAACAATGAAATCATTTTCCTTCACTGTTGAAGCCCTGTTAAGCGGGATGGTCAGCGATGTCCCTTTTCTTGTGACAGCCTTGATATCGAGATGGATGTCGTTGAAAGGCCCTTTCACGGTGATTAAACCGTTGGCGATGGCCGTGCCGTAGAACGTATCGTTTTCCTTACTTGTGGTGGCCAAAGCCAAAAAGTCTCTGGGATGTAGTTTCAAGTCCAATTCAAAATCCTTAAAGCGATTGTGGTTGATTTGGCCTTCCACGATGGCGGTGTTGTTCAACGTGTCGGTCAATATCAAATTCTTGAAAGAGATGGAATTGTTGTCGATCAATATGGTTGGGCTTAAGGTATAGAAGGTGTTCAGGTAATCAATATGACAGCCGGCATCAACCAGTATGACGCTACCTTTGATATCGGGTTGTTTCAGCGATCCCGTGATTCTGACAATGCCATCAGCATAGCCTTGCATACGCGAAACAATGCCCGTCAGCAAGGGGCTGAAAGTGACCAAACGCAATGAATCCAAGGCGACAGTAAAATCAAGGTTGTCTTCTTTCCTCGTGGTGTAATAGGAGCCGTATGCATTCAGCATCCGTTTCTCTTGGTCAGTGATATTCACCTGCATGTCGACGGACTTCTTCTCATTGTTCCATGAGCTTTCAATGACGGCCTCACCCACATCCTCGCCATCCACCTTTAGCTTTTCCACATTGAGGTTGGCAAAGACCATCGGATTGGTTTTCAAACTGCTGACCAAAGCATCGCCCGAAACGAAGCCGTCAATATCAAAGCCTTTGAATAGGAAATCCAGATTGGAAATATCGAAACGGCGCAGTTGGAGAGAAAGGGTGTCTCCTTCGTTCATAGGCACATAGCCGTCAACTCGAATAGACTGATTATGATGACCGAACATCAGATTGGAAATGCTCACGCGATCACCATCCATGTCAATGAAATTGTTGGAAGAGACATTCCACAGCGAGTCATTGACAAGAATATCTGCTTGCGTGATGGAATAGATGCCTCCATTCACATGCGGATGGAAATAGGTTGAAATGTTTCCTGTGTTATGGTTTTCTTCCTCATCATCATTCCATGTGATACGGGCAAAAATAGTATCGTCTGTCATTCGTGTGTTGATGGCGACATTCTCCATTCCCAGTTCCAACGTGTCGGACTCTGAAATGTTTTTATATTTAATCTCCGCTAATTTCAGCGATGAGAATGCAGAATTCGCAAAGTTGAAATTCCTCAATTCAATGTCGTTGAAATTCAGTTGCCCCACCTGCACATTCTTCGAGCGCAACGTCATGTTAAGCGTATTGGTTCTCGATGTGAAGGTACCATTTAAAGTGGTGTTTTTGGCGATGTTCACCGAAGGCATCAGCAACCGGCTAATCGTTTTCGTGTCTTTCAAAGTGAGTTGTACGATAAAGTCTTGGTCCACATCGTGGTTCTGTTTGTACTTCTCGAATGCCTCTCGCTTGTCTTCCCAAATCGGGAAATGGACAAAGGAATCGGCATATTCATTGAATGTCATCATCAGGCTTGCAAAATTAATCTGTCCCGCCATCTCGAAATCAAGGAAGTCGCAGTTGATATTGATACGGCGCTGCATCAAGTTGTCGTTGACGAGTGATGCATAAAAGTCTTTCATGTAATAGTCCCCGCGGCTGTCGCAATACACCGTGCTGTCGATGCGCACCTCGCCTTCCAGTTCGTCGAGGTCGAATCCGGTCAGGTTCACGTAAATACGGCTGCTGATTTCGGAAATGGAATCCTCTTTATTGATGTTCAGCGCATGGAGGTCGGCTTTCTCGATGACTGCGTTGAAGTCGGATTTGGGGTGCTTCGGGTTTTCGAAGTCAATCAAGCCGCTGAAATCAAGCGCCAAGTCCTTATCGTTCACCTTGACTTTTCCATTGAAGAGGCTTTCCTTCATGGCGCCATCCAAATTGATCTCGTCAATCCGGCAACCCAGAATCTCAGCATTGCGCACCATGCCATTCATGTCCAGTTCGGTTTTGCCTTTCTTGGGGAACTTCATGGAAAAGTCAGCATTCAAGTCCAACTGGCCAAGCATCTTGGAGTTGTTGATGAACGAACCCACATTCACCCCATCGCCGATGACGTAGCCCGAAAACACGTTGTCGCTCGTGCTGCTGTTCGACCGTGCAATTTTGGCGTCAATCTTTCCCACCCCGGAGTTCAGCATGATTTCAGATTGGAAATTGTTGTAGGAGCCTTTGAAGTTGAGCGAGACCCTACCTTGGTTCATGACACGCAACGACTCGGGCAGCGGGATGGTCTTCGTAGACGAGGGAATGTAGAAATTCACCAAATCGTCATAGGAGAAGTACATGTTCTTGATGTTCATCGTATGATAGCCGTCATCGAAATCCAAAGGATGCATGCTCAGGTTTCCTTGGATTTTGGTCGACTTTCCGAATTCCGCGATAAAATCATCCACGCTGAAATGCTCGATAGGACCCGTGAAAAGACCTTCGAACTTAACTCGGTCAGGCATTTTGTACATCACCGAGGTGAAGACGCCAATGTCGGAAAGCATGATGTCGGTGGGACGAATCGTGGCGTCAAAATTGACCTTGTTTACGAAATCGTCAAAAGCCGTATAATCGTCATACAACATGTGGAGGTCCATGTCGAACAGGCTGTTGTAGGTCTCCATCCTCATCCCGTCGAGATAGATGCCTTTTGAGCAAACGACCGTCTCCGAGCTGAAGTGTTTCAGTTCCAATCCACTCAGTTCTTTGGCTGAAAGGGAGGCGATATTGGCATGGATGGAGTCGCCCAACATGAAGAAGTTAGTGGCTTCAAGGTTGATATCGTCAAGGTCGATGTGGGAATAGTCCATCAGGTTTTGCTCGGTTTTTTCAGGATGGTCTATGTTTTGGTTCCAATAGACGAAATCCACCTTTTTCAGCGAGATCTTGTCGACGACGATGGGCACCGGCTTCGAGGTTTTTTCCTTCGTCGTGTCACTTGGGAAAGCCTCGGAAAGAAAGGCGAAATTAAACTCGTCTTCCCCTTCATATTTAATCAGGTTGGCCACGATGTTGCGCATTTCCACGTTATCAATATGGATTTTGCCCTCCAACAAGTCGCCGATGTCGATTTTTGTCCTCAGTTCTCCCACTTTCGCCAAATCATTCTTTCTCAGGTCTTTAACAACGACATCATCGATAAAGATACGCAAATCGGGCGTAACCGCCAAACGGCCCACTTTGATGTCGGCACCTGTTTTTTCAGAAAGGTAACCGCCTGCAAAACGCACCGCAAACTTCTGAATGATAGGGTCTTGGATGGCAACAAAAACACTTGTGATGATGGCCAGCACCACCACAAAAAACACCAAAATGCTATGGATAATCTTTTTTTTAATACTTTTGACCCTCCAAATTGAGACCCATGAACGAATACATTTTAGGCATAGAATCTTCGTGCGACGACACCTCTGCCGCAGTGCTTCAAGGCACGCGCGTGCTTTCCAACGTCATTGCCAGCCAGAAGGTTCACGAGCAATACGGCGGTGTGGTCCCCGAACTCGCTTCGCGTGCCCACCAGCAAAATATCATCCCCGTCATCGACACGGCCTTGAAGACTGCAAAAATAGAAAAAAATCAGTTATCCGCCATCGCTTTTACACGGGGTCCTGGACTTTTAGGCTCGTTGCTCGTAGGCACCTCATTTGCAAAGGCTTTCGCGCAGACCTTGAACATCCCCATGGTGGAAATCGACCACATGAACGCGCATATTTTGGTGCATTTCGCCACCGATGACACCCATACCGAGGTACCCGACTTCCCGTTCCTGTGTCTCACCGTCTCGGGAGGCCACACCCAAATCGTGGTGGTGAAGGACTATTTCGACATGGAAGTCATCGGCAAGACCATCGACGACGCGGCGGGCGAAGCCTTCGACAAGACCGCCAAAATCCTCGGTCTGCCCTATCCTGGCGGCCCTGTCATCGACAAGCTAGCCAAGATAGGTAATCCTGATGCCTTCACCTTTGCCAAGCCCCAAATCCCCGATTTGGACTACAGCTTCAGTGGACTGAAGACCAGCATCTTATACACTGTTCGCGACAACCTGAAAGTCAACCCGAACTTCATTGAAGAAAACAAGGCCGACCTCTGCGCCTCGGTGCAGAAGACCATTATCGACATCCTTATGAACAAGTTGGTGAAAGCCAGCAAGCAGACGGGCATCAAGACCGTGGCCATCGCTGGCGGTGTGAGTGCCAACAGCGGCCTCCACGATGCCATGCTCGCCTTAGGTGAAAAATACCATTGGAAGGTCTTCATCCCGCGTCTCTCCTACTCCACCGACAACGCCGCCATGGTCGCCGTGGCGGGGTATTTCAAGTATTTGAAAGGAGAGTTCGCGAGCCAGGATTTGGTGCCGTATGCTCGGCAGAGCTTGAAGGAATGACGCAGCCATAGATCCCCGCTAGCGCACAGGCCAGCGTTGGGATGACATGGCTGCTGCGGATATGGTTGCATGAAAGCCGCCGGGCGGGGCCTCCGTGCGCATTCCCGTGCGCGCCCCGCCCAGCGGCTTTCCCGCCCTTTGCCCGTCTTGCCCGTGACGGAACAGAGGTTAGTTCTCTCGGACAGGGCGAACAGTGTACCCAATGAAGCGGACCTGACTGGCCATGTCGAAGAAGTAGTCCATGTAAAAGCCGAAGATCCACGCGTCGTACGGGAGGCCCGTGTCGAGCGAACTCGACCAGTAGTTGCCGTAGTCGCCAACGTCGTCGAGCTCATCGTCCCAACGGCCGCCAGCGGCGGGCAGGAAGAGACTATTGCCGTTGACAGCAGTGAAGAGTTTTCCGTTCACGCCGTTCTGCTGTGTCCAGGTCATGGTCGTGTTGTTGTAAAGTTCCTGCCATTCTTCATTGGTGGGCATGCGCCAGCCACTGCCCCAGTTGGCCGTGGCTGCATCGTCCTCGGGCAACAAGGTGGTCAAGCCTTCGCTTCCAGTGTATTTAGTGAAAGTGCTGCCGTCACCATATTGGTAGGTGCTCCAGTCGTAGGTGTCCTTCGGCGTGGTCTCGCCCCAGGCGAAATAGTCGCCGTATTCTTCGGGAGCATTGGCGCCCACGTTGCAGGTGGCCCACAGCAGGCCGCTCGGCAGGCCGAGGTCGACATAGTCGTTTAAATGAGCCGTGCCACTGAAGTAGACCGTGGTCGTCTCTGTCACGTGCACGAAGAAGCCTTGCATCGGGGCCACGGGGCCGCCGTAAATCGTCTGCAACTCGCCTTCCTCGTCATACATCATGATGGGCATGGGCACGAACTCATTATTGCTGTCAAAGCGATAGACGTAGGCATTGTAGGTGAAGGGGTTGCCCAAAAGTGCCCACCCGTTGGAAGGGTTGCTCGATCCTTCGGTGTAGTCGACGGTATAGTTCATGGTGAATTCGTTGGAGACGCTAAGCGTGATGCCTGTCAGCGAAAGTTCGACTGATTCGGGGTTGGCGTAAAGGTAACCATATCTCCGCTGTACAAAGGTGATGGGTTCCTCCTTATGGTTGCGCCATTCGGCACCTGTCTCGCTAGGGTCGAATCGGTAGAAGTCGCTGCCCGGGTTGGCGGTCATGGCTGTCGGCACTTGGACGCTAAGGAAGGGGACGGCCAGCAGATAATAGTTGTTCTGGCTGTTTGCATCGTCATAGCCAGCGATGTTCTTTTTCATCGTCACCACAAGGTCCATGGTGTTGTGTTTCAACTGTCCGCCGTCGGCCACGGTGATGCTGCCGCCATCGAGGTTCACTTCGTTGGCCACGGCAAGATAGCCCGCAGGAACGGTGACATTGGCCTGGATGATGACATCGCTGCCCGCAGGTGGCACGCTGCCTGTGTTCCAGCAGCTACCGTTGTTCCAGTTGCCGTCGGTGAGGAAGATATACTGTTGCGTGCAGTCCACCATGTAGGTAACAGGGTCGCTCATAGTCCCAATGCCTGAGAAGATCTCGTTTCCGTTTGCATCGGTGACGGTATAGGAGCATTCACCATCCCAGCCGCCAGAATACCACTCGAAGCGAAGCTCACGGCCGTCGCACACGGCTAGGGTGAGGATTTGGGTTTCTTCAACATAGGCACCGTCAAGGTTTTCGTTGGCCATGCTGGCCAAAACAATATCGGTTTCCACGTCCACCACAAGGATGGCCGCGCCGTTCCAGCCATCGCCGTAGCTGTCGGTGAGCGTGAAAGTGAGCTCGCACTGGTCTTCGGGCGGACATAAGTTGAAGGGGGTGGTGACGAAGCTGTGTATACTGCTCCATTCGGTATAGGAGCCATTGCCGTCGCAGTTGAAACCACGCACCTGCCATTCATATTCTGTTTCCGGCTCAAGGGCTGTCAGGGTATAGCCGGATACAACTTCGTAAAGCGTATTCCATTCGCCAATTTCGCCAGTATCAGTAAGGTTGTCGAAGAGGCCGAAGTAATCCAACATAAGTTCATACATGTCCGAACAGTTGAAATGTCGTATGGCGATGTAGCCTTGCTGGCCCTCGTAGGCACTCAGGTCGGCGGCGTAGGTATGATAATCGGCGTTGTTCAGCGTCGTTTCGGGAACCAGCACAGTGGTGAAGTCGCTGACGTTCGTGCCCGTGGTGGAGAGGTAGATGGCAAAGTGCTCTTGCGCATAGTTGGGATGAAGGGCTCTTATCCACACCTTCATGGTTCCTTGCAGCTCAAGCTGGGGCGTAACCAGCCAGTTGTCAGGTGTCAGGATGGTCCCATTATAACTGGCTGAGGCCATGTAAGTGCTTCCATTGTTTATCATTGAATGCCAGTTATACCCGTCGCCGTCGTTGTCGATGGTGGTCCAACCAGAAGGCAGGCCGTCCGCGAAGTCCTCGTAGAAGAAGGGCTTCTTCCTGTAGCGCAGTTCGCCATCCTCTTCAAATCTGGTCCAATGGAGCTTGGCAGAGTTGAAGGTGATGTCGGTTTCGTTCAAGTCAGTGGGGCTCGAACAGTCGGATGACGTGTAGCCGAAGGTGGTCTTGGGGATGAAGTTCCGTTGGGTGGGTGAAACCGCTGCAAGACTGGAGTAGCTGTAGCCTTGCACGGAAGCGCCAGCGACGGTCACGCCAATCCATTTGACGGACTCGTAGTTGCCTGTGGTGATGTTGTACACACCGACCAATAGGTTGCCGCCGTTATAGTGGTAAGGCGTGCTGAAATGGATGGTCATATCGCTTCCCGTGCCGTTGAGGAGACCCTCGTAGACAACGGTAGCCCCGTCAGTGCCGCTGAAGGCATCTATGGCAGTGTCGTCCACTTCCTTCATAAACACACTGAAAGTGCTGGTCCAGGCTTCCGAAGCGGGATAGAGGGCATAAAACTTCATGTTGACGATGTCGCCACCCGTCATCGTGGCAAGTTCAGCGGCTGGCATCACAAACTCAGCCTTCAGGTAAGCGTCGGCATAGTAACCGTACACCGGAACGTAATCGTTCGAGGCTGTCCCGTCATACACAGTCAGCGTTTCAGGAATGCATTGCATGTTGGTGAACCGGCTCCAGCCCGAAGCCGCCTGATAGTCGGCCAACGAGGCGCAGGGAACATACACTGGAATATCTCTTGGAACACTTGTGAAAACATCCTCACCCAACATGGGCGGCATGGTGGCCAGCACCGTTACAGTGGTCAAGCCCATGCAACCGAAGAATGCCCATCTGCCTATCTCGGTTACGGAATTGCCGAGGGACAGACTTGTGAAGCCGCTACCAGGGTAGAAAGCGTTACCGCCTATTGTGGTCACGGAGTTGGGGATGGTTAACGAGCCTGTAAATCCGTAACAAGATTGGAAAGCACCGAATCCAATCGAGGTCAAAGAATTGCCGAGGATCAACGAACCAGTTAAGCTGACGCAAGAAGCGAAAGCATATTCGCCTATTGCAGTCACGGAATTGGGGATGGTCAACGAACCAGTTAAGCTGCTGCAATGATAGAAAGCATTATCGCCTATCGCAGTCACGGAATTGCCGAGGATCAACGAACCAGAGAGACTCGTACACCAGCTGAAAGCCCAATAGCCTATCGTAGTCACTGTATTCGGAATGGTCAACGATCCTGTCAAGCCTTCGCACTGATTGAAAGCACAATTGCCTATCGTAGTCAAGGAATTGCCGAGGATCAACGAACCAGAGAGACTCGTACACCAGCCGAAAGCCCAATCGCCTATTGTAGTCACTGTATTCGGAATGGTCAACGATCCCGTCAAGCCTTCGCAATTACTGAAAGCATGATCGCCTATCGCAGTCACGGTGTAGGTAACGCCATCGATGGTCTTGGTCTCCGGGATGATGAGTTCGCCCGAGGCATTGGTGCCGTCCTTGTGGCCCGTCACGGTGACGGAAACGCCGTCCGCGTTGATGGCATAGGTCAAAGGATCGTAATTTACGGTCACGTCATCGATGCACAAGCCACGATAATTCACGCTAGACGAAGCAGCCGGCATCTTGATGGCGATGTACCAGCCATCGCCCGTGTAGAGGTCCAACGGGACGGTATACTGGGTGTAGGTGGTAGACGTCGGTTGAAGGGTAGCGATTTCCGTAAAGGTGCTGGCATCCGTGGGGTCGGTCATCACGCCCACCATGAAGGTGCCGTTACGTCCTTGTGCAGGAATTCTTGCAGAGAGACTCAGCTCCAAGTTGGCCATGTGGTCCATGGGCGGCAAGATGGCGTATTGGTCTTGGGGGTCTTCATAGGAACCAACAATGTAAGATGACATGAAATACAAGAAATTAGGTGCTGATTGGGCATAACTATATTCTGTAATCGTAGGGTAGCCTTGTTGGCTGCTTACCGTTGTTGTGTTGATGCGGCTCCAACAGTCGGGTAGGACGTTCACCGAGCCCGAAGTTGCGCCCTCATAGCCATCGAAGTTCTCCGTAAAGGGGAAGGTGGCAGGGTTGTCGCAAGGATCGGTGGAAGTGGTGAAGCTTATCTCGTTGCTTGAAAAGCTCGCATTGTCGGGTCCACAAATTGCATTAACGGTAGCCGTGTAGGTTCTGCCTGCTGTCAATCCGTTGATGGTGAAGGGGTGTGTGGTTGCCGGGTAAGGCCAGTATTCGGTCTCGTTGCCATTGTACCAGCTGAGCCACACCTCCCATTCGTTTTCATTGCCGACCGGTGTCCAGTCCAAGTAGACCCGAGATGCACCCACATGCCGTGTGGTCAGCTCGACAGGTGCGAGGCAGGTAACGGGCCTGATGCTCACGTTGTCGATGGCCGCAGGCGGCTGCGTGCCGATACTAGTGTCGTTGCGCCAAGCGAACACCATCCTGTAGTCGCCAGTTGGCACGTAAATTTCGCTGAAGGTGGTCTGCCACCATGCATTCTTGCTGAGCTGGTGACCTCCGTCCAAGGCAATCCATCCTGAAGGCAAGCTTTGGTAGGAAAAACCAGAAGGAAGCGATGTGCCGGCCGACAACGTGACCGAGGCGGGCACCAAGGCCACCCTTAGGTAGTCGTAGTTTTTTTCGCCATTGGCTAGCCAATCGTATTGGAAACGGTACCATCCTTCCTCGAAGTGGAACTGCTTGGCGGCATAGACCATGGTCGGGCTAGTGATGGTATAGTGGTTAGAGGTGCCGTTGTTATCGCTGATATAGAGGTGGTGGTTGCTTCGGACGCTGGCTTCGCCCCATGCCCATTTGTTGGTGAGGTTGCCGTTGATGAGTTCCCAATCGCAGGCCGTTTCGAAGTCGTCCACATAGGGGAAACCGTCACAAGTCAGAGGGTGGAAATTGGTGAAGCCACCCCAAGGCTCGCTAGTGTTGTTGTAGTTTTGGTAAGCCTCCAACGAAACACAAGGCACATATACGGGAATCGTGGTCGGAACGTTATAGAACACGCTTGTACCCAAAGTGGGCGGCGTTTCGGAAAGTGCCGTAATGGAAGTGAAGCCAGTGCAACGATAGAAAGCACCATCATCAATAGAGGTCACACCCGTGCCGAGGGTCAACGAACCCGTGAAGCCGGTGCATTGCTGAAAGGCAGTAGCGCCTATCGAAGTCACGGAATTCGGGATAATGAGCGAGCCCGTGAAGCCGCTGCAATTCCAAAAAGTAGAATTCTGAATCTCAGTCACAGAATCCGGGATGGTTAACGAACCAGTAAAATGTGTGCATCCATAGAAAGCACCCATACCAATCGAGGTCACGCCCGTGCCGAAGGTCAGCGAGCCATTGAAGCCAATGCAACCTTGGAAAGCTTGAGGACCTATCGAAGTCACGGAATTGGGGATGGTCAACGAACCCGTCAAACTGTTGCAATTGAAGAAAGCCCTATAACCAATCGCAGTCACACTATAGGTGACGCCGTCGATAGTCTTGGTCGAGGGGATGGTGAGCTCGCCCGTGGCGTACACACCATCCACATGGCCCGTCACGGTGACGGACACGCCGTCGGGATTAATGGAATAGGTCAAAGGATCGTAGTCGAACGTTTGCATGTTGGTGAAGTTGCTCCAGCCCGATGCCGACTGGTAGTCCTCCAACGAGGCGCAAAGAAGATACACGGGGATGCTTGTCGGAACGTTATGGAATACGTTTGTGCCCAAGGTGGGCGGCATGTCGGGAAGTGCCGTTATGGAAGTGAAGCCGCTGCAATTCATGAAAGCATTAGCGGCAATCGTGGTCACGGAATTCGGAATGGTCAGCGAACCTGTCAAACCGTTACAGCTATGGAAAGCATAATTGCCTATTTTAGTCACGGTGTAAGTAACCCCGTTATGGGTGACAGAGGAAGGCAGTGTGATGTTCCCAGTGGGTTGGGTGAAGCCATTCCATGAATCTGCTCCAGGACAGGTTATCTCCACATAGTGGTTGGTGGCATCAGTGACGTTGAAATACAGTGTTTTCCCTGAGCACACCGCTGAGAAAGTGTACGCATACGCCGTTCCCATGCCCAAACTGAGGGCAAGGAGAAGGGCGAAAACTCCTTTTCGATGTTGTAGCGTTCTTTTCATAATGTGTTATTTTTGTGGTTAGTAATTCTTTATTGAGAGCCTTTGGAATTTTCGCCTCAAAAATATAGGAAATTTTTGAAACAATTGTAAGTAAAATTACTTATTGAGGAAAAAAAAGTAACACCACACCCGCTTCGCGTCATTGACTACGTCGAAATGCTCCGCATTCAGCGTAGCTAATCTTCGATTTTGCGAGCGAAGCGAAGCAATTTACTATGACCCGCTTCGCGTCATTGCGAGGTACTGTAAGCGGTAATTTTGCATCGACAATTTTTGGTAAATAAAAACCGACAGTTTTTGGCAAATAAGAATCGACAGAAGCCGTATCATTGCAGCCAACAATGAACGAGAAAGTCGAACCTAAAACAGCCAAAGATGCGGGAAAGAGACATTATCAAAAACAAGACCGTTATGTGGAGCAAAATCAAGACACTAAGTGAAGACGAGGGCTACAGCAAGAGCAAGATAGCCCGTATTTTGGGTATCCACCGCCAGACGGTGGACAGGTATCTGTCGATGAGCGAGAGCGAGTACTTCAACTGGCTTGAAAGCACGGGGAGCCGCAACCACAAGCTGGACGTGTACATGCCGTTCGTCAGAGGCCAGCTGGAGCGCGACGCCACGCTTTCTGCGGCAGCGATCCACGACCGCCTCAGGGAGAACTTCCCCATGCTGCCGAGGGTAAGCGAGAAGACAGTATACAACATGGTGGAACGTTGCCGCAAGACATACGGGCTGCCCAAGCACGAGGCCTCGGAGCCGCGCCAGTACGAGCGGCGCGAGGAGAGCGGTTACGGGCAGTACGCGCAGGTGGACTTCGGCGAGAAGTGGATGCTGACGCCCGGGAACGCAAGGCACAAGGTGCGGTTCATGGTGATGGTGCTATGCCGCAGCAGGCAGAAGTTCTACTACTTCCAGAGCATGCCGTTCACGGCGGAGAGCGCAGTGGTGGCACACGACGCGGCGTTCGAGTACTTCGGTGGCCAGCCGAGGAAGATCATCTACGACCAGGACTCGGTGTTCCTGAGCCGCGAGAACCTCGGCGACCTGGTGCTGACCAAGACGTTCCAGTCGTATGTGTCGCAGATGGACTTCGAGCCCGTGTTCTGCCGTCCTGCCGACCCGGAGAGCAAGGGCATGGTGGAGAACTCGGTGCGTTACGCGAAGGAGAATTTCCTCAGGGGGCGCGAGTACCGCGGCGACGCGAGCCTGAACGAGGCCTGCCTCGGGTGGCTGGAGCGCACGGGCAACGGCAAGGTCCACTCCTCCACGAGGCTGGTCCCGAAGGTGGAGTGGCTGAAGGAGCGGGAGTATCTCATCCCGCTGAAGCCCCACCAGAGGGTGGCCGCCACCGACGACAGGGAGACCCGCACGGTGCTCAAGGACAACACCATAGCCTACGGTGGCAACTTCTACTCGCTGCCCCTGGGAACCTACATGGGGCCGGGCACCACGGTGAAGGTGTCCGAGTCTGACGGGATGCTGTATGTCAGCGACGCTTCCGGAGAGTTGGTCGCCGAGCACCATGTCAGCCACGGGAAGGGCGTGTTCGTCCGCAACAGCGGTCACTGCAGGGACAGGGAGCACTCGCTGGAAGCGGATGTCGAGAGGGTGTGCGCCGCCTATCCCGAGGCAGGGATGCGCGAGTTCATAGAGGCCCTCAAGGCCGACAAGCCGCGCTACCTCCACGACAACGTCCGCGTGCTGATGAAGGGGATGGAAGGCTTCCCCGAGGATGTCCGCAAGGCATCCTTGGCGTACTGCCTCGAGAACCGGATCTTCAATGCATCCGTGGTCGTGGAAGTGGCCTCGAAGATATTGGAGGAGGGACAGCGCCCGCCTGAGCCTTCCGTCCAGGCCCCCGTCATGGTGTCCTCCTCCTTCATGGGGCCGACCGCCGACATGGTTCCGGCCAGGAGCAGCATCAGCACTTATGCAACCATCCTAAACGTCTGAGCCATGAAAGAGATACAACAGATAAAGGAGTTCGCGGACATACTCCGCCTCACCAACCTGCGCAACAATGCCGAGGAAGTCGTCCACAGGGCGCAGATAGACAACCCGTCATACCTGGAGCTGGTGCTGCAGATACTCCGCAGCGAGGTCGAGCAGCGGCAGCAGAGCGACAAGGAGCGCAGGCTCAAGGCCGCACGGCTCCTGAAGAACAGCGACCTGGACCGTTACGACTTCAACTTCTCGTGCGGCATCGACCGCCAGCAGATGCGGCAGCTCAGGGAACTGGTGTGGGTCGAGCAGGCATACAACCTCGTCCTGATGGGTCCCAGCGGCACCGGCAAGTCCTACATAGCCTCCGGGCTGGTCAGCGATGCCGTCAACAAGGGCTACAGGGCCTACTTCATGACCATGGAGGACCTCGTGTACATCCTCAGGACGAAGGACATGGTGGCTGCTTCGCTGTCGGCCTACAACCGACTGCTCAAGGCCAACCTCGTGGCTATCGACGACATCATGATGTTCCCCGTCAAGAAGGTGGAGGCCACGGCCTTCTTCAACCTGATCAACCACCTGCACGAGCAGTGCTCGGTCATCATCACCACCAACAAGTCGCCCCAGCAGTGGGCCGAGGCGCTTGACGACGAGGTGCTGGTCACAGCCCTGCTCGACCGCCTGCTCTTCCATTGCCAGGTCGTCAAGCTTCAAGGCAGCAGCTACCGCATGGAGAACCGCAGGGACATCTTTGAAAACGCCGGGGAAGTCAGCGGTCTCGCTACGGCGGCTACGCCGCCTCCGCTTCAACCGCTGACTTCCTCAAAACAATGTATAACTGATGAAAACTAATTACGAAAAACTGATGAAAATTAATTACGAAAAACTGTTGATTTTTTATTTGCCATTTACAACATGGCTCCACAGGCCTGTGACAACCAAAAAGCACCATAGATCAGCCTCCCATGTCATTCCAGCAGAGGCATGTGGGTGAGAAAGGAATCTATGGGAGGCGGAACAAAGCAGTAAAAACCCTTTTGTGACGGCCCTTGAAGCCATAGATCCCAAGCCACCGCGCCGCCCCCCGCAGGGATGACATGGCTTCAATGGCCTGTTTGAACCGAGCGCGGGGATGACATGGCTCCAAGGGCCTGTTTGAACCGAACACTTGGATGACATGGCTCTCCAGGCCCGTGAAAACCGAAAAACAGCATAGATCAGCCTCCCATGTCATTCCAACGTGGGCATGTGGGTTGGAGAGGAATCTATGGGAGGCGGGACAAAGAAGTAAGAACCCTTTTGTGACAGCCCTTGAAGCCATAGATCCCAAGCCACCGCGCCGTCCCCCGCAGGGATGACATGGCTTCAATGGCCTGTTTGAACCGAGCGCGGGGATGACATGGCTCCAAGGGCCTGTTTGAACCGAACACCTGGACGACATGGCTCCACAGACCCCTGAAAACCGAAAAGCAGCATAGATCAGCCTCCCATGTCATTCCTGCAGAGGCATGTGGGAAGGAGGGAAATGCTTTGCATTCGACGTAGTCAATCTATGGGAGGCGGGACAAAGCAGTAGAAACCCCTTTTGTGACGGCCCTTGAAGCCATAGATCCCAAGCCACCGCACCGCCCCTCGCGGGGATGACATGGCTTCAATGGCCTGTTTGAACCGAGCGTCGGGATGACATGGCTCCAATGGCCTGTTTGAACCGAGCGCCTGGATGACATGGCTCCAAAGGCCAGTGAAAACCGATAAGCAGCATAGGTCAGCCTCCCATGTCATTCCTGCAGAGGTATGTGGGAGGGCTGGAATCTATGGGAGGCGGGACAAAGCAGTAAAAACCTTTCTGTGACGGCCCTTGAAGCCATAGATTCCAAGCCACCGCGCCGTCCCCCGCAGGGATGACATGGCTCCAAGGGCCTGTTTGAACCGAGCGCCTGGATGACATGGTTCCACAGGCCTGTGACAACCGAAAAGCAGCATAGATCAGCCTCCCATGTCATTCCAACGTGGGCATGTGGGAGGGCTGGAATCTATGGGAGGCGGGACAAAGCAGTAGAAACCCCATTTATGACGGCCCTTGAAGCCATAGATCCCAAGCCACCGCACCGCCCCCCGCGGGGATGACATGGCTCCAAGGGCCTGTTTGAACCGAACACCTGGATGACATGGCTCCAAGTGCCTGTTTGAACCGAGCGTCTGGATGACATGGTAACAAAGGCCTTTTTTTATCTTTCAAAAGATTTTACGCGCTTCCAATCGCTTTATTTACTACCTTTGCAGAATCTTTGTACACCTAGTAAAGTCAAACATTAGAATATCAATCAAATACAACAACATGGAAGAAAAAAAGAGACTCTTTGAGGAGTTCCCACCCGTGACGACCCAGGAATGGGAAGCCGTCATCGAGAAGGACCTCAAAGGGGCAGATTACAACAAAAAGCTGGTTTGGCGCACGCAAGAGGGCTTCAACGTGAGGCCTTACTACCGCGCTGAGAACCTGGCCGACATCCCTTGGACGGGTCAGAACCCCAACGAGTTCCCCTACGTCCGTGGAAACAAACCCGAAGGCAACGCATGGCTCGTCCGTCAGGACATCACCGTCAAGGACGTGCATGAGGCCAACAAGATCGCCCTCAACGCCATCAGCCGCGGTGCCAACAGCATCGGCTTCAAGCTGGAGTACGACAAGCCGTACGACCCCATCGCCATTTCGACACTGCTCAACGGCATCGACCAGAAGGCCGTGGAAATCAACTTCTTCAACAACAAGTATCACCTGCCGCTCTTAGAGATGCTTTCCAAGGTGCCAGGCATCAAAGGTTCGTTGAACTACGACCCGCTGACGCGTTACCTGCGCCGTGGCGTGTGGTACGTGAACGAATCGACCGACATGGAGTTGGCCTATATCATGGTCAAGGCAGAGATGCCTGATTTCCAAACGATTGGCATCAACGGTCACGTGTTCACCAATGCTGGCTCGACCATCGTGCAAGAGATGGCTTTCACGCTTGCCGTGGGTGCCGAATATCTCGACAAACTGACCGAGAAAGGCCTCACCATCGACGAGATTGCACCCAAGATGCGCTTCAACTTAGCCGTGGGGCAAAACTACTTCATGGAATTGGCCAAGATGAGAGCTTATCGCCTGCTTTGGGCCAATATCGTGAAGGCTTACGGTGGCAAGGAAGAGAACGCCAAGATGCACATTCACGCCTGCAACGCTGAAATCGGCATGAGCCTCTACGATGCTTACGTCAATATGCTGCGCACCACGACGGGCACCATGTCAGCCGTCCTCGGTGGTGTTGATTCGTTCACGGTCATGCCGTTCGACGTGCCGTTTGAACTGCCCACCGACTTTGCCGACCGCATCGCCCGCAACCAGCAACTCATCCTCAAGGAAGAGGCCCACTTCGACAAGGTAGCCGATCCCGCCGCAGGTTCCTACTACATCGAGAACCTCACCGAGAGCCTGGCCGCTGCCGCTTGGGAGCTGTTCAACAAGATCCAAGACGAAGGCGGCTATCTCGAAGCCGTCCGCAAGGGCATGATCCAAGGCCTCATCAAGGAAAGCGCTGCCAAGAAGTTCAGCAACGTGGCCACCCGCCGTGAGACCATCCTCGGCACCAACCAGTTCCCGAACTTCACGGAAAGCATGAAGATCGCACCCGAGGCTTGGGTCTTCGAGGCCGACAACCGCCGCGAAGCCAATGCCGAGGTGGAGACCATCGTCACTTTCCGTGCTGCCCAGCAGTTCGAGAAGCTGCGCTATGCCACCGACGTGTATGCCCAAGACCACAAGCGCCCCGTCGCTTGGATGTTCACCTACGGCAACCTCGCCATGCGCAAGGCCCGCGCCAACTTCGCCTCCAACTTCTTCGCCTGCGCTGGCTTCCAAGTGGTCGACAACCCAGGCTTCAAGACCTTGGACGAAGGCATCGCCGCTGCCCGCGAGGTGAAGCCCGAGATTTTGGTCATCTGCTCGTCCGACGAAGAGTACGGCGAAGGCAACGCCCTCAAGATCTATGAGGAGCTGAAGAACGAGACCATCGTGGTGCTGGCCGGTAACCCCGAAGGCACCGCCGACATCCTCAAAGAGGCCGGACTGAAGCACTTCATCCACGTCAAGAGCAACGTCTTAGAGACCTTAACGGAGTTCCAAAAGCAATTAGGTATAACAAAATGAATGCGGAATTATGAATGATGAATGCAGAATTAAGAATGCTGAATGTCGCGATGCGACGCTGGGCTTTGCCCCCCCCATTCTGCATTCTGCATTCTACATTCTGAATTAAAAATTGAAAGGATTAAACGATGAAACCGAATTATAAAGACATCAACATCAACGCTATACCTAAGCACGACGGCATCATCATGCCGAACGGCGAGCTGTGGGAGACCCACGAGCACATCATGGTGAAGCCTGCCTACACCGAGAAAGACCTCGAAGGCATGGAGCACCTCAACTACGCTGCTGGCATCGCCCCCTTCCTCCGTGGACCTTACTCCACCATGTACGTGATGCGTCCTTGGACCATCCGTCAGTACGCCGGTTTCTCCACCGCTGAGGAATCGAATGCCTTCTACCGCCGTAACATCGCGGCCGGTCAGAAGGGTCTGTCAGTCGCCTTCGACTTGGCCACGCACCGTGGCTACGACGCCGACCACGAACGCGTCATGGGCGACGTGGGTAAGGCTGGCGTGAGCATCTGCTCCGTCGAGGACATGAAGGTGCTGTTCGACCAGATCCCGCTGAACAAAATGTCCGTCTCCATGACCATGAACGGCGCCGTGTTGCCGATTTTGGCCTTCTATATCGTCGCCGCCTTGGAGCAGGGTGCCAAGTACGAAGAGTTGCAAGGCACCATCCAGAACGACATCCTGAAGGAGTTCATGGTGCGTAACACCTATATCTATCCGCCTGAGTTCTCGATGCGCATCATCGCCGACATCTTCGAGTTCACCTCGCAGAACATGCCGAAGTTCAACTCGATTTCCATCTCGGGCTACCACATGCAAGAAGCCGGTGCCACCTCCGACATCGAGATGGCCTACACCTTGGCCGACGGTTGGGACTACCTCCGCACGGGTGTCAAGGCTGGCTTGGACATCGACGCCTTTGCACCGCGTCTGTCGTTCTTCTGGTGCTCGGGCATGAACCACTTCATGGAGATTGCCAAGATGCGTGCCGCCCGTATGCTGTGGGCTAAGATTGTACGCACCTTCAACCCGAAGAATCCCAAGTCGTTGGCCTTGCGTACGCACACGCAGACTTCTGGTTGGTCGCTCACCGAGCAAGACCCGTTCAACAACGTGGCCCGTACCTGCATCGAGGCTATGGGTGCCGCTTTGGGCCACACCCAGTCGCTGCACACCAACGCCCTCGACGAAGCCATCGCCCTGCCCACCGACTTCAGCGCCCGTATCGCCCGTAACACCCAGATCTACATCCAGGAAGAGACCAACATCTGCCGTGTGGTCGACCCGTGGGCGGGTTCCTACTATGTGGAGAGTCTTACCAACGAGATTGCCCACCGCGCTTGGGACCACATCCAGGAGGTGGAAGCCATGGGTGGCATGGCCAAGGCCATCGAGACTGGTCTGCCCAAGATGCGTATCGAAGAGGCCGCTGCCCGCAAGCAGGCCAAGATCGACTCGGGTCGCGAGACCATCGTCGGTATCAACAAGTACCGCCTCGACCACGAAGACCCCATCGAGACCTTGGAAGTCGACAACACCGCTGTGCGTGAATCGCAGATCAAGCGCCTGAAGGAACTTCGCGCCAATCGCAATGAGGCCGACGTGCAACGTTGCCTCGACGCCATCACCAAGTGTGCCGAGACCCACGAAGGTAACCTGCTGGCTCTCGCCATTGAGGCTGCCAAGTGCCGCGCCTCGTTGGGCGAAATCTCCATGGCTTGCGAGAAGGTCGCTGGCCGTTACAAAGCTGTCATCCGTTCAATCTCAGGAGTGTATTCTATGGAAACGAAAAACGATGCAAGATTTGAGGAAGCCTGCCGCAAGGCCGACGAGTTTGCCAAGCTGGAAGGCCGTCGTCCGCGTATCATGATTGCCAAGATGGGTCAGGACGGTCACGACCGTGGCGCCAAGGTGGTGGCCACCGGTTATGCCGACATCGGTTTCGACGTCGACATGGGCCCGCTGTTCCAAACGCCCGCC
>Ga0247611_10001685_pt1 | contig 38696 bp, 31 predicted proteins | sample 177DNAGHGhighgp2_FD_192422 | JGI IMG/M metagenome (GOLD analysis project Ga0247611, IMG submission 192422) | Sheep rumen microbial communities from Palmerston North, Manawatu-Wanganui, New Zealand - 1770 DNA GHGhigh gp2 | ecosystem: Host-associated > Mammals > Digestive system > Stomach > Rumen... | reverse complement strand
CGTCACAGGTGTCCCCTGCCGCTGCCCCGCAGCAGCCCAAAGCCCGCGCCATGGGCAGTGGCCCGCGCATCATGGTGAATGCCGTTGCAGCGCCTGATGTCGCTCAACAGCCAGCCGCTGCCACACCACAGCGCACACAACCCTTCACCGCCCAGCAACTGCAAGCAGCATGGCAAAGTTACATCGCCCAGCATCCGCAGGAGCGGGCATTGTGTACCACGATGTCCTATGCCACGCCACAGGCAGGCGAAGATGCCGAGCACTATGTGATGGTGGTGGGCAGTCCCGCCGAGCAGAAGTATGTCGAGGAACACAAGGCCGCCCTGGTGCAGTTCCTGTGCGACGCATTGCAGAATGACCGTTTCTCTCTTGACGTCAAGGTGAGTGAGGTGCCTATCGATACACCCAAGATTCTCTCCCCCCGTGAGGTGGTTGAGCAGATCAAGCAACACAACCCGAACTTTACCCAGTTCATCAAGGACTTCGACCTGGGCTTAGCGTGATTGATTATAGATAAGTAAGTATTGGTTGATAAAGTCTAAAGCCTGAAGGACTGTAGTTTTGTCAGCCCTTCAGGCTTCATCTCATACCCCCCCTTAATTCTAAGTTCCTATTAATTATGGTAGGGTGTTGATGCTGGCAGCCTTGATCGTGAAGAAGTTGTCGCTGCTGATTTTGAGCAGGTTGTACTCGCTGTGGTTGCTCCACGGCGCGGGACGATCTTCGATGGTCATGTCCTCGCCCGTGTCGTTGCTGACGTAGGGGGCAATCTGCTGTTGCCAGGCATGTATCCTCACTTGTGCCGATGTCCTGTCCATGAGTCCGTTGCCGGTTTTCACCAGTTCCTTGAGATAGACCACATATTTTGCCTTGAAATCGTTGAACTTCAAGATTCTGGCGATGAGCCGGTTGTTGTCGTTTCCCCAGTGGAGCGGATCCTGTCGGCCAGCATCGTCCTGGTTACCGCACCTGAGTGTTGTGCCCAGCGTGTTGTCGTAGTCGTAGGGGATGAAGAAGAACTTGTAGTCGTGCAAGTGCTTGCTGTTGAAGTAGATGTAGTAGTTGTTGGCATTGTTCCAGTAGTCGTCCCACATGCCCACGGCGACGTTGACAGCATAGGTCTTGAGCAGCAGGTCCACATCGGTGACCTGCTGGATCCAGGTGTAGAACTCGCTATCGCTGAGGCGGTTGATCTTATTCATAAAATCGATGAGTTGCACGCGTGCGCTGTCAAACTCGGCCGTCTGCGTCTCGAGGGTGTAGGCATGGCGGTCATCGGTGTCGTCATCATACCAGATGTCGGCGCGGTCTGGGTTGTTGAGCCCCGCGGCGGCGTTGCGGCACTTCCACAAGTAGCCGTTGCTGGCACCGAAGCGCTCCTTGCGGTCGGTGAGGTAGCGCTTGTCGATGGGCTCGAGCATCCCATACACGCCATAGTAGGCCTCGCGGCTGTCGCCCTCGACGCGAATCCACAGCCTGCAGTAGTTATCGCGGATGGCCGTCCACACGCCCGCCCGGCGGAACAGGTCGTAGCAGAACACCTCGCGCACCTGGGCTGGGTCGTCCTTAAACCACTTGAGGTGCAGTTTGCGCACGCCCTGGATGGTGTGGGCCTCGTCGTCGACATACTTGCGCAGGTTCACGCCGAAGTGGGCATGGTGCCAGTCGGTGTTGTCGCGCTGGTGCATCTCTCCCCAGCCTCCCTCGGGTCGACGGCGCGAGGTGTTGCCCTTGAGCCTGATGCCCGCATCGTCGATGATAGTGGTCTCGCCTTGCTTGGTGAATGAGACACTGGCCTTGACATACTGGGTAGTGTAGGCATTGGCGTCATAGAGCCGTAGCAACCTGTTCCACTCATCGAGGCTGACGGTGATGTGAATTTCAGGAATTACCTCCTCGTCCCACACATAGTCATAGCCCTGCTTGACGGGTTCGGGCAAGGTGCCGCCCAGGATGTAGTCGATGAGGACATTGAGGTCGGCGATGCCAATGTCACCGTCGCGGTTCACATCGGCCCGTCGCAGCATCTCGACATCTGTGCTGCCGCTCAGGATGATGCTGGTCAAGGTGTTGACGTCACCAATGTTGATTTCCCCGTCGGCATTCACGTCGCCCACTTGAAAAGTGGGAGGATCGGGAATGACAGGCTCCTCATACTCGGCGATAGAGAACGTGAGGTCAGCAGCGTTGAAGGTGAATGTATAGTCCAGTCCAGTGCCCGTGAATTTATAGGCATGGTTGTTGTCGCTCTTTTGTGTCGCGTAGGTGTTGCCTAAGGAAACATCTTGGCTTCCGCCCGATGTGGGACCATAGCGGTGGGTGGAGTTGAACACGGTCCAGTCGCTGGTCAGTCCGTCGGCAAACACAAACCAGACCGTGCCGCTGATGCTTGTCGTGAGCGAGTAGGTGTTGTCGCCCAGGTCGGTCATCTCGATGCCTGCTGCCGGGTTCCAATCGCCAAAAGGCGTGTTCCCGACCATGTAGATGGCTGCCCGTGCCGGCATGATCGCCAGCACGAGAGCCATGATGGTCAATGCACAATACTTATTCATCTCTTGAATTTTGGCCGTTAATTGAGATCATATTGAAAAGATAGGTAGCCTCTTTTTATATCTCTCAATTAGTTAATCACTCCTCGTACCAGGTGGAGTACATGAGGTAGTTCTTGGCGATCTTCACGTTGATTTCGCTAGCCTGCTTGGGGTCAACCATCTTCTTGAATTTAGCCGGACTGCCAGCCCACAACTCATGGGGGCCGATCTTGGTGCCGCCCAGCACGACACTGCCTGCAGCAACGATGGCACCCTCGCCAACCTCGGCATGATCGAGGATGATGCTGCCCATGCCAATGAGTGCCATGTCATTGATCTTGGCCCCATGCACGACGACGTTGTGCCCGATGGACACGTCGTTGCCGATTTCGGTGACCGATTTCTCGTAGAGCGTGTGTATCACCGAATTGTCCTGGATGTTGACGCGGTTGCCGATAGTGATGGTGTTGACATCGCCACGCAGCACGGCACCAAACCAGATGCTGCAATCGTTGCCCATGGTCACGTCGCCCACAACGACGGCGTTGTCGGCAAGGAAACAGTTCTCTCCAATCTTGGGCTCAAAGCCCCTAACTTTTTTTAATATAGCCATTTTTAGTTTTTAATTTTGTTTTAATGGCCGCGACTTAGTCGCGGCATAGTGAACCCTGATGGTGTGAATGATATCTATTTAATTGATTTCTTGTGTTTTGCTTGCGAGCCAGGCAGCCTCGTCGGAGTTGAGGAGTGGCGTGATGCGCTCGCGCACCATGCGGTGGTAGTCGTTGATCTGGGCCACTTCCTCCTCACTGAGCATCGAGCGGTCGATGAGTTGCAGGTCATAGGGGAACAGCGTCAACGGCTCAAAGGTGAGGAAATTGCCGAAGTCCTCGGTCTGCTCGGCCTCGACCACGAGCAAGAGGTTCTCGGTGCGGATGCCATACTGGCCGGTCTTGTACAATCCGGGCTCGTTGCTGGTGACCATGCCGGGAGCCAGTTTCACGTCGACCAGGTTGGTGCGGATGCTCTGCGGCCCCTCGTGGCAGCCCAAGAAATGTCCCACGCCGTGGCCAGTGCCGTGGCCATAGGTCATCGCCTCCTGCCACAGCGGCATGCGTGCCAGCACGTCGAGCTGGCATCCGGTGGTGCCCACGGGGAACTTGGCGCGTTGCAGTGCCAAGTGTCCCTTGAGGACAAGGGTGAAGTCATGCTTCTCCTGTGCGGTGGGGTTGCCCAGGGTCACGGTGCGGGTGATGTCGGTCGTGCCGTCAAGGAACTGTGCGCCGCTGTCCACGAGCAGGATGCCCTCACCGTGTAGCGTCGATGCACTCTCGTTGGTAGCCTCGTAGTGCACGATCGCGCCGTGCTCCTTGTAGCCGCATATCATGGCAAAGCTGTCCTCGCAATATAGGTCTTGCTGTGCGCGGAATTCCTGTCCCTTGTTCCACACGTCCACCTCGTTGATGGTGCCGGTGGGGGCCATCTCCTCGATCCACTTGAACAGGCGCACCAGTGCAGCGCCATCGCGCTCCATGGCGTGGCGGAAGCCTTGAATCTGCACCTCGTTCTTGATGCACTTGAGGTCGGTGATGGGCGAGCGGTAGTACACCTTTTGGCACTGTAGCGCATTGGCCAGCGTGTCGCTCACGCGCTGTGGGTCGATGAGCACCACCTCGTGCTCGCTCACACGCTCCAGATAGTGTACCACGTCGTCATAGTCGCGGGTCTTGATATCACAGGCCTTGAGGTGCTGGCGCACCTCGTCGGTGAGCTTGCCCTCGTCGATGAAGAGGACTTTCTCCTTGCGGGAGATGTAGGCAAAGGCGATCACCACCGGCGTGAAGTCCACATCGCTGCCACGCAGGTTGAGCAGCCAGGCGATGTCGTCGAGGGCTGTGACCAGCATGGCCGTTGCCTCGTTGCCCTCGAGCACCGTGAGTAACCGCTCGATCTTCTCGGTCGCCTCCTGTCCGGCGTATTTCACGTCGTGGACAAATGCAGGCTTGGAAGGGCGTGCGGGACGGTCGGTCCAGATCTTGTCGGCAGGACGGAACTCGGTGGCAAGCATGAAGCCGTTCTCGCCACAGAAGCGTTCCAGCCTGTTGGCCTCCTGGGCGTTATATAGCATGCCGTCGATGGCGATGACCGCGTCTTCCTCGAGCACCTGTTGCAGCCACTCGTGGATGGTGGGGTCGTTGCCCATGTTCTCGCGCATCATTACAAATCCGCTGTCCTGCAGCTCGATGTCGGCCTGCAGAAAGTAGCGCGAGTCGGTCCACAGGGCAGCCTGGTCGAGTGTTACCACGGCCGTGCCGTTGCTGCCCGTGAAACCACTGATCCAGTCGCGGAATTTCCAGTGGTCACCGATGTATTCACTCTGGTGTGGGTCGGTGCCGGGGATGATGACGGCATCGACATTCAGTCGGCGCATCTCGTTGCGCAACGCCTCAAGATGAGGCAAAGTCTCTCTACTCATTGTCGTTGATTGGGCGCTTTAGTCGTTTGAATTTTGAATACTAACCTGCAAAGTTACTATTTTCTCACTAAAGTCAAGTTAACCATCGCATGATTTTTTGAGGGAGATAGGGCGCATCTGTCCGCTGGCATCCATGTGGGTTGGAGCCGTGGTGCTGTTTTTTTGTTGCAGGAATAAGAAAAAGGGCCAAAAAGCGTAGCCTTTCGGGTGAAAAGTCGTAATTTTGCAGGTTAAACCATCAGAAACGATTGCAAGTGTATGGCAAAGAATAACCAAAAGGCTGTGACCGATTACGGCTTTGTGCGTGTGGCAGCCGTTGTGCCACAGGTCAATGTGGCCGATGTTGACGGCAATGTGGCTCACCTCATAGAGAGCCTGGACCAGGCCGTGGAGGCCGGAGCCCAGATTGTTGTGCTGCCCGAATTGTGTGTAACGGGGTATACCTGCGGCGACCTGTTTGATAATGAACTGCTGCTCGATGCTGCCGAACAGGCAGTCGTCACGCTGTGTGAGCGCTACAAGGACACGCCAGTGATGGCGGTCGTGGGCGCACCATTGCGCAGCAACGGCCACCTGTTTAACTGCGCCGTGGTCATCAACCATGGCGAGATGTGGGTGGTGCCCAAGACCTATATCCCCAACTACAAGGAGTTCTATGAGAAACGGTGGTTTACCACGAGCAACATCACCGCCATCGCCGGCAAGGACAGTATCACGGTGGGCGGTGAAGAGGTGCCCTTCGGAACACACCAGATTTTTGAGGCTGGCCGTGCGCGTGTGGCGGTGGAAATATGCGAGGACCTGTGGGTTCCCGCACCGCCCAGCAGTATCGCCGCCATCAATGGAGCCAACGTGATCGTGAACCTGTCGGCCAGCAATGAGCTGATCGGCAAGCACACCTATCTGATGGACCTGATCAAGCACCAGAGCGCACATTGCATCGCCGCCTATGTCTATGCCTCTTGCGGCTATGGCGAGTCGACCACCGACCTCGTGTTTGGCGGCAACGCCGTCATTGTCGAGAACGGCAAGATGCTGGCCCAGGGCGAACGGTTCTCGACCCAGCCACAGATGTCTATTGCCGACATCGATATTGCCGCCCTCGAGAATGAGCGCCGCGTGAACGGCAGTTTTGCCGACAGCATGGTGCAGTTTGGCACCCCCTTTGAGCGCATCCCCATGGTGGTGGGCGGTCCCATTGACTATGAGCAATCACCGCTGCAGCGCCCAGTGCGGCGTCTGCCCTTTGTCCCCGCCGATGATGACCGGTTGAATGCCCGCTGCGAGGAGATTATCGCTATCCAGACCGAGGGTCTGATGCGCCGACTCGAGTTTACCGGCATCCCCACGATTGTCGTGGGTGTGTCGGGAGGCTTGGACTCCACTCTGGCCCTGCTGGTCGCCGTGCGTGCCTATGACCGCATGGGTCGCGACCGCAAGGATATCCATGCCATCACGATGCCAGGCTTCGGCACCACCGACCGTACCTATACCAACGCCTGCGCGATGGTCAAGTCGCTGGGCGTGACCTTGCACGAGATCAGCATTGCCGCTGCCGTGACACAGCACTTCAAGGACATCGGTCATGACCCCCAGAACCACGATGTGACCTACGAGAACAGCCAGGCGCGCGAGCGCACCCAGATACTGATGGACTTCTCCAACAAGGTGAACGGCCTGGTGCTGGGCACCGGCGACCTGTCGGAACTGGCCCTGGGGTGGGCCACCTACAATGGCGACCACATGTCGATGTATAACGTGAATGTGAGCATCCCCAAGACACTGGTGCGCCACCTGGTGCGCTGGTTTGCCTCGTCGCTCAACGACGGGACTAAGAAGGGTCAGGCCATTCACGATACCCTCACCGATGTGCTCGACACGCCCATCAGCCCCGAGTTGACGCCTGCCGCCGATGATGGAACCATCCTGCAGGTGACCGAGGACATCGTGGGCCCCTACGAGTTGCACGACTTCTTCCTGTACAACATGTTGCGCTATGGTTTCACACCCGCCAAGTTGTACTTGCTGGCGCGCAAAGCCTTTGCCGACAGCTATGACAACGCGACGATCAAGAAGTGGTTGCGCACTTTTGTAAAGCGGTTCTTTGCGCAGCAGTTCAAGCGTTCTTGCTTACCCGACGGTCCCAAGGTGGGTAGCGTGTCGCTGTCGCCACGTGGCGACTGGCGCATGCCCAGCGATGCGTCATCCCGCTTGTGGATTGCCCAGTGTGACCAGTTGGCAGACTAAGATAACAACTTTTAAGTGTTGCTTTAACCCATGTGGCACTCGATTTGCAGAGCAGGTGGTTAAAACAAAACGATGAACTTTACAAAAGGCACATACCGAGCATTGAGAGGTGTGGTAGTGACCACACTGGTGACCGTGGTAGCATTGTTTGCCATGGCCTACTTGTTGCTACAGTTGCCACCAGTGCAAGAACGCTTGCGCCATGCGGGCGAAAAAGCATTGGGAGAGTTTCTGAACACCGAGGTGGAAATTGGATCGGTGTCATTTGTGCCATTCAATCAGGTTGAGTTGCAGAAAGTGGCAATCCATGACCAAGCCGGAGACTCCCTGCTCAACATCAAGAAACTGGGAGCCGGCATCAGTCTCAAGGACCTGATTGCCGATCGCCGCATAGTGGTCACCTATGGCGAGATTATAGGTCTTACTGGCCATGTGACGCGAGCCGACAAGGACAGCCCCACCAATGTGCAGTTCATCATTGATGCTTTCAAGCCCAAGGGAGACCAGCCTCCCAAGCCCTTTGATGTTCAGGTCAAGAACATTGTGATGCGGCAATCGTCATTGCGATATGACGTGCTGGACCAGCCGCGCAAGCCAGGCCAGTTTGATGTGAATCACTTGTGGGTGAGTAACCTGCGGGCCGACTTGTCCTTGCCGCGACTCAAGAACGGAGATTTTGACATCCGTGTCAAGAGGCTCTCGTTTGATGAGGGTAGCGGCTTGTTGCTCAAGCGACTGACCACCGATGTGCACGTCACTGAGAACGCCCTCGACGTCAAGAACTTAAAGGCCCAGTTTCCCGGAAGCGACATCCGCTTGGATGACATCCACCTGGAATACACCTCTCTCCAGAACCTGGGTGCCGAGATTGCGCAGATGCCCCTGTCCTTGAGTACCCCCGGTAGCACCATCACGCCATCGGATTTTGCGGCATTTGCCCCGCAGTTGAGCCAGTTCACTCAGCCGGTGCGCATAGCGACAACCGTGGTGCGCAACGGTAACCGCATCGATGTTCCGGCATTGAGCGCCCACATCAACGATGGTGGCATTTCGCTCAATGCCCACGGCAGCATGCTGTTGCCTACCTCGAGTGGTTACCGCAGCCTGGATCTTGATCGCATCGATCTTGATGCACAGGCCGGCACCGTGCAACAGATCATGACCCTCATCCCAGGGTTGAGTCCCCAGACGCGGGACATCATCGCCCGCTGTGGTAATGTCACCCTCGACGGCGAACTGCATGCCACCAACACCAATGCCGCATTTAATGGCAAGGTGGGCACGTCGTTGGGGCACGCTCAACTGAATGGCACCATGAACCAGCAGCAAGGCACCAGCCACTTCAGCGGGCACGTCAAGAGCGACGGTTTGCAGCTGGGTGCCTTGATTGATAGGCAAGAGCTGCTTGGCGATGTGGCTGTTGATGCCCAGATCGATGCCCTTGTCAAGGGCAAGGACGTGTCGGGGCATCTGCAAGGTCACATCCCCTTTATTGACATCAAGGGCAACCGCTATCACGATATCACTGCCAATGTGGACAAGCAGGGCAACGATTTCATGGGAACGCTGTCGATGAATGACCCCAATGGCCGTGTGAGTGTCGACGGCAAGGCATCGCTTGATGGAGCCAACTCTAATTGGGACTTCAATATCACAACCGAGGGCCTGAGTCTTTCCCGCATGGGCATAACCAACCAGTATCCCGACCATCGCGTGTGGGCCACGGCGACAGCCTCGTTCTGGGGTAATACAGTGGATAATGCCTCGGGTCACCTGAATGTCAACGACTTTGCCTTTGTTGACCACACTGGAAAGGGGTTGACATTCAATACCTTGCAACTCAATGCCGACAACAATGGCTATGACAAGGTTATCAATATCGAGAGTGACCACATCAATGGTTTTGTCTCGGGCCAATATGACTTCAAGACAATAGTCCCGACAGTCAAGCACATGCTGGCCGGTGCTTTCCCGCAATACTTTGGCGACTATGCCCACTATAGTCATGGAGGCATGCCCAATGACATGAGGATCAATCTCGTCATCAACCCTGATGACGAGTTGAACAAGATGTTGAAACTCCCTGTGAGGTTAGCCTATCGTGCCGTTGTCGAGGCCAACCTCAATGAGAGCGACACCACCTTTGACCTTGTGGTGGATGCGCCGTTGCTGGTACAAGGCAGCAACAAGGTCATTGAGCAGACCCGCTTGCTGGTAGAACTGGACAGCGTGACCAACAAGCTGATGGTGAATGCTCAGTCGCGCTATCCCGTCAAGAGCGGTATGGTGGACCTCAACCTGGATGCGAGCGGTCATAACAACCGCGTGGATGCCAACCTGTCGTGGCGCATGCCGCGCGAGCATGATTTCCATGGCAACCTCAACCTGGATGCGCTTCTGGACAAGGGTGCTGCGGGCGGTTTGAAGGCCGACATCAACATCAACCCATCTCAACTGGTGTTCAACGACACCATCTGGATGATGCAGCAGGGCCACATCGCCATCGATGACGGAGTGATTGCAGTGCAGAACCTGGCTGGCGGCCGTGATGACCAGTTCATCAACATCAATGGCAAGGTGTCGCATGACCCCAGCGACGAGTTGTGCCTTGAATTGAAGGACGTGAATCTGGACTATGTGTTTGAGACGCTTGCCATCGACCATGTCGATTTTGGCGGCAGGGCCACGAGCCGCATCTATGCCAGTGACCTGTTGTCGAGCTCGCCGCGGCTGTACACGCCCAGCCTATTTATCAAGGATATCACCTATAATAATGCCCTGTTGGGCGACTTTGACATCAAGGCTGAGTATGACAACCAGAGCCAGGGCATCCTGGTAAACGGCGGTATCGATCAGCCCAATGGACGTTACACCTCGCTTGATGGCGGCATCTATATCGCCGATGACTCGCTGTACATCGAGTTTGGTGCCGACCATGCCAACATCGCATTCCTCAAGCCCTACATGGAGGCCTTCACCAGCGACGTGTCGGGTGAGATGTCGGGCAAAGCAACGCTGTTTGGCAACTTCCACACCATCAACCTTGACGGTGACATCGTGGCCGACTCGATACGCTTCTATTTAGACTACGTCAACTGTTACTATACCGCCAGCAATGTGCCCGTTCACATCATCCCCGATTATATCGAGTTTGATGACATTCCCATTCACGACCGCGAGGGCCATGAGGCCAAACTGGGCGGCTGGCTCAAGCACGATGCCTTCCATCGCCCGGAATTCAATTTTGCCATTACCGATGCCCGCAACTTCTTGAGCTATGATACTAATCCGTCGATTAATCCCGACTGGTATGGTACCATCTATGGCAACGGGTCCTGCTTTGTCGATGGCGGTCCCGGCATTGTCAACATCAGGGTCAACATGACCTCGGCACCCCACAGCCGTTTCACCCTTGTGATGAACGACACCGAGCAGGCCGACAGCTACGACTTCATCACCTTCCGTGATCGAGATGCGGCCGCATTACCGGCACCGGTCGAGACCGTCGACACGCTCGACATGATTATGAGCCAGTTGAAGCAACAGGTCATCCAGGAAGTGAATTCCGAGCCCAGTGCCTACAATATCGACCTGCAGGGTGACATCACGCCCGATGTGGCACTCACCGTGATCATGGATCCCGTGGGAGGCGACCGCATCAAGGCCACCGGCAATGGGCACATGCGCCTCACCTATAATAATAATGGCGAGTTGGCCACCTATGGCAAATACACGCTCGACAAGGGTACCTATAATTTCACGCTTCAAGACGTGATCTTGAAGGACTTCACCATCCGTGACGGCAGCAGCATCAGTTTCCAGGGCGACCCCTATGCCGCAGTGCTTGACCTGGAAGCCGTTTACTCGCTCAACGCCAACATCCGTGACCTGGACGAGTCCTTTGCCAGTGACCCCGACTTGAACCGTACCAGTGTTCCCGTGCATGCCCTGCTGCGCGCCAAGGGCATCATCAGCCAGCCTGATATCTCATTTGACCTGGAGTTCCCGTCGCTCACGACCGATGCCTATCACAAGGTGAAAAGCATCATCAGCACCGACGAGATGATGAACCGTCAGATCATATACCTGCTGGCCCTGAATCGTTTCTACACGCCCGAGTATATGGGCATGACAGCCAACCAGAACGAGTTTCTCACCTCGGTCGCTTCGTCGACGATTGCTGGGCAGTTGAGCAACATCCTGGGCAAGATGACCGATAACCTGAGCATCGCCCCCAACGTGCGCACCGACCGTGGCGACTTCAGCGATGTGGAGGTGGATGTGGCCCTGTCGAGCCAGTTGCTCAATAACCGCTTGTTGCTCAATGGTAACTTTGGTTATCGAGACAACACCTATAACACGAGCAATACCAACTTTATTGGTGACTTTGACCTAGAGTATCTGTTGAACAGCAAGGGTACCTTCCGTCTCAAGGCCTATAACCACTTTAATGATCAGAACTACTACCTGCGCAATGCACTCACCACCCAGGGAGTGGGCATCGTGTGGAAGCACGACTTTGACAAACCGCGACCCAAGGGGGGCTCGCAGCTTGGCCCCGTGCCAGGAGGCGATAGCATTCCCAAGCGGGACTCCTCGCCCGTCGAGCCGCACGACAGTGCCGTGCGGCAGCCGGTCCCAATGGTGACGATGCGACCCTCGCAGCAAGCAAATAACCCCGTGGCACGATGATGAAACGTGTAGTCATATTGTTGTTGTTGATGATGTGTGCGACAAGTCATGCGTGGTGCACTGTGGCTGATTGTAGTGCTGCCGACACGCTCACATGGAGCTCAGCGGACATTTCCCAGAAGTATGACAGCATCTCCAAGCAGCTCGACGGCATTGCCATGCGGCTCGACAGCATTGTGGGCGTTCCCCACAAGCCTGCAATCGAGGTGGACACAGCGAACGTTGCGGATAGTGTCGATAGTGTGGACAGTAAAGACCACTGGAAACGGGTCATCCTGCGCCGGGGGTGGAGCATCAACGACACGACCATCAAGTATCCGCCTGTGCTGGATTTTGGCTTCAAGGCCTATCGCTGGCTTAACCATGCGCTCAACTACTATGACACGGCCTATGTCGTCAATCCAGGCAAGACCAGTGGCAAGAAGTGGAAGATCATGCTCAAGAACAATAACTGGATTGACCTCTATTCGGGGCATCTGGGACAGTGGGAAACGCCGGTGGAACTCAACAGTGACATCACATCACTGTTTGGCTTCCAGTTGAGCGGCATGGGCTTGAGCGTCACCTACATGTTCAATGTCCGTGACCTGCTGGCAGGCAGGTTCATCCGCAACCGCCGCCTGCAGTTCTCATTCACCACGTCGCGCGTGTTTGTCGAGGCCTATTACCGCAAGAACGACGAGAGCACGGTGGAACTGCACCACATCGGCAAGTGGATAGGGACGATACCCTTCACTGGCCTCAAGCGTGAGGGTTATGGCCTGGACGCATACTACATCTTCAACCACACCCACTATTCCCAGGCTGCCGCCTACTGTTTCTCCAAGTACCAGAAGCGCAGCTCCGGCTCCCTGTTGAGCGGCATCTATCTGAGTCACCAGGATGTGGTGATGGACATGAACAAGCTGCATCGCGACCTCAAGGAATACCTGCCCGACGACAGGACGGACTACCGTTTCCGCTATCGTGACTTCGGGGTGATGATCGGCTATGGCTACAGCTGGGTGTTCCATCACGGGTGGCTCTACAACATCACTGTGGTGCCCAGCATCGGTTATCGCCACAGTTTCCCCAATTCCATTGATGGCAAGCGGTCGCTGCTGTCTACCAACCTGAATGGCCGCATGGCGCTGGTGCGCACGGCGGGCAACTTCTTCTATGCCCTCACCTTCAGCCACGAGGGTCACTGGTATGCGAGCACCAACCACAGCTTCTACAACAGCTACAACAACCTCGACGTGACGGCTGGTTTCCGTTTCTGATGGCCGTTCCACAGCCGCCTGAGGGTGTGGGAAAACTGTTTTCCCACAAAAATTATTCATATTTTCCCCTACTTTTTTTGGGTGAGGATGAAAAAAAATCCTAACTTTGCACTGCTTGAATATTGTTAACAATTTATTAACTCTTTAACCAAGATTGATTATGAGAAAACTGATTCTACTCAAATCCCTATTGTTGGTGGTGTGTGCGGTCATAGCAACACCACAATTGGCGAGAGCCTATGATTTCTATGCCAACGGTCTTTACTTCAATAAGTTGTCGAGTAACACGGCCCAGGTCACCTACAAGGACACCAATTACAACAGCTATTCAAGTAGCGGTATCACAATTCCCAGTACCGTGACCTATGGCGGCACGACCTACACGGTGACGTCGATTGGTCACAGTGCCTTTGCATAATGTGCCAACCTCACGACGGTGACAATCCCCACGACGGTGACTGAGATGGATTTTTACATCTTTGGCTTGTGCACCAAACTCACCTCGGTCACGATACCCAATTCGGTGAAGACCATGGGACCCAACATGTTCTATGGCTGCTCGTCGTTGAAGACGGTGGTGCTGGGCAGTGGATTGACCGACATCGGTGCCTACATGTTCCGCAACTGTCCCAACTTGACTAATGTCACTTGCTTGGCATTCACTCCACCGACCATTGACGGTGATCCCTGTTATGGCAACGGAGGGTTGTATAACACGGTATCGCTCAAGGTGCCAGTTCAAAGCAAGTCTTCCTATAAGAATGCCAACTACTGGGGGAGCTTCACCAAATATACCAACGACACCTATGACTTCACCGAAAATAACCTGAGGTATGTGATCACCAGCAACACCACAGTCAAGGCCTTGGGTCCTGCCATATCGTCGCCATCGGGCATTTGGGAGGTTCCTGCAACTGCCAATGGCTTCACGGTTACTGAGCTTGGGGCTGAAGCATTCAGGAATTGCACAGCCATTACAGAACTTACTCTCCCCAAAGGTCTCAAGACGATCGGCAACTGGGCCATGAGTGGTTGCACTGGTCTGACCAGTATCGTGATTCCGAACAGCGTCACCAGTGTGGGCTATTCGGTGCTCATGGACTGCAAGAACTTGAAGAATGTGACCATCGGCTCGGGGCTGAAGGTTCTCAATGAATTCATGTTCATCCGCTGCACGGGACTGGAACAGATTACCATCCCCAACACAGTTACCGATATTGCTGAATCGGTCTTTCAGGGCTGCACCAGCCTCAAGACTGTGGATATAGGCACTGGTGTTAAGTCGATAGCTCGTTTGGCTTTCACGGGATGCTCGGCCCTGAAAACAGTGTACTGCCATGCTGTAACACCTCCCACGCTGAACAGCAGCGCGTTTGACACTAATGCCTATACCAACGCGAAACTCTATGTTCCCTACCTGTCACTGAACGCTTACAAGTCGGCAACAAATTGGAAAAACTTTGCTACAATCAATACGACCTATGACTTTGCGGTGAATGGCATTTATTACAGCAAGACATCGAGCAACACCGTCAAGGTGACCTACAAGGACGAGAACTATGACAGCTATACGGGTTACGTGACCATCCCGTCGAACGTGACCTTCGACGGTACGACCTACAAGGTGACGGCCATTGGCTCCTATGCCTTCAAGGGAGTTAACGAAGGAGGACACCTCACTGGCGTGACCATCCCGAGCAGTGTGACAACGATCGAGCATGATGCATTCTGGCTGCAGCAAAACTTGGGCAATGTGACCATTCCGTCGAGCGTGACCACGATTGGCGATTATGCCTTCTGCTGGTGTTCGTCAATGACAGCAATCACTATCCCTAATTCGGTGACCTCGATGGGCAGCTATGTGTTTGCGCAGTGCAAGAAACTGGCCACTGTGAACTTGGGTACCGGCCTTACCAAGATTAGTGACAAGACATTCTCGGGTTGTGAGAAGTTGACCGCAATCACCCTTCCCGACAAGATCACCAGTATCGGGGCTTCTGCCTTTGAGAATTGTTCGTCGCTCAAGAAGGTTACCATGGGCTCAGGCATGAAATCGATAGGAAGCTATGCCTTTAACGGGTGCGATAATCTGACCAGTGTCACCGTCATGAGTGCCACACCACCCACCATGTCGAGCAGCTACTGCTTCACTACCACAGCCTATTCTAATGCCACGCTGTGGGTTCCTGCAGCCGTGATGAATGCCTACAAGAGTGCCGACTGGTGGCGCATGTTCACCAAGGTAAACGCATTGTCGTTTGACTTCTGTGTGGATGGCATCTATTATAAGAAGACGTCCTCGAGCACCGTCGAGGTGACCTATAAGGATACTGATTATAATACCTATAGCGGCACGGTGAACATCCCGTCGAGCATCAAGGTGGGTAGCACGACCTACAAGGTGACAGCCATTGGCAATAATGCCTTCTATCGTTGCACCGCCTTGACTACGGTCAACATGCCGTCGTCGGTAACCCGAATTGGCAATTACGCTTTCTGCAGTGTATCGTCGATGAAGTCTATCGTCATTGGTAGTGGCGTGAAAAAGATCGAGAACTTGGCATTTAATTCCTGCACCTCGTTGCAGACTGTCACCCTGCCCGAGGGTCTTGAATATATTTCAAACCAGGCGTTTGCTTACTGCCTTGCCTTGAAGAGCGTCACCATTCCTAACACGGTGACCAAGATTGACTTCTGGGCCTTCGATCAGTGCAAGTCACTCACAACTGTGGTGCTGGGTACTGGGCTTAAGCAATTGGGCCATGGCGCCTTCAGCCAGTCCGATGCGCTGATATCAGTCACCTGCAAGGCTGTTGTGCCGCCCACGATGGCCGACTCGGAGTGTTTCTCGCAGACGGTCTACAGCAAGGCTAAACTGACTGTGCCGCAGCGGTCACTGAGTGCCTACAAGAGCGCCGACTGGTGGCGCATGTTCAACAGCATCGTGGGTGGCGACTTTGGCGGTGACCCCAACGATGTGAACGGTGATGGCGAGGTGTCGGTTGCCGATGTCAATGCTGCCATCAACGCCGTCCTGTCGGGTAGCAAGGACGCAAGGTATGACGCTAATGGCGATGGTGAGGTGACCGTCGCCGATATCAACACCATCATCGAGGCGGTGCTGAAGAGCTGATCTGCCATTCATTGATTGACCATAATAGCGGGGGAGCGCGTCGTTGGCGTTTCCCCGCTATCGTTGATAAGGCTGGGTTTTTCTTGCTAAATCAGTGAGAAAGAAGTATCTTTGCAGCCGTTTTTTAGGAGGAAATACATTGTGAGTGTAACAATATTAGGAATAGAGTCGTCGTGTGACGACACGTCGGCAGCGGTGTTGCGCGACACCGTGCTGTTGAGCAATGTCATAGCCAGTCAACGGGTGCATGAGGCCTATGGGGGCGTTGTGCCCGAGCTGGCGTCGCGGGCCCACCAGCAGAACATTGTGCCAGTGGTGAGCGAGGCCATTCGCCAGGCAGGCATCGAGCGCGGTGATATTGACGCTATCGCCTTCACCCGAGGTCCCGGCTTGCCCGGTTCTTTGCATGTGGGAACGTCTTTTGCCAAGGGGTTATCCCTGGCTCTTGACATCCCGCTGGTTGACGTGAACCACCTGCACGGCCACGTGCTGTCCCACTTTGTCAAGGAAGATGCCACGACCCAGGTGCCCGAGTTTCCCTACCTGTGCCTGCTCATCAGCGGCGGCAACTCACAGATCATCAAGGTGAACGGCCCCCGCGACATGGAGGTGCTGGGCCAGACGATTGACGATGCTGCAGGCGAGGCGTTTGACAAGTGTGCCAAGGTGATGGGGCTGCCCTATCCAGGAGGTCCAGTGATTGACCGCCTGGCAGCCCAGGGCAATGCAGGCGCCTTCAAGTTTGCCAAGCCGCACGTCGATGGCTATGACTACAGCTTCAGCGGTCTGAAGACCTCGTTCCTGTACACCTTGCGTGACGCCCTCAAGGAGAACCCCGACTTTATCGAGCACAACCTCGCCGACCTTGCCGCCTCGTTGCAACGCACGATCATCGAGATCTTGATGGACAAGTTTGGCAAGGCCATCAAGGCAACCGGCATCAAGACTATTGCCATCGGCGGTGGAGTGTCGGCCAACAGTGGCATGCGAGCCGCCGTCGAGGACTATGCTCGCCGTCACCGACTCAAGGCATTCGTTCCCAAGCGCGTATTCACGACCGACAATGCCGCGATGATCGCCATTGCAGGCCACTTCAAGTACTTGGATAGGGACTTCTGTGACATCACAGCCCCGCCATTCCAGCGCGTGATGATCTGATGCGGAGCAATAATTTGCCGCAATTTGTGTCATGACTCGAGAAAAATCCATGCCGATTGCGGGAGTATCGATTAATTTGAACTATCTTTGCAAGTTGTAACCAATCATTTGTACTACCGTGAGCAATAATAATAACAATAATGCGGGCGGATTTGACCGCTTTCGTGACCGTCACCCGATACTTGTCAATTCGGCATTGATGGCGTTGGCACTGGTGGCATTGGGATACATTGCCCTGCTGTTCATCGACGTGTTCACCTCTCATGGCCAGCAAGTGCAGGTGCCCGACGTGCGCAATCTGCCGTTAGAGAAAGCTATCGACCTGCTCGACGAGGCAGGGCTCAAGTGGGAGATCAGTGACTCGACCACATTCTATGAGAACTTCAAGCCTGGAGTGGTGATAGACCAAGATCCCCAGGCTAAGTCTTATATCAAGAAAATCCGCATCATTTACCTGAACGTCAATGCGATGCACGCACCCATCATTGCGCTGCCCAAGCTGGTTGACCTGCCAGGTCGACAAGGCGTGGCGACACTCAAGGCGATGGGATTTAAGCATGTGACGATGGATAGCGTGGCCAGTGAGATGGATGGACTGATCCTGCAAGTGACCGTCGACGGCCACAATGTGGCCCCCGGTAAACCCGTGAGTGTGAACAGCAAGATCAAGATCACCGTGGGCGACGGCTCTATTGTGGACCTCAACCCCGAGCAGATCATTGATCCCGAACTGATGGACTCGATTGATGAGGCAAATTACCAGGATGCTCAACGCACCTATGAAGAAGAGCTGAAGGCTGCTGAGGCACGCGCCGAGCAAGAGCGCAAGAATCAAGCTGCCGAGGAGAATAAGAACAAGAAGAAAGATCAGGACAAGAAGACCTCAGATAAGGATAAGAAGAAGAATTAGGCTTTAGGGGTTTTGATAATTAGAAACTGAAGACAGACAATGGTGCTGGATGACGAGTTGCTGGACGAGGGTTTGGAATCGACCGGCAAGGACGAGATACAGTTTGACTACAGCGAACCCGATTTTACCGAGAACGGGCGCGACTACTGGGAGCACTACCACTATGTGGTGGAGCCTGGTCAGGTGTTGCTGCGCATCGACAAGTATCTGGTGGAGCGCATCAAGGGCACCAGCCGCAACCGTGTGCAGAACGCTGCCGAGGCTGGATGCATCCGCGTGAATGGCCGTCCCGTCAAGAGCAACTACCGCGTTCACCCCGGCGACGAGATCAGTGTGGTGATGGATCGCCCGCGCTATGAGTGCGAGATTGTGGCACAAGACATCCCGCTGGACATCGTCTATGAGGACACGAGCCTGATGGTGGTTAATAAGCCCGCCGGCATGGTGGTGCATCCCGGGCACGGCAACTTTGATGGCACGCTGGTCAACGCACTGGCTTGGCACTTCAAGGACAATCCCGACTATGACGTGACCGACCCTCGCTTGGGCCTGGTGCACCGCATCGACAAGGACACCAGCGGCTTGCTCGTGATAGCCAAGACCCCCAATGCCAAGACCTCGTTGGGAGCCCAGTTTTTCAAGAAAACCACCAAGCGGCAGTACATCGCCGTGGTGTGGGGCGAGATGAAGGAGCAGGACGGCACCGTGACGGGCAACATCGGGCGCGACCCACGCGACCGCGTGTTGATGAAGGTCTTCCCCGACGGTGATCAAGGTAAACATGCCGTCACCCACTGGCACACAGTGGAAAACCTGGCCCACGTGGCTGTTGTGCGCTGCCAGTTGGAGACGGGCCGCACCCACCAGATACGCGTCCACATGAAGCACATCGGGCATCCGCTGTTCAACGATGCCCGCTATGGCGGCGACCAGATCCTGCGCGGCAACCGCTCGTCGAGCTATGCCCAGTTTATCCACAACTGCTTTGAGTTGTGTCCCCGTCAGGCCCTGCATGCCAAAACACTGGGCTTTGTCCACCCCGAGACGGGCCAGCAAATGGACTTCGACAGCGATCTGCCCGCCGACATGGCCGCCCTCATCACCAAGTGGGAAGACTACGCCCGCAACCTCGCCACCAAATAGACGAAAAATTTCGGGGTCAGCGAACATTTTGGCCCCAAAAATTCCGGGGAAATCGATATTATTTAGATTTATCATGAACAGATGATTCAACAGCGCCTCGGGCGTGCAAACAAAAAAATGTTTTTTTATTTGGCATGCCGCTCGACTTGCACTATCTCTGGCCAAGAAGCCGAAGATAGGCGGCGCCTCGGGCATGCAAATAAAAAAAATGTTTTTTTATTTGGCATGCCGCTCGACTTGCACTATCTTTGTGGATTGAAGAATAATGAATCATCAACCTGGGGAGCGTTGTGACGTCTCCACTAAAATCACTCAAACCACTATGATAGAGAACGAGAACATACCCATTCCGGTGGAATATCAGGACATCTGCCCGATACCTGACAAGGATTTCCAGACAGCGATGACCATTCTGGTGCAGGAACCCGGTTTCCAGAACATCGTGAGCATGGCGTTGCCCAACTACAAGTACTCGGAGCTCAAGCATGTGCTGCTGGGCATCAACAGCAAGCATGAGTTCCAGGTCAAGGTGATGAAACCCTTTATCGAGGGGCTGATGGCCAAGACCGGCACGACACTCACCACCAGCGGCATCGAGAACCTTGACAAGGAGGTGCCCTATACCTTTGTCACCAACCATCGCGACATCGTGCTCGACTCGGCGCAGCTCAGCTACCTGCTCATCAAGGGCGGACGCGACGCCTGCGAGATCGCTATCGGCAACAACCTGCTCATCTATGACTGGATCACCAAGCTGGTGCGCATGAACAAGTCGTTTATCGTCAAGCGCAACCTGGGCCGCATCCAGACGTTGACGGCTGCGGTGCAGCTGTCGGGCTACATGCACTTTGCTGTGGAACAGAAGCGTGCTTCGCTGTGGATTGCCCAGCGCGAGGGCCGCTGCAAGGACAGCAACGACCGCACTCAGGAGAGCCTGATCAAGATGCTGGCCTATGGCAACCGCGACAAGTCGTTTATCGAGAGCCTCAAGGAACTGAATATCGCTCCCATCTCGATCAGTTATGAGTATGACCCCAACGACTACTTGAAGGCTAAGGAGTTCTTGTGCAAGAGCAAGAATCCCAACTGGCGCAAGGCCCCTGAGGACGACCTGATCAGCATGAAGACGGGCATCATTGGCCACAAGGGCGAGGTGCACTATGCCTTCACGCCGTGCATCAACACCGAGCTGGACAACATCCCCGAGGGACTTGACAAGTTCTTGGAGGTGGACCGCGTGTGCGCTATCATCGACCATGCCATCCATCAGAACTACAAGATTTTCAAAACCAACTACATCGCGCATGACATCCTGTTTGACGACAAGCACTTTGCCGACAAGTACACCCAGGAGGAGCGTGAGGCGTTTGAACAGTATCTCTCGAGCCAGATCGACAAGACCGAGGGCCTGAAGCTGAGCGAGGCTGACCGTTTCTACATGTACAACAAGATGTTGCAGATGTATAGCAACCCGCTCACCAACTACCTCGAGGCCACGAAGTGAAGTTAGTTAGGAGTTAGAAGTTAGGAGTTGGCATCCGCATCCGACTGACAACTGAAAACTGAAAATAGATGAAGATTCACTGGGCAGGGCTCATTGTCATGGCTGTGCTGTGCTTGGCCATGGACGTGTACATCAGCCGGCGCTTGAAGCGTAGCGGCCACCGCAAGACCATGTGGTTCAATGTGCTGCTGGCTGTGCTTGCAGCTGTGCTGGTGGTGGCTATCGGTGTGCTGCCGCTGTCGAGTGCATCGACATCTAATGCGACGTTTGTCAAGTGCCAGTACATGCTCTACACCTTCTTTGCTATCCTCGTTCCCAAGGCATTGGGGACGGTGGTGTATGGCGTGATGAGGTGGTTGAAGCGTCGCTGGGCCGCGATAACATCCTTTGTGGTGGCGGCACTGGTGTTTGGTGTGATGTGGTGGGGCGCGATTGTCACACCAGGGCACATCGAGGTGCGTGAGGTGGAGCTGACATTTGACCGCCTGCCCGCAGCCTTTGACGGTTACCGCATCGTGCAGTGGAGCGATGCCCACTTGGGAACCTATAACGGTCACACAGCGATTGTGGAAAAGCAGGTACAGGCCATCAATGCGTTGCACCCCGACCTGATCTGCTTCACGGGTGATCTGGTGAGCCGTGAGACCAACGAGGCCGAACCCTATCGCGAAATCCTGTCCCGCCTGCAAGCCCCCGACGGTGTTTACTCGGTGCTGGGCAACCACGACTATGACAACTATGTGACCTGGGAGGACGAGCAAGACAAGTTGGCCGACCGCAAAGCCCTGTGTGACCTGCAGCGCATGGCGGGATGGCGCCTGCTCAACGATGATTATGCCCTCATCAAGCGTGGTGGCCAGCAGCTGGTGCTCATCGGTACCGAGAACTATGGCGACCGTCCGGGCGAGAAACGGGGCAACCTGGCCAAAGCCTATAGCGGTTTGCATGACGGCAACTTCAAGATACAGTTGCAGCACAATCCCTATGCCTGGCGTGCCAACACGTTGACCAACAGTAATATCGATCTGATGCTGGCTGGACACACGCATGCCTTCCAGCTGATGCTCAAATTGGGCAACTGGCGGTGGTCACCGGCCAGCCTGCGTTACCCCGAGTGGGGCGGACTGTACAGCGAGGGCGACCGCCACCTGTATGTCAACATCGGCACGGGCATGGTGGGACCGCCCATGCGCATTGGTGCCACGCCCGAGATTACCGTCATCACACTCAGGAAAAGATAAGAGTCAAGAGATAAAAGATTAGAGTTGACTGACAACTGAAGACTGACAACTAAAAACTGAAACATGGCTACTCAACTTTCGACGCTCATATCACAGGAACTGAATATTCCTATCAATCAGGTGGCAGGGACCGTCAGTCTGCTTGACGACGGTGCTACCATTCCGTTCATCAGCCGTTACCGCAAGGAGGCGACTGGCAACCTTGACGAACTGTCCATCCAGTCCATCGACCAGCGCCTACGCTACTATCGAGAGTTGGAGAAGCGGCGTGCCACCATCCTCAAGACCATCGAAGCCCAAGACAAGCTCACGCCCGAGCTGGCCGACCGCATCAACAACTGCTGGGATGCCACGACGCTGGAGGACATCTATCTGCCCTACAAACCCAAGCGCAAGACCCGTGCCGAGGCTGCCCGCCAGCTGGGGCTGGAACCGTTGGCCAAGATCATCATGTCGCAGCGCAGCGGTGACATCGAGCAGCGGGCGCGCCAGTTTGTGGATGGTGACAAGGTGCCTGATGCCGATGCCGCCATTGCCGGTGCCCAGGACATCATTGCCGAGTGGGTGAGCGAGAACGAGGCCGTGCGCGGGGCCGTGCGTCGCGGTTTCAAGTATGACGCGCGCCTGGTGTCCCACTTTGTCAAGGGCAAGGAGATTGAGGGCCGCAACTATGAGAACTACTACGAGTTCTCGGCGCCATTGAAGCGCATCTCCAGTCACCAGCTGCTGGCCATTCGCCGCGGCGAGAAGGAAGGATTCCTCAAGGTGGGCATTGAGATTAATGACGACCGCACGCTCGACAACATTGCCCGCATCGTCGTCAAGGGCAATGGTGAGGCTTCACAACTCGTCGAGGAGGCAGCCGAGGACAGCTTCAAGCGACTGGTGAAGCCCTCGATTGAGAACGAATTTGCAGCCGCGGCCAAGGAGAAGGCCGACGATGAAGCCATCGAGACCTTTGCCCAAAATGTGCGCCAGCTGCTGTTTGCCCCGCCATTGGGGCACAAGCGTGTGCTGGCCGTTGACCCGGGATTTCGCACGGGTTGCAAGGTCGTGTGCCTGGACGAGCAGGGCAACCTGCTACACCACGATGTGATATATCCCACAGCCCCCCACAACGACATTGAGGGGGCGACCAAGAAGATACACACACTCACCGAGGCCTACAAGATCGATGCCATCGCTCTGGGCAATGGCACCGCGAGCCGCGAGACCGAGCGCTTCCTCAAGCGCATCCGTTATCGCCGTCCCGTCGATGTGTTTGTCGTGAGCGAGAACGGAGCCTCGATCTACAGCGCCAGCAAGATTGCCCGCGACGAGTTCCCCGACAAGGATGTGACCGTGCGCGGTGCGGTGTCTATCGGTCGCCGCCTGCTCGACCCCCTGGCCGAATTGGTGAAAATCGACCCCAAGTCCATCGGGGTGGGGCAGTACCAGCACGATGTGGACCAGACGAGACTCAAGGAAGCGCTTGACTTTACTGTTCAAAGCTGTGTCAACAGCGTGGGTGTCAACGTCAACACAGCATCCAAGGAGCTCCTCACCTATATTGCCGGCCTGGGACCCACCTTGGCCCAAAACATCGTCGATTACCGTGCCGCCAACGGCCATTTCACTTCCCGCCAGCAGCTGTTGAAGGTGCCAAAATTGGGCCCCAAGACCTACGAGCAGGCCGCAGGCTTTCTGCGTGTGCCCGAGAGCGACAATCCATTAGACAACAGTGCCGTGCATCCCGAGCGTTATGCCCTGGTGCAGCGCATGGCCAAGGACTGCGGCTGCAGCATCGCCGACCTAATCAATGACAAAGCGCAGCGCGACAAGATTGACTTGAAGCGTTACCTCTCGCAAGACGTGGGTGAACCCACGCTGCGCGACATCATGAGCGAACTCGAGAAGCCCGGCCGAGACCCGCGTTCAACAGTACAGGTGTGGGAGTTTGACGACAGTGTCAACGACATCAAGGACCTGCGCGAGGGCATGGAGCTCAACGGCATCGTTACCAATGTGACCCAGTTTGGCGCCTTTGTTGACCTGGGCATCCACAAGGACGGCCTCGTGCACGTTTCACAGATGCCCCAGCGCGGCTTGCCTCCTGGCCGCCAAGTCCACGTGCACCAGCACGTGCGCGTCGCCGTCAGCGGCATCGACATGGAACGAGGCCGCATCGCCCTCACCATGCGCGGCATCGACCAGCCCAAATAGCACCTTGCGCATGGCCTGTACTACATTTTCAAGTTTTTGATTTATTAATCTATGATATGGTAAAGAAAGAGGATAAAGTGGAGTTGAGTTGCGGCATCAAGATGTGTCGCATGCTGGGCGTGGTGCTGGTATTGGCAGCGATTGTCTATATCGTGGTGCCCGTCGATTTTGACAGCAAGGGCGTTGTGGGCTATGTGGACGACTTCATGGTGTTCATGGCGGCATTCACGTTTGCCCACGGCAGTTTCCAGCGTCCCGAGCGTCATTACATCCGCCGCCAGCTCTACATGCTCTCGTCGCTGTTTGCCCTGCTGGGCCTGTGCTGGATCATCATGCTCGCCTTCATCAAATGAGCCACTTGCCCAGGGCCGCGCGCTGTAGCCATGCTGGTGGCCGACGAGGTGGAACGGTTTTTGCAGTGAGTAAAGTGAAGAACTGTGTGAGACGATAGGGTTGCATGACAGGGTAAAAAAAGGTTTCTGACCTGTAGGCGACTTTGAAAACGGATTTTAGGGACCTGCAATTGTATTATGGAACGAGAAGAGAATTATATTCCTTACAAGGAAAGGACACCCAAGGAGTTGTGCCGGGACATCAATCTCAAGGCCGAGAAGCTGTTTCTCAACAGGGATAAGTTTGGTTTGGTCTTCTTCGCCGCCTCGTTTTTAGTGCTTGTGGCGTTGCACATGTTAGGCAAGTCTGATGTGCATTTGTGGTTTGCTTACACGATCGTGGGGGCCATCACGGTAGGGGGCTTTTTTGTCTTTAAAACCTATAGGAGCGGGTATGAAGACCATCGTTCATACATTTGGTTTGCAACTTTCTTGTTGGTAGTGTTGTTGCAGTGGCCCTACATGACGAGTGTGAATTGGCTGATAGGAGCCATTTTGGTGGGAGCCATCTGGGTCGTGACCTTTGTGTTCTACTGCATCGCTAAAAAAATGGTCAACGATATGAATCTTGCTGCAAACCCCAAGCAGCATCTCCCTATAGCCCAAAAGCTGAAGAAGTGTTACCAGTGGAGGAATCTCATTGGCCTTTCTATTCTGTTATGGTTTTTCTTCCTGACGTTAGATGACTATAATGATGTGGTGCGGATTGGTGTTCTTTTATTTGTTAATGTGGTAGCAGCAATTTTTGGTAACCGGGATTTCTGGATTGACATCGCCTATGGTGAGGATGTGGATGAACTGGAATACAGACTCGCCGAATGACTTGAGTGCAAGAAAACCCGAATGGAGTCATTGCTGATTGATGATAATGGGCGGCTTTGCGTGAGGCCGCCAATTGTGCTGTGCAGGACATGGGGGCTCAGCCCCTGATGGCGCGGATGCGCTGCGCCAGGGTGGGGTGGCTGTAGCTGAACCACACCACCAGGGGATGAGGTGTGAGGTTGCTCAGGCCGTGGCTGGCTAACTTCTTGAGGCCGCTGATCAGGGCCTCGCCATGGCCATGCTGGGCGGCATAGGCATCGGCGCGGTACTCGGCTCGGCGTGAGATGGCGTTGCTGGCTGGGTTAAGCAGGATATCGATGGGCGACAGCAGCAGCGAGAAGGCAATCATTGCCAAGATGAATGAGGGGGCGGTACCACCCAGTGCCGCGGGCAGGTCGGGGTTGCTGACCAACAGTGAGAAGACAAACAGGTTGACGGCAACCATCGCAATCGAGATGAACATGTTCTTGAAGGTGTCGCGGTGCTTGTAGTGCCCGAATTCGTGGGCGAGCACAGCAACGATCTCGCTGGTGGTCATCTGGTCCTGCAAGGTGTCGTAGAGCACGATGCGCTTCTTGGGGCCGAAGCCGGTGAAGTAGGCGTTGGCCTTGGTCGAATGCTTGCTGCCGTCGATGATGTAGATGTCCTTGAAGGTGGAACCAAAGCTCTGAAGTGCTGCCGAGATGGCATCGCGCAGTTCGCCCTCGGGCAGGGGCGTCTGCTTGTTGAACAGGGGCACGATGAGGTTGCTGTAGAACATCGAGAAGAACACGATGAACACTGCAACGACCAGCGTGGCCCAGATCCAGAACTGCTGACCAAAGGTCTGGTAAAGCCAGTAGACCACACCTAACAGCACAGCGCTCAGGACTGTCGACACAACAAACGACTTGATGGTGTCGAGCCAGAAGGTCTTGTGCGTCGTGCGGTTGAAGCCGAAGCGCTCCTCGATGACAAACGTCGAGTAGTAGCTGAAAGGAAGCGCGATGACCGTGTTAAACAGGTTGTAAATCACGAGAAACAGTATCACTTGCAGCACAGCCACGTCGGTCCACGACTTGCACTGGTTGTCGAGCCAGCCCAGCAGGCCGCACCCCAGGATGACCAGCGTCAGGGCATACGAGACGCAGCGTGCGATGAGTGACACGCGCTTGTTGGTGCGCATGTAGTCCTGCTGCTTGCGGTACTTCTCGTCGTCGTACAGTCCCTCCAGTTCGGGCGGCACGGGATGGGTCATCCACTTGGTATTCAGCCATGAGAGCACGCTGCTGATGACAAAGTCCAGCGTGACAAAAGCGATAATCAACAATAACAACGTCTGTGCCATATTAAACTGTATTAAATTATTTTCATTATTAAATTTTATTCATTATCCCTTATTATAGTGGCGTTGCCGTTAAAGATGCAGATCGCGGCGGCAAGATGGTTCATGTTGTGGAAACGGCTGTAGTCGGTGTCGGCGGGCACCCCGTTGACCGGTGCCATTGAATCCAGACCCTCGTGCACATAGGCGAGCATCGCCTCACGGTGCCGTTGGTCAAGGCACACGGTATCGTCGTAATTGTCATCGAATAGCGGTAGTTGTTCCTGGCCTACCAGCGAGTAGTACTCTTGTCGCTGCCGCTTGGAGAGGGCGCGAACGAGCGAGCCCTCGTTGAGGTGACGGCGGGCTTTCTCGAGCAGCCATGCCGGGGCTTGTGGACTGTCGCAATCGACCGATATCGGCCGATTGCTGGAATGGCCGTGGCCCTGTTGCTGCTGCCAGTAACTGGTGCATGCCGCCTTGAACGCCTGGATGATGTCGCCCAGGCTCCATTGCATGGGCGATAGTACTTCGATCACGCCATGGAAATGGTCGGGCATGCAGACGCATGCGTGTACTGCCACATGATTGCCGTGAGCCTCTTGCCTCTCGGGTATAGATTCCCACGTCTGTTTCACCATCTCTCCCAAGGGCGAAACTGAGACCTTGGGGTGCTTGATGTCATCGCCCAACCGTCCAAGCAACGGCGCTCTCCCGCTCACCACCAGTGTGATGAGATAAACTCCACGGCCGTGGTAGTCGTGTCCTGGATTGCGGGGACGATAGGATGTCTGCATCATTGTTATGGGTGATTTTCCTTGAACTTTACAAAGATACACATTCTCGCCGTAAAGGACGAATAAACCAACTAAAAGAATGAAAACTGAAGACTAAAATCCTAAAAATATACTACCTTTGCAGTATCACATGATAAACTTAAAAACATTGAGGAAATGAAAAAGGTGACAATTTTGCTGGCAGCTGTCTTTTTGTGCTGTGGCTTGATGAGTGTGGGAGCGTGCCAGTCTGGTACAAAGGCTGCTGCTCCGATTACCAGGGAGGAGTCGGACAAAGCTTTCATGGAGCAGGTAGAGAAGAACCCTGAGTTCTATGCTGCCTTGAATGGCTATCTGGCCGATTCAATTGGCTCGCAGTATGCTCCGGGTGAGTTGTGCATTCCCTGTCCCACGGTCATAGCCTCGACCCCGCAAGATGATGGCAACATGCGCGTGCTGGGCGACTTCTGGGTATTTAACTACAACGTGGTGGGCGACACCCTCAAGATGGTTTCGGGTGGTTCGCATCCTGGCGCGATGATTCTCAAGAAGACCAGTGACGGCTATGAGGTCATCTCGTTTGATCAGGTAGAAGATGGCAGCAGGAACCTGCCGAGTGCCAAGCGCATCTTTGGCGACATGTACGAGGCCTTCCACAGCATCAATAGTGACCAAGAGACCCGTGAGCAGGCCCGTGCGCTCTTCATTGCCAAGTATGTCAAGGACAACAAGCTGACCGTCAAGTTCTATCAGGACTACGGCTGGCCTGCAAGGGAAATCCCCGCTCTGTAACTAAAACCGAAGATTGAACATGAAATACAGTATAATAGCGATTGGTGACGAGTTGCTCATTGGGCAGGTGACCGACACCAATTCGGGCTGGATTGCCCGCCACATGACCCCGCGCGGCTGGGACGTGAACACCGTGCAGGTGGTGCCCGACGATGCCGAGCAGATAGCGCTCGCCATCGACCGCGCCTTTGCCCAGACCGATGTCGTGCTCATGACTGGCGGCTTGGGCCCCACCAAGGACGACATCACTAAGCCTACGTTGTGCCGCTACTTTGGCGGCGAGCTGGTGCTTGACAAGGACGTGGAGCGCAACGTGCGCGAGGTGATGGAGCGTCGCCACCTCAAGCTCAACGAGTACACCCGCCTGCAGGCGATGGTGCCCTCGTCGTGCCGTGTGATCCAGAACGAGGTGGGCACAGCGCCGCTCATGTGGTTTGAGCGCGAGGGCAAGGTGCTGGTGAGCATGCCGGGCGTACCGTTTGAGCTCAAGGCCATGATGGAGCGTGCCGTGATTCCGCAGTTGTTGGCCCGCTACAACGACGGCGAGGACATCGAGTTCCGCACCTTTGTTGTGACGGGTATCATCGAGTCGGCCTTAGCCATGCAGCTCGACGAGTTTGAGCGCAAGATGCCTCACGGCATCCACTTGGCCTATCTGCCCGAGGGCGGCATCATCCGCCTGAGGCTGACGGGCACCTCGACCGACCGCGATCAGATCAATGCCGACATGGACCGCTTGTCGAGCCAGTTGCATGAAATCCTGGGCGGCCACATCATCGCCGACGGCGACAAGCGCCTGCCCGAGATTTTGGGCGACCGGCTGCGCGAGAAGGGGCTCACGTTGTCTACCGCCGAGAGTTGCACCGGTGGCAACATTGCCCATGAGATCACGAGCATCGCCGGCAGCAGCGACTACTTCAAGGGCACTGTGGTGAGCTATGCCAACGAGGTGAAGATCTCGCTGCTGGGCGTGAGCGAGCAGGATATTCTCGACCACGGCGTGGTGAGTGAACCCGTCGTGCGCCAGATGGCCGAGGGCGCATGCCGTGCCATCGGTACCGACTGCGCCATCGCCACCAGCGGCATTGCCGGTCCAGGAGGCGCCACCCCAGGCAAACCCGTGGGCACAGTGTGGATGGCAGCCAAATGCGGCGACCGCGTCGTGGCGCAGGTCAAGCAGTTGCCTGGCGACCGCGAGCGTGTCATCGCTCGCGCCACCCTCGAGGCCCAGCTGCTCCTCCTCTCGTTGCTATAGAAACCATAGTCGTTGGGATATGGCACATGGAATTCAAGAAACGGAGTGCTCTTCCAAATCCCCCTCTTATCCAAGAGGGGGAATCTCTCAATGCACCTCACCAGCCCGACCCTCAGTCTCGCGAGGTGCCTCCCGTTCTAATAGCCATCAGGTGATGAATTGTCCAAAAATGAAAGTCTTTAGACGAGAGTTGCGTTCTCATGGGACGTCGGCTGAGGCCTCTTTGTGGAAACTGCTCAAGGGAAAGCAAATTGCCGGGCTACAGTTTAGGCGACAATTCAGTGTGGGAGAATATATTCTGGATTTCTATTGTCCTTCTCTAAAACTTGCTATAGAACTTGATGGTGATTACCACTATCACATGACAGTGCCAGATAAAGACTGGCAAAGGGATCGGGAATTATTAGGCAAGTTTGGTATTAAGACATTGCGTTTTGAGAATAAAATAGTGTTTAATCACCCAGAATCAATACGAGATTCGATTCTTCAAGAATTGAATGCCAAAAACCTGTAATTGTTGATGATCAAGAAATGTATAATACTGTTGCTGGTCGCGCTCATGACGGCTCCGATGGGGCTTGCCGGTAGCGTGCATGACGATGACGACAAGAATCGGGTTGAGCAGCGCGGCATCCGTCGCCTGCATCCCGAGCGTGAGCGCGCCAAGGCTATCAAGAAGCTGCAAGAACAGCTATCGCGCCGTGCCGACCCCAATGCCGATCCCTGGGACACCAGCGACGAGGTGTGGGGCACCGTTGACTTGCCCCCGCAAGCTGTTGCTGACAGCGCTGCCGTGACGGGGCACCGCATTCCATCAACCAGCAAGAGCGCCAGTGAGCAGGCCATTGTCGATGACTTGATCAACACCGACTATTCAATCAAGGAGTATGGCGTGGGCTTGCGCCGCATGACCTGGCATGATGAGCCCGTCACGCGCACTATTGATGAGCTGCTGCCCTTTGTCACCATCGATGCCGCTGGTGACTGCCTGTCCCGGTACGTCAGCCGCGACAAGACCAGTAACGAGGTGTTTTTTGCCTTTGCCTTCGAGGATAGCGTGGCAGGCCCGTTGCGGCTGTGTGTGCACTACTGTGCCGATGACCCGCTCAACTTTGACCAGTTGACGTTTAATATTGACGGATTTGATTATGTGTTCTATCCGGCTGATCCCCAGCGTGGTGAGACAGGAACAGGCCTGTACTGGGAAATGAGCGATGATGTGTTGCGTCCAGGCTACAAGGATCTGGTTTATGCCCTGGCTCACAGCCACTGGATCGTGCTCAAGCTGGTGAGCGAGAAGGGCTTTAGCCACGTCAAGATGCTCACCGATGGCCAGCGTGACGATTTTGCCAACGTCCTGGCCCTGTATCGACTGTTGGGCGGAGCCATCTGAAATACGTGAGGGTTAAATTATACTTTATGCAACGGATTGCATAACCGTTTTTGGGCGTTTGCATAACTTTTTGCATGAATTTGGCCACTATTGTTTAAAAATCATTTACCTTTGCACCGATTTAGTAATAATGATTGTTTTATTAATGGTTTAGTATTTTTATTTTCTATGAACGCTGAAAACATTGGAACTTGGGCAGGCCAGGTTTGGAACGCCCTGAATGATGCGCAGAAGGCCTTGACCCTGAAGGAGCTGCGCAAGGCTTCAAAGCTGAAAGTGAACGAGATGCATTGCGCCCTGGGTTGGCTGGCCAAGGAAGGCAAGCTCAACTTTGCCGAGGGTAAGGATGATATCGAGGTATCGCTGATCTAATCCTGGAATTCTATCAAAGACAGCACCTGGATTTAAAGGGTCTTCTCACCGCATGGTTTGACTGATAAGGTCATTTAGAGACAAACCCTTTAAGAGAGATTAATGGCAATAGCAGTGATGGCGTGGAGAGTTTTCCGCGCCATTATTGTATTGTGCAGGAGCCTGTAGGCATTGGGCGTTGAATTGAAAAACCCGAGCCTCATGACTCGGGTTATCGTTCTGTAAAACAAACCATTACTAAGCACTTAAAGTCATACGCGGCTTCCCAGCTTGCGATAAACAAATCTACATTCCATAGCACATGAATTTGCTTGAGACCACAAAGGTAAACACTTTTTGGGGATTTACAAAAGAAAACAAACAAATTTTCAAAAAAAAATTATTTCCCGTCTGTAAATCGCAAAAACTGACCATTCTCGTCTCGAGCAATTATCACGAAGATGCACTCCAGGTGCCGCTCATGAGGGCGAGGAAGTCTCTAATTTTTTGATACATGGTGAAAAAATGTGGCTTTTGTGTCATTTTTTAAGGGAAAGTATTGGAACGATGATTGAAATGAATTAAATTTGCACTCAAATTGAAGATTCTGTAATTGTGAGAAAAGCGAATTGCCAAATCACAAAACAGAATAGCCCGTTAAACTCTTAAAAAGGAAAAAGATGATGAAAAAGTATCTATTTGTTGTTATTGCAATGATGATGTTGTCGGTGGCTGATGTGAAGGCCATTGTCCCACAACCCTCGGTTCAAGATGGTGACACGCTCGAGTTCTTTACCTACATCCGTCCCAGCGGCTTCACCGTTGCTGATATGAGAGAGGAGTTTGTGGCCTGGGGCTTGGAATTGATTGACCCCAATCCCCCCGTTGTCATGAGTGCTTCGGCTGGCGGAGGAACCTCGCTCGAAGCCGTTGCGCCAGGAGGAGTGTCCAACGACAATATCAGCTTTGAGATCACAGAAGGGGACAACTGCTTTGTGGTGTTTAAGCTTCAAGAGGACTTGGGCGAGACGCAGTGCCGCATCCGCATCCATTATTTCCCCAACCGTCAGGGTGTTCACGTTGCCAAGTTGAGGATGAATTGTGCTGGCCGCACGCCCAAGGTGGTGACGCTGCGGGGGTATGCCAAGCTTGCCGGTGACATGAATAATGATGACGTCCTCGACGTGAGCGATGTGACCTCGGTCATCAGAACGGTCTTGAGCAATGGAGCTGGCGATTTCAATTGTGCCGACATTGATGGCAGCGAGACCGTTGATGTGGCGGATGTGACGCTGCTCATCAACCAGTTGCTTAGCGTCGATTAGTCAAAGGCCCGTTGAGCCGATCGGCGCAATGGGCGACTGTAGGAATAGAAGGCTCAATCCAGATTAATGTAGTGGCCCGTGGATATCATGTTGTGTCCATGGGCCTGATTTTGACCCAATTTTTGAACGGCCAGAGGAAAAAAGTGGGCTAAATGTGTTGTGTAGTTCAAAAAATGTGTCTAACTTTGCAGCCGATTTCGCGGCACATGTCTTGCTGGCCTGGATGCTCATGCGTTAGTCAAGTCAAGAGTGTGACACTTGATCGTTGAAACTTCGATGTCAAGGCTATGATGCTAAGTGCCTGGCAGTCAAGCGTAGGACGATATTAAAACGAGCGAGATAACCCCATGCTGTAAGAACCCGTTGTGTGCTGGTGCACTTCTCACGCCAGCAGGGTGATGCGGCGACTTGTAGAGGGTTATCCACACCCGGAATATTGTGCTGCGCCTGTGTTATTGTGTGCACAGGCAGGGCGTGTTGAGCGGGATCTCCAATCGAGAAACTAAACAAGAACAATAACAAAAGAAAAACGAGAAACTATGTCAAAGGTTTGTCAAATCACCGGAAAGAAGGCGATCACGGGTAACAACGTGTCGCACTCCAAGCGCAGGACGAAACGCAAATTCAACGTTAACGTCTTCAACCGCAAGTTCTACTGGCCCGAGCAGGGACAGTGGGTTCGCCTGACCGTATCGGCTTCGGGTCTGCGTAACATTAACAAGATGGGTATCGACGCTGCCTTGAAGAAGGCTGCCGAGGAAGGACATCTGACAGAAATCCAAGTTATCAACAAGTAAAAAAGGAGCAACTGAATTATGGCAAAGAAAGCAAAAGGCGATCGCGTGCAAGTGATTCTGGAGTGCACCGAGCAGAAGGGTACTGGCGTTCCTGGCATCAGCCGTTACATCACGACCAAGAACCGCAAGAACACCACCGAGCGATTGGAGCTCAAGAAGTATAATCCCTATCTGAAACGCATGACCGTTCACAAGGAGATCAAGTAATACAAACAACGACGATAAACGACTATATTTTATAAGTTATGGCAAAGAAAGTAGTTGCAACCCTTCAGACTGGTGAAGGACGCTCATGGAGCAAGGTGATCAAGATGGTCCGCTCCGAGAAGACTGGCGCTTACGTGTTTGAGGAGCGCATGGTCCCCAACGACAAGGTACAGGACTGGCTGAAGTAAAAAACAAAACCAGCCTTTCAGGATAAAACAATCCAGCCCGCACGACACTCCGTCAGGACAATCGTGCGGGCTGGCCGTTTTTTGTGCCCCTGGTGAGCGGGGATTACCTGAGCGCAAAGGCTGCGCCACCCACGCCCACGAGCTGCTGGTAGGCCATCACGCCCGGTTGAGAGAGCTCGACTGTCGTGTAGTTGCCGTCACGGGTGAGGACATTGACATGAGTGTCGTCGAGATAGGAGAACAGTTTCACTTGCTGCCCGTTGTTCTCGAGCGACCAAGAGTTGTCCTGGGCATTGAAGATGAAGTGAGTGACCTGCTTGGTGGTCATGTTGATGATGGTGTAACCCTCCTCGTTGCTTGCCACCAGGTATTGAGCGTCCTTGCCGTCAATGACCTGAGTGTTGTGGGCCAGCGCAGGATTGGTTCCTGACCAGAACTCAATGCTGTTGAGGATGAACAAGTCGGCAGCAAAGCTCAACTCATAGACGGGTAATATCCACATGGCAACAAAGACGAGCTCGTTGACAAACTTGTCACCCACATGGTCATTCCAGTTCTTGACCTTGTTGAACAGTGCGAAACTGCCAATGCATGACTGCATCATCATGGATGCCGAGAGGGCCACAACGGTGGCGATAATCAGATGTTTCTTGCGCATAATAGTATTCTCCTTGACTTTAATATGTAATTAATTAATGTGTTGACTCATTGTCATTTCTTGTAATTCTTCTTGTAGTGATCATAGCAGTTGAGCACCTTGACCACATAGTCGACAGGCTCGGTGCCACGGCAGTAGCCATTGGTGCACACCGAGTCGTTGTAATATTCCGGGTCCATCTTCCACAACAGGGCTTGCTCGACATTCTCGTCCCACACGCGTGGGTTGAGCTCGTGCTTGCGGGCCAGTGCGATGGCATCGGTGACATGTCCCGAGCCGGCATTGTAGGAAGCGAGAACAAACTTGATGCGGTCGGCCGAACTGGTGCGGCTGCGCATGATGGCGTCGAGCTCCTTGAGAATGCGCGTTGCCACGCGCACGCTGACCTCGGGGTTGGCAAGGTCTTTCTCCTCCACGCCGAATGATCGAGCCGTTTTGGGCATGACCTGCATGAGTCCACGGGCTCCCATCCACGAGGTAGCGTTGGGGTCAAATCCCGACTCGGAGTAGGCGATGGCGGCCAGCAACCTCCAGTCCCATCCAATCTCTTGAGCATATTGCTTGAACACCTGGTCATAGGGCGAAATGCCTCCCGGTGGGGTCACGGCCGGAGTGTCCACCTTGACGGAATCGGGCTTGGGTCCACGGTTCATCTCGAAGTAGTGCTTGAGCGCTTGCTTGGAATATTCCTGGGCGTTGACGCTTGCCGCCCACTCGTTGATGCTGTCGGCCAGCCACTGGTCGTGCTTGTCGACGGCCCATGACGACCGTTGCGCAAAGCCCACCTTGAGTCCGATGTTGATGCTGTCATAGTAGGTGAGATTCATCTGAGCGATATCGCTGTCGACGATGGTGTAGGCGATCTCGCGTCGTGAGACGCGCTGAATGAGTTCGGTGGGCAAGGCTTCCTCGCCCTCGACAATGTGGATGTTGATGCCGCCGCCCACCTCGTTGTCGAGGTTGCGCAGCCGGGACTCATACTTTGATCCCTTCTCGACATACACTTCACGACCGATCAACTGGGTCACATCATAGATCATGCCGGTGCCGCTGTGCTGCACAAGGACCTGATAGGTCTCGTTGACGGCACCGCAGTGCAACACGCGAGACTTGTACTCGGCTGTGACAGGAATCTCGCAAGCAAGCACGTCAACCACCTTGTGCTTGAGCATGTCGATGAGGTCGGTCATGCTGCGTGCCACCTTGAAACGCAGCGCAATGCCGCGTGAGCGTGCAAAGTCGCAAATGCGGTCATAGTCATATCCCATGGTGTCGCCCTTGAGGATAAAGAATCCTGTGGGGCTATAGAGGGTCCCGATGTTGAGCGTGTCGGGCAGTCGCCGGCTTGTCTCGTCGGTCTCATTGCCCTTATTGCTGCATGAGAAAGCCATGGGCAGCAACCAGATGAGCAACATCAATGAAAGCAGGTGGCGCATGGTGTGGGGGAGTCAACGGAAGTTGGGAACGATGAGCAGCAGATAGATGAGCACTGCGGGCACAACGAGCAAGAGGCTGTCGATGCGGTCCAGAATGCCCCCGTGTCCTGGGAGCACGTGCCCCGAGTCCTTAACGCCGACCGTGCGCTTGATGAGCGACTCGACCAGGTCGCCAAAGGTTGCAAACACGGCAATGACAGCACTCATTCCCACCCAGATGGGGAGCTCGGGCACCTGGAAGAACTCATCAAACCAGTAGTGTGTGGCATAGGCACCGATGACGCAAGCCGCAATGCCGCCGATGACGCCCTCCCATGATTTCTTGGGGGAGATGCGCTCAAACAGCCGGTGCCGTCCCAGGAGCATGCCCACGCAATAGGCCCCGGTGTCGTATAGCCAGATGAACATGAACATGCCCAGCAGCAGGCGTGGGGCCGTGATGCTCATGATGCAGTTGAGCAGTGACACGGGCAGAGCGATGTAGGCAATTGAGAAGAACGATCGCTCAAGGCTGTGCAGGGCATTCTGTCGCGGTCGGTAGAGTTGCACAATGGTGCGCAAGATGAAGTAGGCCGCAACAGGCAAGAGCCACATCGCGCGCGACTCGACAGTAGCCCCCTCGTAGTGCAAGTAAAAAGCCACAAATGTGGCCACTCCACCCATCATGTCGATGCAGTTGACCAGCCAGGATTGTGTCGCGTCGTCCTTGGCCATGGTGATCATCTCGCTGATGCCCAGTACAATCAGCAATGAGAATACCAGCAGGTACATCACCGGCGAGTTGTCCAGCAGCAAGATAGCTGCGACAATCAGGGCTATGTAGATTACACCCGAGAGGATGCGCAATATCAAATTCTTCATGACAATCTCATTATAGGCTGCAAATTTACAATTTAATCACGACATGAGCAACATGAAAAGCCGGGCTTGTGGCCAAAAGTGTGCCCTGTCGAAGCAAGAAGCCTCCCCTCGATAGCTGTCGGGAAGGCTTCTTTTTTACTTCAGGAGAGGGGATGACATCCACTGTTAGTTCAATATCATCGACTCCAGCCCTTGAGGTAACTCGACGTTGTACTGGTAGGCTCTGGCAAATTGCTTGATGAGCTCAATGGTTGCCTGCTTGGGGCCTTTCACTGTAGTCATGACGTCATTTTTGTCGTTGTTAGAAGTAGTCGTTTTGTGCATAGGCAGAAGCATTTTAAATAATTACATAATCATAACGCAATGCTACTGCATAATATTATGCGAAAGCTCTGATTTAATGTTTTTTTTGATTTTGAGATGGAATAAGGGTAGAATATTGGGACGGTTCTTTCATTCCAATGGCAGTTGGCTGGAATGAAAGAACCGTCCCAATATTCGAGGATCAGTCGGTCAGGCGTTCGATGACGGTTTTTACCAGGTCTTCGACGGCTGTCTTGTAGTTGGGGTTGACGTCGGTGGCCACGCGGTTGGCGATGATGGAGCACACGGTCATGGCGCGATGGCCGAGCATGAGGGCCATTCCCTGCAATGCGGCACTCTCCATCTCATAGTTGGTGATGTGGCCGCCGTCGTACTCAAATTTCTCGATGCGGCTGTTGAGCTCGGGTTCGGCGAGGTCGAGGCGCACCCTGCGGCCCTGTGGTCCATAGAAACCGACGGCCGAGATGGTGTAGCCGCGCACCATGTCGTCACGCCCGATTTTCTCGACAAGCCATGGGTCGGCATCGACGACATAGGGCTTGGCAAACAGCTCGTTCCACTTGACAAACTTGCAGAACTGCTTCTCGAAGTCGAGGTCGGCGACCTTGTTGCGGTCGGCATAGTAGTTGATGACGCCATCAAAGCCAATGGCCTTGGCTGCGATGACGGGAGTGCCCACGGGCACATAGGGCTGCAATCCACCAGATGTTCCGATGCGCACGATGTTGAGCGTGCGGTGCTGCGCGCGTGGAGTGCGTGTGGCAAAGTCGATGTTGGCCAGTCCGTCGAGCTCGGTCATGACGATGTCGATGTTGTCGGGGCCGATGCCGTGGGACAGAGCCATGATGGGTTTTCCATTGTGGGTGCCGCCAATGGCATGGAACTCACGGCTGGAAGTTTCCCACAGGCGTGTGTCGAAGTGGGATGCGATCATGGTAACCCTTGCAGGGTCACCGCAGACGATGATGTTGTCGGTGAGCTGCTCGGGCTTGACATGGATGTGAAAAGCTGAGCCATCATCATTGATGATGAACTCGGAGTCGGGAATGCGATTGGTATTCATATCACTTTGTTAATTTTATGTCTTGTCATTGTGTGGAAAAAAGAAAAAATCAAAGTTACAACTTTGGCCGGGAATGTGGGCGAAAAATGCCGTTAAAAAGTGTGAATTTTATGGTTAAGCCAATGTGCGCAGGTTCAACTAGCAAGTGCAAAATTAGCGATATTTTTGAAGAACTCGTGTTTTGGCGTAGAAAACCCGAGTTTTTTTCTTGGCCTGTTGTTGAGTTTCTTAGCGATGTTGTTGATTCTATCTTG